>Ga0209597_1000973_pt1 | contig 18808 bp, 18 predicted proteins | sample M_140625_MF_Meta_FD_187316 | JGI IMG/M metagenome (GOLD analysis project Ga0209597, IMG submission 187316) | Freshwater microbial communities from Lake Montjoie, Canada to study carbon cycling - M_140625_MF_MetaG (SPAdes) (version 2) | ecosystem: Environmental > Aquatic > Freshwater > Lake... | reverse complement strand
CTTAAATCATCTCTCAAGAATAATACTAAGAAGCTAGTCTCGCTTGTTATTCCCGTTTTTAATGAAGATGAAATGACTCTATCAAATTTAGAGTTCGCGCTTAACGAATTAATTCAGAGTTTAGAAAAGAAATTCTCTTTTGAAGTTATATTTATTGACGATAGCACAAAAGTTGAATCGAGAATTATAACTAGGGAGATCGTGGGAAGAAATAAACTCTATAAAGCAGTTTTCTTCTCAAGAAATTTTGGTAAAGAGAGTGCTTTGCGTGCTGGCCTCGAATTTTCTAAAGGCAGCGCAGTAATCCCGCTAGATGCAGACCTGCAAGATCCTTTATCTTTAATCCCAGACATGCTCGAGAGCTGGGAAAGTGGATTTATGGTGGTATTGGCAAAGCGCGTTGACCGAAGCCTAGATTCGCGACAGAAACGTTTCTGGTCATCTCTCTTCTATAAATTGATTGGCAAATTTGCCGAAATCGAGATTCCAGAAAATGTGGGCGATTTTCGATTAATGGACAGGAAAGTTGTCAATGCAGTTCTTACTCTTGAAGAAAGAAGCATATTCATGAAAGGCGTTTATGCTTGGGCGGGGTTTGAGCCGAAAGTCATTGAGTATGTGAGACCTAATCGAGAACATGGTGAAACCAAATTTCCATTTCGCCGCTTGTTACGTATCGGACTAGATGGGTTAGTTTCGTTCAGTAGTTTACCGCTTAGAATTTGGAGCATGATTGGCTTTGTCATGGCAGGTGCCTCATTTATTTACTCACTAGTAATAATCTATTTTAAGGTTACACAGCAAATTCCATTTCCAGGATATGCCTCACTCATTGTGGTTATGTTGTTTTCAACCAGCATCAATCTGGTTTGTTTTGGAATTTTTGGCGAGTACATCTCTAGACTCTTCATAGAATCTAAACAACGTCCTCATTACATAATTGAGAGTACAATCGGGATTAAGTTCGAGAACCAAGAATATGTTTAACCGCTCCTCTAAGATCAATAAACTCAGTGGGGCTCAACCCATCAACCTCACCTCTGTTGATATTGATGTAGCGGATCCCCATGTTCTCAGCAGCCATTCGATCTCGCCATGTATCTCCTATCATCCAACACGAATCTAAATTTGTTGGAAAATTCAGCATAGCTTCACTTAGTAAACCAGTTTTTGGCTTTCTGCAGGAGCAGTCCAGTTTCAGTTCAGGTATTTCTCCTTCGAAGCCTGCATCTGTGTGGTGAGGACAGACGAAGTAGGAATCAACGTATGCTCCACTTCTTGCCAGATACATATCTAGCGACGCATGTAAATTATGAATATCATCAAAAGTAGCTTCACCCCGAGCGATCACAGGTTGATTAGTCACGATAATCACTCGATAACCTGATTGATTGAGGAGTTGAATGGATTCGCCTACATCTTCAAAAATGTGAAAGTTTGCGAGATCCTTGATCCATCCTTTTTCCTCATTTATAACTCCATCTCTATCAAGAAAGATTATGGGTTTCCGGTAATCAGAATCCTTTAATGCTGCGATTTCGAATTCTTTAAGCCTCTCAGGGGTACCAAGATCTCTAACGCGACCAACATTTTGGTGCGCCAAACCAGTTACACCTGCCTGCAGAAGTCGTGGAATTAAATCTCGATCAAGGTCAATTTTCTGGGTACCTATTTTTTGCCCTAGTTCCATTATTCGATCCAGCCAAATTTTTGAGAATATGAAGACTCCTGCGTTGCACAGATTTCTTACGCACAAATCCCTTGGATGTGGTTTGATCTGAATCCTTCTTATGTAGTTTTTCTGATCTACAATTACCACATCACTGTCATTCATGTGATTCGAAGGATGGACAAGCTGAATGAATCCTATGTCTGGATCTTGTATTTTTATAAGCATATCATCAATTGGAAAATCAATAAACAGATCTCCATGGACCACAACTAGATCGTTTTTGAGCCCCGATAAGGTTGCGATTAACTCACCTGCAGAACCACGTGGCTCATCTTCTACATGGAAGACAAACAATAAATCTTTTCTGAGTTCTAAATGTCTTATAACACTTTCAGCCCCATAGCCTAGAAAGAGATGAATAACTTGAAAACCGTATCGTTTGAAAAAGTCTAGTTGCTTATCTAAGATAGTGCTATTACCCAATGGTAAAAGACATTTTGGTAATCCCGAGGCGATTTTCGTAACCCGGGTCCCTGCGCCGCCAGCGATAATGGCAACCTCTGCGGATCTCTTTGAGTTAATGTTGCTCATTCTCACTAAGTTCAACTATTTCACGAAGCACTAAGTGCCCAAATATCGCATGAATGTCCTCTACTATTTGAATATCGTCACTCGAAGTATGCAGTTCGATGTCAAACAATCCTTTCAAGGAAGGATTTGTTCCACCAATAAGTCCAATCGATTTAACTCCGTTTGCTCTACAAAATTCTGCAGCTTTCAAGATATTTGAAGATCCGCCGCCAGCACTTAAGAGAACAGCCACGTCACCCTTTTTTGCATTCATTAAGAGCTGAAATGAAAAGATTTCATCCTTCTCTACATCATTGGCTAACGCAGAAAAAAGTGCTGAATTTGCGTTCAAAGACTGGACTTTCATCGGGACGCCAGTACTCAGGAAGAGACCCTTTGACCAATCTGTAGCAAAATGGATTGCATTTGCACTATTTCCCCCGTTTCCACCTACCCATACAACAGAATTCGTTAACCATGAATTGTAGAGACATGCCGACGCCTGTTGGAGTTTTTGCATATCAATTAAGGCCAACTCTTTTTGAAGAGTCACTAAATAATCTTGGTGTGTCATTTTTCTCCGATCCTAGTTTAAGAGTGAAATTTCTTGAACGCCTTTAAAGTCAATTTGAAATGGTACCTGTCGAAGTGGGAAATTGGCTTTGAAATCCACCTGCTTATTCTGAGGAACACACATAAGTAAGAATCCTCCACCTCCAGCGCCTAAAACTTTTCCGCCTAGAGCACCCAACGTCAAACCCAAATCGTAGTACCCATCGATAGTGCTATTTGTGGTTGACCCGGTTAACTCCCGCTTCAACACCCAGCTTTCATTTAGGAGCTTCCCAATCCTATATACATCTCCCTCCAGCAATGCGTCTATCATTTGAGGAACTTGCATTGCTAGTTTTGCTGTATTTTCAACCTGTTGAGAACCTAAGGTCATCAAGTGGCTTTGCTCCTTGAGAATCTTTGATGCAGATCGCCCCATGTCTAAGTAGTAAAGGAACAAACTGTTTGTTGCAGCTTCTAGAGCTGCATTATCCAATTTAATTGGATGTACATCAGTTGAACCATCTTGGTTGAACACAAAATGATTTACGCCTCCAAAGGCGCTCGCAAATTGATCTTGCTTTCCAATCGGATCACCACACATATCAATTTCGATGTGACAAGCTATTTCGGCGATAGCTATTTTGTCGAGAGATTGATCGGTGAGTTTTCTCAGTCCAGCTACTAAAGCGACAGTGAATGCTGAGGAAGACCCAAGCCCTGTCCCTGACGATGGGACATCAGCAAATGAACCAATTTCTATACTTTCCTTAAAATCGAAAAAATGGAATGCGTTTTTGAAAAGTGGATGTTCAATTTGGCCTTTGTCATTTACATTTTCTGTTCTAGAATATGCAAGCCTAATACCATCGAGAAACGTTTCGTGAAATGCCAGATATACATACTTGTTAATCGCAAAACTGGCAACTTGCCCTCCGAATTGACTTGAAAAAGGAATTAGGTCACTCCCGCCCCCAGCAAGACTGATTCGCAATGGGGCCCGCATAATGAACATGGTTCAAACTAACACAGGAGAGTTCAAAAATAAGTGACTAAAACACCTGATAAACAAATGCGACCTTCGGAAGAAATACAAGAACCAATAATACGAAGAAAGCAAATGCTAGAAAAAGTCCAGTTACAATAAGGATTAGTTCATTTTTAATCTTCATAATTTTTCCTCACCCACAACTCTGTTTGCCGTGCAAGTTTTTCAGCACCAAATTTAGATAAGTGGACTCTATCAATATAGTCGCTTTCCTGGAAATCTAAGCACGGTTGAAGTGTATTTAGACCCTCAAGTTCATACTGGGTCAATTGATCCCGAACGCCGGTTAAATATGTCAATCTTTCTTCAAGGGTCAATCTGTTAACGTAACGCGGCGAATTATGGCAGTAAACTAATAAGGTTCTTGCAGAGCTTTTAGAGAAGTATTCCTTGTAGAACTTAATCGAATACTTCAAGTCAGTTAAATTCCATGGTTGGTTAGCAATATCCTGAGTAATTTTTAAGTCAGAATCATCAAAAGGATATGAATCATTCGGACCAATAGATTTTCCACTGTCAGGATATCGACTCAATGGCGTCAGAGTTAAATCTCCATAAATTGGTGAGTGATTCAACTTGATTAAGCGAACCGAGATGAAATTGAATAGATCCAAGAAGTGAAGTTTAGAATTCATCCACATCAAAATTTCAGATTGGCTAAGGCTTTGCCCCGCAGGTCCTTGATTCAAAAAAGAATTCTTTGAAATGAGGTTACTATATTTTGAATCCCAAAAAAAATATTGGTATCGATCATAATTCAAATATGGAGGTCTATTCAAGGGTAGAAAATCAGATATAAATGTTACGTCGTACCCTTCTTCACTAAGTTTATCTGCAATATAAGCGCCTTGTCCGAAGGTTCCACCACCGTTTAGCGCGAGATTTATAACAGCAAAATCATCCCCTAGACGCTCTTCAAGCCGATTTGAAAAGGTGTCAATCTCACTCTGTCCTGCACCGATCATGACTGAAGACCCACCAACTACGACTACTTTCTGATTCTCACCTATTTGACTCTTGCTCCATGAATAGACGTGCTTGGCAGAAGGAAAATGCTGGCTATCAGCACTAATCCATTGATGGAATCTAGTTGAATTAACGTAAATGTTTTGCTTGGCTACAAGGCTTCCGATAACAGAAAGCATGACGACTCCAAACAAAAAATAACTAAGAAAGCGCAGTAAAGTATAGTTTTGAGCGAAAAATTCTCTCTTTTGTATTTTCATAAATTTAGAGCCCATATCGATTTACAAAAATTAGTTATAATTGAAAACGCTTCACCTACAGGATAGAAGAAAAATAGCCAACCAATTGATACAAAACTAAACACAAAAAATATTTTCACAAACTTTACTAGTAGCGGCCACTCTGATGCTACAAAGGTAGTTTGAGAAAATCTTTGCCTCCACATATGATTCGCAGTTAAACCAAGACCTTGATACAGCCCCCAAACAATAAAATTAGCTCCAAACCCATGCCAAAGGCCAATTACCAGCATAGCCAAAAGTAGGTTGAAAGATTGCTTCAATTTGCCTTTACGGGACCCTCCAAGCGGTATATAAAGATAGTCTCGAACCCAACTTGATAAGGAAATGTGCCACCTATTCCAAAAATCTATGATTGACAATGAAAGATATGGAGCTCGGAAATTCTGTGGCACTAAGACTCCATAAAGACCGGCAAGTCCAATAGCTATCAGCGAGTAACCCGCAAAATCTAGAAAAATTCGAGAGCTAATAATCACAAAGAAAAGGTAAGTCTTAGTTGCGCCCGCATTGCCTAGATGAGGAAAGGCCAATTCCTGTTGTGAGACAAGGTAGTCAGCTAAAAATTTATAAATGATACCGAGTGAGATTCTCTGGAAAGAAATCAACAATAGTTTTCTTGAAGGTCTTGTTAGAAGATCGATTTGATCCGTGAAGTCTTGGGCTCTTTTGATTGGCCCGCTAACCACTGTTGGAAAAAAGAACGCAAAAAGGTAATAATCCTTCGCTCCACCAACTTGAATGCTACCTTTCCTGACTTCCGTCAGATAGTGGATGAATTCAAACGTAAAAAATGAAATACCCAAAGGTATGAAATAGTGGAGTACATTTGTTTTATCAAATGCAATTATCCACTTGCTTACAATAATCGAAATACATAGAACTCCAATAGCAAGGATATAACTTCGCTTCGTATTCTTTTTAGCCGCATATCTTGTCAGGGCAGCCAGCACAACTATCAGCAGAAGTTGCTTATAACCAGCGGCAAAGAAATAGAAAGCAAGTGAAATGCAAAGTAGGTACCATGCGCCGAGACGAGAAGCAAAACTCTTCAAATGCATGGGCGCACTCATGATAATCAAAACAATTAGCGTTAAGGATAAAAAGGTAGGTTCTAAATTTATCATCTATGAAATCCTTATAAACTTCTGACAGTTTGGCAAGGCATTAGTCGATGCCACCTTTATCTGGAAATATCCATCAACATTGAGGTCTTGTTCGAATTCATTCAATAAAATTTCATTTGTACTTCCCGCATTCGTGTCTACGGAAAACAAGGCAGGGCAATTTGTTTTAATAATTATCCGAAATCGCGATGGCTTCAAAGAGTAGCCAGAATAAGCAATCTCCTGACCCATTCCTGAAAGTTCGCTTCGCCAGTCACTGTAAGTTGCTGAAGGGTAATCAAACTTGTCCCCTATATAAGATAGAGGAATATTTCTACTTTGAGTGTCGGAAAAATTGAATGTATTCGACTTCAAAAACTGCAAGACTTCTTCCCTAAAATTTTCTAAATCCAAATCAATAATTCTCTTAAGAACCAACATGCCGTTCTCCCCAGAGGCGCGGCCTGGTGTGATTCGAACGTGTTGTTGTAGATCGCTGGCACCAACTTGAAAATCTGAAAAAACCTTAAGGTTCCCCTCTTTTAACTCCCGGTGTGCGTACTCCCATAAGAATTTCGAAATCCTTTGTTTATAACCTGAAAAATTAGAAAAATTTGGATTCGAAATAACTATGTAGTCAAGATGCTCATATCCGGCAAAAGCTTCACCACCCAATCTATCAAAATTCGCAATCTGTGGGATTTGAATAATTGGGTTTCCATTATTGTCAAAAAACGTAGAATTCGAATACTGATTAAATTTTTTTCTTTCCAGTAATTGGTTTTCACCGTTGCCTTCACACTCTGATGCGTCGAAAGCCCCAACAAATTTTCCGTCATTGATCTCGAAACTTGAATTGATAACTCCAATTTTTTTCATTCCGGGAACTAACATTGCATCCCCAAGAAGGTTACAAATAAGATTTTCCCAAGATCCAACTGAAACTTCTTGAACTGGTGGCGCCCAGGCAGGAAAAAGCGGTGACGAATTAAGTGATTTATAGACCTGGGCAGGAGCAGGGCTTAAGAAATTTACAGAAAACAAAACACTGCTAAGTAGAATAGCCGTTGAAGTGACTTTTACTAATATCTCACTTTTACTTCGGAGAAAATTTAAAAATATGAATCCAATAATCAAAGTAAAAATCTGTGAGTATTGGACTAGTATGTGGTGCGTACTCACTCCACTGACAAAGATCTTAATTACTAGATAAAATGGGTAAGTACTGATCAAGAAGAGATATTGCTGTAGCCTATTATGGCTTTTAAAGTCCTCCCACTTTAAGCTCAGAACAAGTGGCATAATCGAGAGGCATATAACAGTAAGTAATATGACAAAAGATCCATTCATTTCAATCATTCCATAGATGTATGACTGAAAAGATACAGAAAATACATAATTGATACTTGCTGCGTCCCAACCAAAGAAAGAGGGAATAAGTGGCAATCCGAGCAAGATAACAACAAATCCAAATGCCGAAGCTATCTTGATTTCTCTGTATCCAAGTAACTCATTAAATCGAAAGAACCTCCTTAGATTTAGAGAAGGTTTAGTCATCAAAAGGTGCAGAAAAAGAGTAAGTAATAGTGATATCACTATGGCTAACGAGAAGTAGATGTAAGTTTTTCTAATGAATGGGACTGAAGCGAGAAATATCAAAGCTACATACAAGTCATTTACTTGCCCACTTCTAGCGTACTTGAGTCCGAGATAAACTGCTAACAGTACAAAAAAAACAAAGGCACCATCAGGAAAACCTTCAAGTAATAGGTTCAGATGAATAGGATTCGTAACCACTAAAGCCACAAATACAAGTCTTAAAGCGCGAGTAAATGAAAGAAATTGAGCTAATTTATTAGCAACCACTCCAGCGCATGTAGAATAAACCAAAATCAACATTGAAGAAAAAATCAAAGGTGTTACTTTAACGAAGGCACCTACCAAAACAACTGGGAACAAGAAAGTTGGAGGGTAACCGCCACCTGCACTATCTAGCCAGTGTGTTCCAAATCCACCAAAATCGAGTTGAGATAACTTCAAACTAAGAGTGTTTACACTAGCAATGTGATCTCGATAATCCCAAAATCTAATAAATGCCTCACCATCAAAGTATCTTTTCGCTAGAAAAATATCCAATGTTAAGGATAGGAATATCACGAGCTTAAAATCGTGTTTACCCTTCACATCCAATTTTAAAAGCTTAATTTTCATTTGTGGTCACTTTGAAACGTGCAATAGCAAAGAGGCTAAAGTCCCAAATTAGAAAATTGAAAGGGAATTTTTTAATTTGGCAATTCGGACCGAGCACTGACTTTAATAGGTAAGAAACTCTCGGGTAATGTTGTACATGCTCAGTCCAATGAGATGCGGCTTGATTTAATCCAATTTTCTTGAATTTCCGCCTTGTCGTTAGATATCGCGACAACCTTAGGCCCAAACCTGGTTCAGATGGTACGTAAATTACCATTCTTCCATTTTCCTTAAGTACCCGTTTCCATTCACGCAAAGCTAATTCAGGATCATTCAAATGCATCAATAGACATGTTGCTATTACAACATCAACACAATGATCAGGAAGCCCTTCGAGGTTTTGTGCATCAAGTTTACGATTCAATTTTTCACTCTTATTCAGATCTTGTACCGTTAGAAGACTATGGCGATCGTTACGACTCTCGATATCGGTTTCTAGATATAATTTACATGACGGGGAAACGTTTTTAAAGAACTCACCATTACCCGCCCCGAGTTCTAGGACGATGTCATTCTCGCCAATTAAATCGCGAGCCATAGATTTGTGTATGTATACCCAAAACCTACCCGTGAGTCCAGTGCCCATTACATCTTGATATTGCTCTTGATAGTAATTACTGTGCAAAACCATGAGTCTCTCCAAAGTCTTTATAGCGTCGGAGTCTAGCCCAAAGCTTAAGAATTCAAGTCGACTGGGCCAATAAACGTGAAACATTTAAACTTTGCGTACATACCATTACGGTTTGGCTGCAAGTAGAGTTATTATCAATTCATGACTCCAAGAGCTGGTCATTCTCTGACAATTGTCGGATGTGGTTTTTTTGGTTCTACTTTGGCGCGAATTTTAGCTGAACAGAATTTTAGAGTTAAGATGATTGAAGCAAGGAGCCATATTGGTGGAAATTCTCATGACTTTGTCGATGAGCAAACCGGTATCTTTGTTCACAAATATGGAACTCATATTTTTCATACATCGAATCATGAAATTTGGACATTTGTAAACAGGTTTTCTGATTTTATTAATTATGACCACCAAGTCAAAGCCAGAGTAGATGAAAAATTGTTTACTTTACCCTTCAATCTGAATACTTTTGAAGAGATTTATGCAGAAACCATGAGTGATATTCAGATTTCAGAATTGATCTCTCGAAATTCTAGCAAGAGAGAATTTTCAAATCTTGAAGACTACTGTATAGACAGAGTTGGTTTAGAACTCTACGAGACGCTAATCAAAGGATACACAACCAAGCAGTGGGGTATGGATCCAAAAAATTTACCAACAGAGATAATCAAACGAATAGGGATTCGTAACAACAGGGAAAATGGCTACTTCAATGACACTTTTCAAGGACTGCCTACGGAGGGTTACGGGAAACTTTTTGAGAGAATGTTAGATCACCCAAATATTTCGGTAAAATTAAATACAGAATTTACCCTTGAAGATTTCGACAGTCGGGAAATTTTAGTATATTCCGGACCCCTAGATAAACTCTTTAATTATGAATACGGTGTATTAGATTGGCGATGCGTTGATTTAGAATTTGAGGTGCTAAATCTTTCGGACTATCAAGGTATGCCAGTTGTAAATTATCCGGACATTGATGTGGCGTATACGAGAATTCACGAATTCAAGCACCTGTATCCAAAGTTTAGATACACAACTAACACAATTGTTGCCAAGGAGTATTCGCGAAAAGCGTCGAAGAAAGAATTACCCTATTACCCTGTACGAACTACAGAAAACATTTCCTTGTACGAAAAATACCTAGAAAAGGCAAGGAAAATGAATAATTTCTATCCGGGTGGTCGACTAGGAAGTTTCATGTATCTTGATATGCATATGGCAATTGGTCATGCCATGAAGCTTGGGGGTGAAATTCTTGGTGAAAGATGAATTAAATGTCTATGTAATTACAACGAAGGGTAATTGGTTACGAAGAATTGCAATAAATTTAACCTGGGGCCATCGGCTAAAGCCCATTTTTTACTCAGATCACAGCAGGCGAAATGTTATAAAAGTATCAAACTCTAACGATTACAGTTCCGGGGTAGAAAAACAAATGAATATGCTCCACCTTTTGAAAACTTCTCATCGGGTCGATTCTCCTGACATGGGTGAATTTTGGTATTTATTTGTTGATGATGATACTTTTTTGAACTGGCGGAAGATTAAAGGCGCTCTGGGGAACCTAAATCCAGATTTCATCTACTCAGAATTGCACGATTATGAAATTCAGAAGGAAAATGGAAATTCCAGAATATTATCTACAAGAAGAAATTATCCGAAATTAACCCATGGGATGCATGGAGGTGCAGGAATATTAATCAGCAAACAGGCATTGGATGCTTTAAATTTTATTGAAATTGATTTAGAGGGTGTTGAGAATGGCGATGTTGCATTCTCAATTTTGGCGCATGAAAACAATATAAGTCTTTGTGAGTTAAAAGGACTGAATTGGAATAACCCCAAATTCTACGGACATACAAACGATCAGATAGATGAACAGATCTCCTATCATTATGTTATGCCAGCAATGATGGTCTCGCTTTTTTTAAAATCAATAAAAGTAAGGCATCAAGCAGCCTCAATGTTATCTAGATTAAGCCGTTTTGTGAGAAATCGTCTCCACAAGTGAAAGAATTTTAGGCGCATCAATGGAAAGTACATGTAAGAGAGGGTCTTGAGTATAATTCTACGGAAGCGGCTTGGAACACTTCTTATCAAGGTGTTATGTTCCCTAATTACAAATTTCCGATACAAAACCCAAAACAGGGATTCTTGGTTATTTTTCTTCTTCCTAAAAGTAGGAAATAGAAATCGTCCCAGTAAAGTTCTGTAACCGATCGGATACAGGAATATTGAACGCCAAATGTAATCATAAACGTGGTCACTAAATCTCTTTAGCAGATATTTCTTACGTAGCTGAAATAGTTCCTCGTGGGCAAGCAATATCCTCTGGGTTGAAAATCCGCCTGTTTCGAAACGCGCAAGAGGTGTATTCCACGTTACTGGCGTTTCAGTCATTATTGCCTTCACAATCAGGTCCCAATCAGCTGCAACTTTGTACGTTTCATCAAAACTCCCTAGGCATGAAATCAAAGATCTTTTCATAATAACACCTTGATGACTTCGGTATCCCGTGGCATAAAGTTGATTAGTAATTGACGGTTTAGAAACTAATTTACAAATCCAGCCTTCCCCATTACTTGCAATTTCCTCGTGCGTTGTACATCCCCAACTAGGCAGATTAAACTTCATTAAAACTTCAGCCGCAATCGCTAAAGAGTCTTGAGTCGTAAAAACATCTCCAGCATTCAAGAAGAAAATGTATGAATCTTGCTCAACTATCGCAACAGCTTTGTTCATCGCATTATATATTCCAAGATCTGGTTCAGAGATCCATTGAGTATTTGCTTTAGGTAAGGTTGGTAGAAAATTTAATGTTTTCAGATCAAGGCCACTATCAATCACTACGTGTGTCCAATTGTTAAAAGTTTGACCCTCAAGACTCAATCTAGATTTTCTTAGCCCACTTAAATCATTTGAAACTACCGTTACGACAGAAATGTGAACATCGAAGCTTGAATCATTCGCTAACGTAGTCACATTCGTAATTCTACGATATGAATGCTTAAATGTGCTTCGATCCGTACTTTTTCTTTCTCATTTTATTCAGAAATCTTGGTGACATTGATTCAGCAATTATTAGCAGCTGATTTCTGACTAGCCTTACCATAAACCACGCTAAGCTCAAGAGTTGCATCGACTTCGGCAAGTACTTAAACCGAAGACTAAGCAACTCAATATTTGATCGATTCCTCATCTTTGTTGAGAACCCTCCGAGCTTGAAAACACAGATCAGACTAGTGAGCACTTTTCCTTCTGAGCGCATCGCAACCTTTACCATTAAGTCCCAATCAGCAGCGACTTTGTACCTTTCGTCGAATCCTCCAACTGCACGCAATTCTTCCACTTTACAGAAGAAAGCTTGGTGGGATACAAAATTTTTGGCAAATAACTGCTTCGTGATGTTGAAAGGAGAATTCGGTGTCGAACTGCCGAGAATTTCACCATTAGCGTTAGCTTTTATATGACCACCGAAAGCCCATTTTCCCTGCCAATCCTTCAAACTTTTAAGAAATTCTTCACATACATTTTCATTAAGTAAGACGTCACCTGCATTTAAGAATAGAACCCATTGATTTTGGTTAATCAGGCTAGTGGCATAGTTCATAGCAGAATAAATTCCACCACCAGAGTCATGTTCTACTCGCGTTACAACGCCGTCTTTCAATTTTTGATAGGCAAGGATTGAGGTCTGATTTTCAGTGTTTGGGCACACTACTAACCAGGAGGGCCTCATACTTTGCATTGCAATACTCTCTGCAGTAATACTCAGCCCAACAGAGTCTTCTTTTACAATTGTTATTATTGTTAAAGGAAAATCTTCATCAAAATTTCTCGAATTCACAATATCCCCACTTTTAACTCTCGCTGGAAGTGGCTTGGGCCGGGATCGAACCGGCGACCTAACGATTTTCAGTCGTTCGCTCGTACCAACTGAGCTACCAAGCCAAACAAGGTTCTGATATCGGCCTAAACAAGTACGACATCAAAACCTTTGCGACCCGGACGGGACTTGAACCCGCGACCTCCGCCGTGACAGGGCGGCGCGCTAACCAACTGCGCTACCGGGCCTTAAGTAATTGATAAACATAAGTGGCCCTTATGTCACCGATAAGACCTTTAAGACTTGCCTTAACTACCTTCAGATCTGTAAAACTTTTACTTCGGTACTGCGTGCCCCCAACGGGATTCGAACCCGTGTTACCGCCGTGAAAGGGCGATGTCCTAGGCCCCTAGACGATGGGGACGTTCTAAGGCTTCGCAATCTTACCGATAATTGAACCATTGACCAAATAAATGGGCTAACACGTCAACTTGCCCACTGATAGAGGTTATTCTCCCTAATCATGGTCACCATGCAGAGATCCAGCCTAGTTTTTGTCATTATTGGACTTTGGAATACTTTCTTTACTTTTGCTCTTTTTAGCGCATTAGCGAAACTTAGCAATCCAAATTTCTATCCACTAATTCTTGCTGTTGTATATCTCGCAGGAACACTCCAATCACATTTCTTGTATCGGAAATTTGTCTGGAAATCAAAAAATAGATATGCACAAGAGTTATTCAGGTTTAGCGGAATGTCTATTGGACTGTACTTTATAAATCTAATACTCCTGAAAATAACTCATGAAACCTTAAACTGGAATCTTGTTTTATCGCAGCTAATTATTTCTGCCTGTATGGCCATATTTTCCTTTCTTTTTCAAAAGAACATGGTTTACCGAAGTAAGTCAATTATTAATTAAGTCCCCAACGAACAGTGATCGTCACTGTCACATCTTGCTCCCCTAGATCAATCTGCACTGCAGAGTCTACTTCTGCCTTTGCCATTGGGAAAGGTGATGAGTAGATAGGTGAAGATTGCTCTTCCAACGACAGGACTTTGCCTATTGATGTGCCAAGAAGTTTTGCGTAAGAAGAAGCTTTTGATTTTGCGTTAGCAACAGCTGCTGCTCGTGCATCTTCTGTGGCAGTTGCTGGGTTAAGAGTTGTTGGTACTACGCCACCAAGTTGGACGTTGTCGCCACCTGCAGTGACAACCGCTTCGATGATGGTGCCAGCCTTTGATGCTGTGCGGACTAAAACATCAAATGATTGTGACGCTCTGTAACCAGTGATCTTTGTGCCTGACTCTTGTGTCCAGTTGTATTCAGGATAGACAGAGATATTTGCAGAGCGGATGTCTTTAGTTGCAATTCCTGCATCCTTAAGCGCTGCACGCACAGCTGCAGCTGATTTGCTGGCAGATGAAAGTGCAGCAGCATTTGTTGAGGCAAGTGCTGAGACTGTTGCATTAAAGCGAACAGCATCTGGGACAACAGAGATCGTGCCAACACCTGTGACGGTGATGTAGCGGTTATCTGTGGTTCCGGCGCCATTGGCTGGGATTGCCAGGGCCACAACCCCTGCAACTGCAGCGACGGTGAATAGGGATGTGATTGTGCGAAGTTTTGTTAGTTTCATAGGACAAGTATCTCGCATTTGTTGTGATGGGCGTTAGTTATTGCTGGGAATAGTGGGAGAATTACTGGGTGAGCCAGTTCTTAAGCAAGTGCGATGCATCGGTAATGGGTGATGCTGCAGCTGTTTTGAAGAGTGGTGGATTAGTCGCCTTTCCAACCGAAACTGTTTATGGGTTGGGTGCTGATGCTTGTAATGCTGCCGCCGTTGCGCGCATCTACTCAGTAAAGGGCAGGCCTGCAGATCATCCTTTGATCGTGCACGTTGCATCGATGGATGCACTTGGTGATTGGGCAGCTGATGTGCCCGCATATGCAATTGCACTTGCTCGTGATTATTGGCCAGGGCCAATGACTTTGGTAGTTACGCGCAGTGAATTAGCAGGAGATTTTATTACAGGCGGTCAGGACACAGTGGGCATCAGAGTGCCGAACCATCCAGTTGCCTTGGGATTACTAGAAGCCTTTGCAAGAGCCGGTGGCAGGGGCGTGGCAGCACCTAGTGCTAATCGTTTTGGCAATGTTTCGCCAACTACGGCGCAAGCTGTCAGTGATGAGTTAAGCGATTACTTAGGGATGAGTGATTTGATTCTTGATGGTGGGGCGTGTGCAGTTGGTGTGGAGTCAACAATTATTGATTGCACTGGGGAAGTGCCAAAGATATTGCGACCAGGTGCCATTACCGAAGAGATGATTGAGGACTCAACCGGGCTAGATATATTAGATGCCGATGGTGTTGCAATCCGTGTTAGTGGATCACTTGAAAGTCATTACTCACCAATCGCAAAAGTTGTCTTGGATCAATCCCCTGTTACCGGCGAAGGCTTTATAGCAATGGCAGATGTTGCATCAGATGCTGGGGTTGTAAGACTTGCTGCGCCAACAACACATGATGAGTTTGCAAAGGTCTTGTATTCAGCGCTAAGGACTGCAGATGAGCAAGGGTTGAAAACTGTTGTTGTTGCTCAACCGGCAGGAAATGGCATAGCTATTGCAATACGTGACCGGTTAATGAGGGCGGCACATAGGAGCTAAGAACGATCAGTCACGTCCGCATCAACCATTAACTCGGCTAATTCTTTCCAGTGAGTTTTTGCTTTCCACGATAGTTCATTCTGAATCTTTGAAGGATCACCAATGAGGGCATCAACTTCCGTTGGGCGCATGTATCTCTTATCCACCTCAACATGGTTCTTCCAGTCGAGTCCAACTCGAGAAAAAGAGGCTTCAACAAAATCACGAACAGTTGCTCCGACACCTGTCGCAACTACATAGTCAGTTGCTTGCGGCTGCTGCAACATCAACCACATGGATTCGACATACTCTTTTGCATATCCCCAGTCACGCACCGCGTCTAGGTTTCCGAGGAACAGCGTCTCTTTAGAACCTGCCGCAATAGATGCAACTGCGCGTGTGATCTTGCGGGTTACAAATGTTTCACCACGGCGAGGTGATTCATGATTAAAAAGAATTCCATTTGTCGCATGCATTCCATAACCTTCACGGTAATTGACGGTGCACCAATAAGCCATAAGTTTGGCTGCAGCGTAGGGACTTTGTGGGTGAAAATTACTTTTTTCGTTTTGCGGTGGAGGTGTTGCGCCAAAAAGTTCTGATGTGCTGGCCTGATAAAAGCGTGTATTAACTCCTGCCGACCTAATCGCTTCTAACAGCCCTACTGCCCCAACTGCATCAACCTGACCGGTGTATTGGGGCATCGAAAAGGAAACTTGTACGTGTGATTGCGCCCCCAAGTTGTAAACCTCAGTCGGTTCAATTTCACGAATCAAATTAGTTAGTCCGACGCCATCGATTAAATCTCCATAATGTAAAAATAATTTAGGGTTAGGCGCGTGGGGATCTTGATAAATATGATCGATTCTTGATGTATTAAAAGTAGAAGACCTTCGAATAAGCCCGTGGACCTCGTACCCCTTAGAAAGTAAAAATTCCGCAAGGTAGGAACCATCTTGACCCGTAATGCCTGTTATAAAGGCAATATTCTTATTCAAAGTCTTGCCTCCCCTTTTTGAACAGCTTCCCTATACCAAGAAATTGTTTTCTGAATACCTTCAGGAAGTGTAATAGTGGGACGCCACCCTAGCCCTGAAATTCTTGAAACATCCAGAACTTTTCTCGGGGTGCCATCAGGTTTTGAGGGATCCCATTTAATCTCACCCTTAAATCCCGCAGTTTTGGCGATCAATAATGCGAGTTCATTTATTGACAGGTCTTGGCCAGTACCAACATTTAAGTGCTGTGAGTGATCATATTCTTCAGATGCCATTACCACGGCTTTTGCAAGATCGTCTACATGCAAAAACTCGCGAAGCGGGGAACCTGTGCCCCACAAGGTTACAGCTGAATCACCAGCAACTTCTGCCTCAACAAATTTTCTTATGAGGGCTGGCAGCACATGTGAGTCACTTAAATTGAAGTTATCGCCAGGTCCATAAAGATTAGTTGGCATTAATGAAATCCATCGCAGGCCGTACTCTTTTCTAAAGGAATTAACCATTTCTATGCCGGCAATTTTGGCAATCGCATATGCTGAATTAGTTGCCTCTAGTGGACCTGTCATCAAATACTCTTCTTTGATTGGTTGTGGACAGTCACGTGGATAGATACAACTTGAACCGAGAAAAACGAATTTTTCAACATGGGCCTCGAATGCGGCCTGCATTAGATTGTTTTGAATCCTCAAATTGTCTGAAAGAAATTCAACTGGTTTAGAGTTGTTTGCACCTATACCGCCAACCTTAGCTGCAGCATCTACCACTAGGCTTGGTTTTTTGGCTTTCAGGAAATTGCGTGTGGCTTCTAAATCCATAAGGTCGACAACTGCGCGACTAACTGGAATAACTTCTTCACCTAGCGCCGCAAAAGCGCGGGAAATGGCGGAACCAGCTAATCCAGTTGCACCAGCAATCAAAACCGACATGGTTAAACCTTAACAGTGGAGAAATAATTTGAGGGCATTGTTCGATCTAGAGCCCAAAATCTAGGACAATTGAATGACTTTTGGGACTAACAACCCGCATCTGATTAGGATTTAGCAATGATGATAAATCTCGCCCAGTTTTCCATTTTGGGCATTGCTGCCTTTGCGTTAACTGGGTTATTAACTTGGCCTGTGAGAGCACTTGCTATTCGGTTAGGTGCAATGGATGCACCCAACCTTGCCCGCAAGACACAAGCCACACCAGTGCCTTATTTGGGCGGTGTGGCAATCGCACTAGGAATTACGATTACTACCTTGGCCGCTGTTTTTGTTGGTGGTAATAAGAGCGGTGAAAATGTAAGCCAGCTAAAGGATTTAGCGTTGACTGTTTTGTTGCCAGCACTTGTGCTTGGTGCAATGGGATTATTTGATGATCTGCGCTCGCTATCACCATGGCCTCGTCTGATCACACAAACTATTGTTGGCAGCATTGTTGCCTTCATCATCGTGCAAGGTGGAACCGTTGGAACACCTTTTGGCACATCAACTCTTAATACTGCAGTTACTATTTTTTGGATAGTTGGTATTTGTAACAGTATTAACTTCTTTGACAATCTAGACGGAGCCGCATCAGGTGCAGTGGCAATTGCAGCGCTCGGCGTCTTCTTTATTGCTTTTGATCGCGGGCAGGAGTTAGTCAGTGCGCTATCGATTGTCACAGCAGGTGCAACTATTGGTTTCTTGATGTGGAACAAATCCCCAGCAAAGATCTATATGGGAGATGCTGGTGCGTTGTTCTTAGGTGTCATTATTTCTGTTGCAACAATTCGTTTGAATCCAGGAATTACTCCAACCTGGAAGTCGCTGACAATCCCAGTTATTTTGCTTGCCGTGCCATTGCTAGACACATGCGTTGCTGTGTTCTCTCGTCTTGCTCGTGGGTTGTCGCCGCTAACCGGAGGTAAGGATCATTTGTCACATCGCTTGGTGAGGGCGGGGTTGAGCCGTCGCGTGGCAGCGGTTGGATTGTGGACTGCATCTGGCGTGTGCGCAGTTGTCGCTGTTCTTGTGTATCAATACCCAGATTCTCTGGGATCCTTATTAATCAGTGCTTTTGGCGCATGCTGGTTATTGGCTTTGGTGCTCTTTCTTCGCACACCATCGCAGGATTAAGAAGCGGTCTTTTTCCGATACGATTGTGCTCGCAGTCATCTAAATAATAAGTAGTGGGGCCTATAGCTCAGTCGGTAGAGCAACGGACTTTTAATCCGTGGGTCGACGGTTCGAGCCCGTCTGGGCCCACTCAACACGCTTAAA
>Ga0209597_1000972_pt1 | contig 18822 bp, 14 predicted proteins | sample M_140625_MF_Meta_FD_187316 | JGI IMG/M metagenome (GOLD analysis project Ga0209597, IMG submission 187316) | Freshwater microbial communities from Lake Montjoie, Canada to study carbon cycling - M_140625_MF_MetaG (SPAdes) (version 2) | ecosystem: Environmental > Aquatic > Freshwater > Lake... | reverse complement strand
CGGCGGGGTGGGGCGTGGTGAGATTGGCCTCCTTGTGGATCGGCAAGGTCAGATCCAGGCCTACAGCTGGAGCAATTTGCCCCACTCAAGGATCATCCCCCAAACGGAGCACTCTCTCCTGATCGGTCGTTTCTGTGGAGCCGATTGCGCGGCTAAAAGTTAGGTAGGGATGCTGCCTGTGAGAACCAAGCACACGACCATGGCAAGAATTGAAATCAGCATCCATGGAGCCACTTTCCGAGCCCCGTGCAGCGTGCAGTCGTTGACATAGGACATGATGGCGATCACGACAAAAAGGTGGTTGCCTTGAAAGGGCAGCTCCCGGATGCCTAGCTTGATGAAGAGAAGCTCCACTCCCCATACATAAATAATGCTGTATAGCAAGCCTGTGGCATAGCGTCTCAGTCCAACAATGAGGCTATAGCAGGAAACCAGCTTGATCGCTAGGTAGGTTAATAGACAACCCGTGATAAAAACGATCCCGCTAAGCGGCTGTAGCAGGAGTCCCGCCGCAATGGGGGCCACCATGTAGCCCCCAGCCCTCATTTCCGTGTGTCGATAAATCAGGTAGCCAATCAATAGGCAGACCAAAAACTGAAGCACGCGAACGTTGAAATGTATGCTCTCACCCGTTTGATAGTAGCTATTCAGATAGTTAAAATCACCGCCAACAATCCAGTGCCCAAAGGCCAGGACCAGCGCCGTGATCAATGCGGTGACCGCCGTGGTGATGGCCATGCCCTTGCAGACTCCTGACACCCCTTGACGGCTGAAGCTTAAGGCAATCACAGCGGGGATCATCGTGCCCGAAAGGCTGTCGAGTGTCGTCGGTAGAATTCCAATCTGCATATAAAGAAGTGCCACGGGATATGTTAAGACGAGAGATAGGCCCGCCAGGATATACATGGGTGTTCTGCGCCGATGGTCTACCCGCTTCAGGTATTTATTGTAAATCGCGTATATGGCATAGGCGGATGCCAGCACGGCTAGGCACCACAGCGGCGATAGGATCATCAGGATCACAATGAAGCCAGGCACAATGACTCCGCCGGGAATCACGCCCCTGCGATCTTTGTAGTTGACCGCAGTAAAGGCTCCGATGATCAGAATGATGCGGTTAATCTCTGGCGTGTTGAATTCGATACTTGTGATCATGCCGCCTGTTTTTGCAGTTCTTGCTCGATGTAATGCATGAGGTTTTCGGCTTGCCGTGTATGAATATTCACTGTGCCGATCAATAGGATGTTGCTGGGTTGGTGATTTGGTCCAAGGATTTGATCCAGAAGGGCTTCGCCGTCGGCTTCGCTGTATGCGGTTGAATTTCCCAGACTCTGAATCAGGTCACGCTGCATGGCGGCCACGGCACTGACCTCTGCTTCATAATCGCCAAAGGTGACAATCTGATCGAATCCCAAATCAATGGATAGCTCTGTAAAGAGCCTTACCCGGGCTGGACGATCTAGGCGGTTATTGAGAATCACCACTTTTTTGTGTTTAGGGTATTGCTTGAAGATGATCTCACAGAGGTTGACAAAGCTCTCGCGATCGTTCACGGCAAATAGATTGGCCCAAATCACTTCATGATGCCGATGCTTCAGTCTTTCGATGCGGAAAGCGCCCGGATCATTGGCCGCATTCTGCATCGCCCCCAGTGCCCGTTCGCGGTTGAGTCCGATTAGGTCGGCAACGCAGAAGCCGATGGCGACATTGGCTTCGATCGCAAAATGTGAAAAGCCGATGAGGTCAGCATCGCTGACCAGATTGTTCTCTGCGACGATCAGTTTAGTTTCTTTCTTGTTGGCCTCTTCTGCAAGAATTTTCAGAAGACTGGCTTCCCGTTCGGCCGTAATAATAATCCCTTTCCGCGGGATTGTATGGGCTAATGAGCCTGCAATCTCCTCCAGCGTTTCTCCCATGTATTCAGCATGGTCGTACCTCACATTCGTGATGACACCAAGATCCGATTTTACGACTCGATCCTCAAGCCATTTTGCGTAGATAGGGTTGATAGCCATGCACTCAACCACGACGGCTTCGGCATGCTGCCTGCCAAACTCATTGATCATTCGCACCTGTTCATTGACATTGGCAAATCCCTTTCTGCCGACGTCAGCATCTTGCCCATTGGGTTGTAAAATCCTTGCGGCACTACCTGTGGTCTTGCCGAAGGTATGGTACCCAGCCTCTCGAAGGATGGCGGCGAGATAGCGCGTGACGGTTGATTTGCCACGGATTCCATTCACGTGAATGCGCCACTCGATCGACCGCAGTCGGGCTAGAAACTTTTGATAAGAGATAATGCTCCACGCCGTGTAGCCGTAGGAGCCAATCAGCACGAGGAGAAAGGCGGTCACGAAGGTTGCTACTGGCGTGGCCATCTTCGTTGGCCATGGTTGGACCTGTCGACCTTCGCCCTTTATCACGGTAAATATGCTTCTTCTTGCCGCAGATGAGTGTTGATCTTGGCGTTGTTTATCGCCTCTGCCCTAAATAGATTTGCCAGATGACTAGTGGTTTGTGCGGCGGATTTCGTTCTGGTCTGTGTTTGCTCTGCTGGGCAGCGTTGCTCTGCTTTTTGGGGCTAGTCGCAGCAGCACCTGGTCCCATTCCTTCCAACAGCACGGCCAAAGCGGGGTGCTGCTGGGTCGCGTGGTGGATCTTGATGGCCATCCCATTGCTGGAGCTGCGATCCGCTTCCTCAATGGCACAACCACCAGCGGGCCGGATGGCTGGTTTCGGGCGGATACCTCCTTGCGTCCCCAATGGTTGGAGGTGCAACGCCCCGGCTTCCTGCGGAGCATCAAGGCGGTTGTGGCCGGCGAAGCAGCCTTGGTTCGTCTCAGTCCTGATGATGGTGAAACGGTGGTGATTCACGCCGTTGGGGATGTGATGTTTGGCCGCCGTTTCTTTGGATCCAAGACAGCCCAAGAGGAGATTCAGCCCCAGCTCCATCCCACCGATTCAGTTGCTGCCCATCGGGCTTTGTTGGCGCCGATTGAGCCCTTACTTGCCAATGCAGATCTCACCGTAGGCAACTTTGAAACCCCCTTGATCAGCCAGCCTTCGCTGGATCCCGCTGCGGCGAGGCCCGATCGCTTCAACCAGAGTAAGGACTATGTGTTTGCCAGTGCTCCTGCTGCGGCTCATGCTCTGCGGGAGAGTGGCTTTGATGTGCTTGGTCTGGGCAATAATCATCTCTATGATGCGCTTGAGGGGGGCTTGCAATCCACCTTTTCAACCCTCCGTATGGCTGCCTTTTTGCCTGGAAATGGAGTGTTTGGAGCTGGGTCGACGTTGGGGGAAGCATGGAGGCCGGCTTACCAGAGCCGTCAGGGGCAGCTGATCGCATTCCTAGGCTGCACCACGATTGCAGGCCACCAGAATCCTCTGAACTACGTTGTCTCAGAATCCCAGGCCAAGGGTGGTGCGGCGCCCTGTGAGCCCCGCGCACTCTCGGCGGCGATCCGTTCGGCCCGCCAGCGCGATGCCACGGTGGTTGTGATGATTCATGGTGGTAATGAGTATCAGCGTCGTTCCACACCAAGTGTTCAATTCTTCATCGATACCGCCCTCGCTGCTGGTGCCTCGGCGATTCTGAATCATCACCCTCATGTGGTCGGAGGGTTTCACTGGAATGGCCACGCACTCGTGGCTCGCTCCCTGGGAAATTTTCTATTCGATCAGACGATTTGGCCCACCTTTGAGTCCTATCTGGTTGTGCTGCATCTGCGCCACGGTGCTGTGGTGCGCGCCATGGCGGAACCGTTGATTCTGAGTGGCTACCGTCCCTATGCGGTGGTTGGATCCCTTGCCGATTTTGTGGCCCGTGGGGCTGCTGGTCGGGAGTCTGGTCCTCTGCTTGTGGAGAACGGCACGATGGAACTTGATGTGGCCAACCGGCGCAGGCAACGCTCGTGGACTATGCAGCTCACGGGTGATCGGCAGAACGGCACCATTCTGCGGGCGGCCTCCGGCGTTTGGATGAGCCGATCCCAGGGTCCTGGCCAGGTGCAGGCTGGTCGTGATCTGCTTTGGGTGGGGGGCTTTGAAGATGAGGCGGTTGGTGTGCCTGCCGCTACCGGCGTCCTCTGGAATCTCGCTGCACCAGACAAGGTTGTGGAGGGGCGTGCTGCCGCCGAAGGACGCCTAGGGGCGCGCCTATGGCGTAGTTCTGCCAATCGCCTGCCGGCGATCCTGAGCCCCTTGCATCGAATCCCGGTGAAGCAGGGTCAACAGCTTTCGATCCTGGGATGGATCCGGGGCCCTGCTGGCGTGCAGCCCCGGTTGATGGTCGGTTGGTACTCCTCCAGGCGTGGGGCTTCCCAGGCCCGGTTCGAGCGTCCAATCACTCTGCTGGGGCCAGACCGCTGGACCCCCGTGCGCGTCGATTTGACCGTGCCGACCCATGTCACCGCCTTGGGGCTGAATGTGATTCTTGACCCACCCGGAATCGGTCGAACCCATCTGGATGTGGATGGTGTGCGCTTGATCCTTTGGGAGCCCCCGTCGTCAACGGCTTCACTGCTGCAGGATTGGTATCGCCTGCGGGGGGAGTCGCAACTCAGCCTCAGGACGGAGTACTTGCCTGGAGCCGAGCCTTGGCTGCCCCCGTTTCAATCCACACCCTTGATTCCCTGGGACCGCCTGCCCGTTGTGCGTCCGGGCCTGCCCCCTGTCCGTCCTGCGGCCGATTCCAGGGTTGGAATCGCCAAACCCTGATTCAGCCAGGCACCCCCGCGCTGCCCGGATCCGCTGCCTGGGGCAGCCGCACCTGGGTGGCCAGGCCAAGGCGCTGCATGAGGCGGATGTGTTGCCAGGTGAGATCGATCTGGCCGGGGCCGAAGCCGTGGCGGGCCGAATGGGGGAAGGCGTGGTGGTTGTTGTGCCAGCCCTCGCCGAAGGTCACTGCGGCCACCCAGGGGTTGTTCATCGAGTTGTCGCCGCTGTCATGGCGGGCCTCACCCCAGCAGTGGGTGGCGGAGTTCACCAGCCAGGTGCAGTGGTAGACGAGCACCAGGCGCAGGGGGATGCCCCAGAGCACCAGGCCCCAGCCGCCCACGCCAGTGGCGCTGCCGATCCAGAAGAGGAGTAGGCCGAGCACCACCTGCAGGCTCAGGAACCAGGTGTTCAGCCAGCGGTAGTAGGGATCGCGGGCCAGGTCGCCGGTGAGGCGGGGCACCGCTGCCATGGCGGGGATTTCCTCAAACATCCAGCCCATGTGGGACCACCAGAAGCCCTTGTTGCTGTCGTGGTGATCCGCATCCGTATCGGAGAACTTGTGGTGGTGGCGGTGCAGGCCCACCCAGTCGATCGGACCGTGCTGGCAGCTGAGGGCACCGCAGGTGGCGAAGACGCGCTCCAGCCAGGTGGGCACCTTGAAGGCGCGGTGGCTTAACAGCCGGTGGTAGCCGATCGTCACGCCGAGGCAGGCGGTGACCCAGTAGAGCACCAGCAGGCTGGCCAGGGCTGGCAGGCTCCAGAAGCGGGGCAGAAGAGCCACCACGGCAAGGATGTGGATCACCACCATGAAGCCGATCGTCCCCCAGCGACGGCCCGGGGGTGCCGCCGGGATGGGCTCGCCGCGGCGAGGCTGGTGGAGGGCAGCGGCGCGGCGATGGGCGCTGGCGCCGCCGGTGATGGTGGCGGCCGCCCGGGTGTGGAGGGCGGCGGGGCGGGGAAGGGATGTGGCGGCCATGCAGGACCGGCTCCGGTTGGATCGATAGAATGGTAGCAATACGGATTCAGATCACTTGGGTTATCGAGATGACATCGCATCGGGGCGGGTGGCCTTCGCCCATCTGATCCGCCACTGGCATGGCTGCAACGCCTGGTCCCACCGGGTGCTGCCGGGGCTGGCGGAGGCCCTTGACGTGGGCCGGGTGCACAACTCCCAGCTCTCGATGCTGCGCAACGGCAAGCTGGCCTCCCCCGGGCCGGAGGTGTTCCTCGCCCTAGGGAGGATTAATCGCTGGCTGGCGATCGAGGCTCCGGAGGGCCGGCTGGACCCGGGCCGGGCCGAGGCGCTGCTGGATGGCCACCATCCCGAGCTCTACGAGGCCCTAGGGGCTTCCGCCCTCCCCGTGCGCGGCGATGACCATGAGGTGCTCGGGCCGGGGGAGCTGCTGGAGGTGTTCGTGGGACTGCGGCAGCCCCCCTCCGCCTTCGATCTGCGCATCGACGACACGGAGGCAGCCGACCTCAGCGCCGCCCTTGGCCAGCTGTTCACGGCCGGTCGCCCCTGGCGGCTCTGCCGCGATCAGCTGATGGCGGCTTATCCAGTAGAGAAACGCCAACGCCGTGAGCGCTTTGCGGCCGTGATGGCCGGCCAGGTGGACTACAGCGCGTCGGAGCTGGAGGCGGAATTGCTCGACCTGCGCCGCACCCTGGCGATGATCGGAGCGGCCGGTGAGGAGGACCTGGGGGCCGATCGCTTCCTCGAACTTCTGCGCCAGCTGGCTCGTCAGCAGCCCTCTCGGGAGGGGGGCATTCCGGTGGACCTCGCCAGTGCTATCCGGCAGCAGCTCGGCGGAGCTGCCTGAGACGAGACGATGAAATGGGCCTGGCTCAGGCCGGCGTTTCGGCGCTGGCGGCCCGGTCGGCGGCGCGACGTCGTTCCGGAGGGGCGTCGCCGGGTTCCAGCACGATTGGGCTGGCAGCTGCGGCGACGGCTGCGGCTGCCTGGGCGCGCAGGAAGCCGGGTTGGCGTGAATCGAGTCCGAGGTGCGTCTCAACGGCCCTCACCCGCAAGGCCAGGCTGGACAGTGTGGTGCGACCCTGCGGATCGGCGTTGAGATCGGTTTCCAGAACGGAAAGCACGTAGGCGGTGAGGCTCACGCCAGCTTCATCGGCCCGGGCCTTCACCAATTCGTGAAGGTCCTCAGGCATCAACAGATGAACCTGTTTGCGCGCCAAAGCTGCCATAGTCTGAAGGTGTTGGCCGATTATACAGAGCCTCAGGCCCTGCTGCCAGGGGGTGAGGCAATGCGTATCCGCTGCGCCCACCCCAGGGCCCGCAACAGGCGGATGTGCTGCCAGGTGATGTCGAATTCGAACCAGCGCAGGCCGTGGCGGGCCGAGTGGGGAAAGGCGTGGTGATTGTTATGCCAGCCTTCACCGAAGCTCAGCAGCGCCACCCACCAGCAGTTGCGGGAGAGATCGGGAGAATCGAAGTTGCGGTAGCCGAAGGCATGGGTGGCCGAGTTCACCAGCCAGGTCACGTGATACACGAGCACCAGCCGCAGGGGGATGGCCCAGAGCACCAAGCCGATGCCGCCGCCATGGACGCCGGCCTGCTCGCCGTAGAACCACAGGGCTAGACCGACGGGCAGTTGCACCAGCAGGAACCAGCGATCGAGCCAACGGTAGAAGGGGTCCTGGCGGAGATCTCCGCTGAAGCGGTGGATCTCCCGCAGGGCCGGGATTTCATGCAGCATCCATTCGCTGTGGGCCCACCAGAGGCCCCGGGCGGCGTCGTGGTGGTCGTTGGGCTGGTCGGAGAAGAGGTGGTGATGGCGGTGCAGGCCCACCCATTCGATCGGGCCGCTCTGGCAGGCCAGGGTGCCCATCAGGGCAAGGACTCGCTCCACCCAGCGCGGCGCTTCAAAGCTGCGGTGGGCCAGAAGCCGGTGCAGCCCCAGGGTCACCCCCAGCACCGTGGTCCAATACAGCACCGCTAGGGCCACCACGCCCTGCCAGCTCCAGAAGCGGGGCAGGAGCGCCGCCACTGCGCCCACGTGGAGCACCAGCATGAAGCCGGTGGTCCCTCCCTTGAACTTCCGCTGTCGGGCGGGCAGGGCGGGCCGCTCGGCCTCCAGGCCATCCCGCAGCCTCTGCTCCCTTGAGGAGGGGCCGCTGGGGGAGAAGCCTTCTTCCGCTGGGTTGGGTGTGTTGTCGGCGCTGGAACCAGCCGGAGGGGGGGATCCCGCGGCGACGGAGATGGGCATGCGTTGCGATGGTGACGGGATGGGCGGACGGCCAGATCAGGCAGAAACTCTATGCGGCGAGGCAGCGGTGCCGGGAATGGAAAGGACCGGCTCGGCCAGCGCTAGATCACCCAGAAGCCTGGGGTGCGGTATGCGGGCGCGCCGATGATCGTGCAGGGTCCCGCCGATGGCTCGTGCGGATGGATCGTCGACCGCTTAGTTCGGCCGGTCGTTTGATTCGTCGGCCGGGGGTGCCGGCTCATCAACCCGGCTGAGCTCCTCGAAGTAGGACAAATCAACTGGCCCCCGCTGGCGGCCCGCCCGCTCCTTTGGAGCGAGGGGCGCTGGATTCTTGGCGGAGCGGGGTTGGGGCTGGCTTTGGTCGCCCTCCCAGAGAGGAGCGCTGGACCGTTCCTCCTGGGCGAGCATCGTCTGCTCCATGCGGGCCTCTTCCACGCCTTGGAGGAAGGCCTGGCGACTGCGGCGTCGTTCCTGCCGGGCCCTGGCGTTCTGGCGGTTGAGGGCCCGACGTTCATCGAGCAGGGAGATCCTTTGGCCGCGGCGGCGGCCGGCGGCGGCGAAACCAAAGGCATAGGCCAGGGAGGTGGGCACGATCCGCAGGCTGGCTTGGATCATCGGCCAGCTCAGTTGCTGGTCCGGGGGAGGCAGCTGGGCCTCGAGCTGGCGTTGGGCTTTGCCGAGGCGCTCGAGCAGGCTCGCCTTGAGCCTGGGGAGCGGAAGGGCGAGATCGTCCTTGCTGAGGCTGAGGCCATCGAACTTCTGGAGTTCCGCTTGGAGATCCTCGGTCCGCCTGGCCTTGGTAATGGCGAGGCTGAGAGTGCCCAAACGCCGGCTTCCCCGCTCGACGCGACTGACTTGATCGCTTTTGAGGTTTTCAAAGAGGGTGAGGCTCCCCACCAGCTGCAGGGGCACCACCAGGAGAAAGCCCGCCATCGCCCCAAGGGAGAGGTTGGCCAGGGTGGCGTGGATCCCCTGGCGGGGGCTGTTCCCAGGGCTGAACTGGGCAGCCGCCTGGATGCACAGCAGGCCGATCAGCGGGATGCCGCCGTTGTCAACCAGGTTGCTAATGAGATTGAGCTGCCAGGCCGGATCAAGCGGCTTGGGCGGGATAATGCTCGAAAAAACAGCAATGGTATAGGAAATCAAAAGCACAACCCCTACGGACCAGAGGGTTGAAGTAAATGTTTCCCGCGATTCTTTGATCAAAGAGCCTGCCTCCATTGCCGATCGGAATGGAAGCTTAGGGCAAATGAATTAAGCGTGATCAGCAGCTTTTGATGCGAGTTCGGATCTTTCTGGAAAAGCGGAAGGCGGCGAGGACTCCGGTTAGCGGCAGGGGACCTGGAACCGCTTGCACCTGTTCAAATTTAACGGAGGTCCATTTAAATGTGATGGGCGATTCGCTGCTGCCGGTCGGTTGAATCGTACCGTTGCAGTTGGCCGAACCGCAATTATATGAGTTGTTTGTCGTCGAGGCACTCAGGAAGTCAACGACATCGAGTGAGGATGGGACTGTAGAGGCAAATCCACCCAAGACGCCACTCACCTCAATACTGCTGATGTCGGTGCGCGCTCCACTGCGGGTGATGTAGAGACCCGAAGAAGGAGTTCCTGATACGCGCATCAAGAAATCCGTACCGCCATCTTTGGATTGGAAGATATTGCCGGTACTGTCAGGAATTGTGGAGGCATTGTAATTGCCTTGCAGTCCGGTTGAGTTCGTACCGGTTCCAAAGTTAAACAATTGGCTGTAATTGTATTTGCCTGTGGTTTGTTTCCAGGAGTTGGTTCCGCCCACTTTTGAGGTGAGACCGTAATTTTGAATAACAAAATTTAGAGAAACCTGACTACCGCCCGTCAAACCATCTGCAGTAGCGCTACCTGTTGCATCAATATTTCCCGTCACCGTGGCTTTGATCCACTTCGCTTGGGCTGCACCCGGCAAGAATCCGATCAGAAGGACGCCGGCAAGGGCAAAACCCTTTCGTCGCTTGGTTTGTAGCTGGGTAAGTCGCGACATGACATCGGGCATCTGCCCACAACATGAAAGCAACATAGGGGATGTACAGCAGATGTGTCAACAAGGCCACAACTCTGTCAGTACACGCCGACAAGAGGTTCAGAGTGGTTCTTCGGCTGCTTCGGGACGAGGGTGATGGGCAGGGCAGAACCGGATGGGTTGGGTGCTGTTTTGGGCGCTGGGGTGGCCGAAGCCCCAGGCTGGGCCAGGGATCGGGTGGCCGCCGCCCTGGCCGCCATCGCTCCGCTGGCCGCCGCCCGCACCGCCGCCGTGCGTTCCAGGCTGGAGCGGGTGCTGGCGGCTTTTGCGGCCGAGCGCCTCGGGGTGCAGCACTTCGCCTCGGTGAGCGGCTATGGCCACGGCGACCTGGGGCGCGAGACGCTGGATCGGGTGTTTGCGCGGGTGCTGCAGGCCGAGGCGGCCGCCGTGCGGGTGCAATTCGTGAGCGGCACCCATGCCATCGCCGCGGCCCTCTTTGGGGTTCTGCGGCCGGGCGATCGGCTGCTCTCCCTTACCGGCCGTCCCTACGACACCCTTGAGGAGGTGATCGGCCTGCGGGGCAGCGGCGCCGGCTCCCTGGCCGAGTTCGGCATCACCTACGACGAACTGCCGCTCACGGCCGAGGGCCTGGTGGATGAGACCCGCCTGGAGGAGGCCCTGGCGGCGCCCACCCGGATGGTGCTGATCCAGCGCAGTTGCGGCTACAGCTGGCGTCCCTCCCTGCCGGTTGCCACGATCGGCCAGCTCTGCGAGCGGGTGAAGGCAATCCAGCCCGATTGCCTCTGCTTCGTAGACAACTGCTACGGCGAGCTGGTGCAGGAGCTCGAGCCCACCGCCGTGGGAGCCGACCTGATGGCCGGTTCGCTGATCAAAAACCTGGGCGGCACCCTCGCCCCCGGCGGCGGCTACGTGGCCGGCCGCGCCGAGCTGGTGGAGCGGGCCTGTTGCCGCCTCACCGCCCCCGGCATCGGCAGCGAGGGGGGAAGCGGCTTTGATCTGCACCGGCTTTTGTTTCAGGGGCTCTTCCTGGCGCCTCAGATGGTGGCGGAATCCCTGATTGGCGCCGAGCTGGTGGCCCGCCTGTTCACCGACCTGGGCTTCGCGGTGAACCCCCAGCCCGGTTCCGAGCGCAGCGACACGATCCAGGCGGTGCGGCTCGGCAGCCCCGCAGCCATCAAGTTGGTGTGCCGCGCCTTCCAGGCCGCCTCGCCGGTGGGCTCCTACCTCGATCCGGTGCCCGCTCCGATGCCTGGCTACGCCAGCGAGTTGGTGATGGCTGGCGGCACCTTCATCGATGGCAGCACCAGCGAGTTTTCCGCCGACGCGCCGCTGCGGGAGCCCTACGTGCTTTACGCCCAGGGCGGTACCCACCACAGCCATCAGGCGATCGCCCTGGAGCGGGCCCTGGTTGGGCTGGCCGAGGCGGGGTTGGTGGCGCGCTGAGCTGAAACGGCGGTGCTGACCCGGTCGACGTCAACACTCTGGTAAGGCCAAAAATGGCCGCTCCTCCAAGCCAGGCAGGGCAGGGTGGGAGGATTGTGATAGCAGACACGATAAGAGGGACGCGGGTGTTCGCGGCTCGTCAACATCTTCATCAATTAATTGCTTCAATTGCGATTCCAGATAACCCTCTGGAGCGGTTTGATCAGGCCTGAGGGCCGCAAACAAACGCGATGGGGGCAGGCCCGGCCGAGGTTGGCGGGCGATCGCCGCGGCTCGGGCAGGGGAATAGCGCCGCAACATCCATTGGGCCCATGCGGCCGTTTCTGGATCGGGATCCTGCCAAAAACCTGCCAGTACATCGACAAGTTGGGGAATCAAGAAGGGTGGTGGTTGATCACTGGGCTCCACGCTGGGCAATTGAAGTCCACAGCGATGGTGCAATGCCGTTCGCACGGTGGCCGGTATCCAGCAGAGCATTTGCTCAAAACGCCGCCCCAGGTGTTTGTCTCTGCAGCTGAGCATCTGGGGCAACAAGGCCACAAGCAAACTCACCATCTGCAAATCGAGGGACACCAGCAGGGGCCGCAACATTGGCTGGCGTGCGGAGGCCTCCAACACGGTGAGTCGGTCAGCCAGGGCCTGCTCCAGCAGATGGAGTTCCCGTTCCACCAAGGGGATGAGTAGGCCACCATCAGGTAAAAATCCTGACAACACGGAGGCCCAGCCATCCTCATCCAGGCCACTTTGGCGGCGGATCTTTTCCAGTCGTTGGCGGTGCCGTGGCAACAGGGCTGACAAAGTGGGATCGGTATCGGCCATGCTGTGAAGCAGATCGGCGATCGCTTCGGAGGCGGCAGCCTCACGCACATCCCTGGATTGATGTTGGCGCGCATCCAGATGGAGCAGCACAGGGTCCAGCACCGCCAACTCACGGATTGCGGCGTGATGATCCTCTTCCCGAAGGTCAAGGACCTTCCTCAGCTCATCGAGTTGACGAAAGGAAGCAGCACGATCCAATCGGCCCGTTCGGAACAGATCTTGCAGCACATTGCGATAAATTGTGAGATTGCCATGGCGTGCCTGAGCCGGCAAACTCTTGGCCAGGATGAATATCTCATCCGAGCTGAGTTCAGTTAGGTCACGACCATCCAGAGCATCCGCAAGCTGAGGCAGAAATGGGATCAACTGTTTCTGAAGACTGGCACTGGTGGCTTCGCGCCGGTAGGCCCTGGAGCTCCGATGCCAAAGCCTGGCCACCCAAATGGCTGAGACAATCAAGATGGACGAGCGAATCACCCGCCCAAGTAATCCTCCCAGCATGCCAAGGGATGGATCAGCAAACCAGAAGAAAAGATTCACCGCCAAGAATGTGGCCAGGATTCTAGTGCGCTGCCTTGACAGTTCCAGGGCATCTTGATAGCCAGACTCCCGCAGCAAGGATAGCTGAAGCCGCTCAAGGCTGGCCAAGATCAAAAAGGAGATCAATCCACCACTGACGAGTAGCAAGGGGATTGAAATGAGTCGTGGCAGTGCAGATAGGGTAGGCATGTCTGTCTCCCCTTAGCTTCCAGGCTTTCGGCTGCCGCCAACAAAATAAGGCTCTTTTGGTGACAATTGCTCGCTGTTCATATCCGGTGCTTCCTTCACGGAGTTGATGTTATCTTGGATCACATCCGCTTCAGCGCGATCTCGGGGCTTGGAGTTTGCGGCTTTGCTGGGCTTCCATCGCCGCGTATAACGAGGTGGCTCATAGAACACGGGCTTGGGTGGCAACGAAACAACCCCAGTAGCCGGGGCCGGACTCTGCGAAGCCACAGGCGTGGGGAGCGGCGGCGATGGAGCAAGGATCGGCACCTTTTTCTGAGGTCCCGAGTTGGCACGATGGGGAGCGGTGGATGCCGCCAACGGTTCCCAGATTTGTGAAAGCAAGGAGGAGTCGTAGGCCCAGCGCCCACTACGTAAATAGCCAAGGTCGGCGCCACCTTGGGCCTGAAGCAGCAAGAAAAAGGCCAACACAAGACCAGGGTAGGAATACCAGGCGAATGTCAAGCCACGTTTGCCCCTGAGGGTCTGCCAATAGGAGCGTTCAGAATCAATATCCATGCAAGGAGTTTGGCAAGCAACACAAGTGCTTTTCTCACCACCTTGGGCCGAGGTTGCGCGACACATGGATTGGCTGATCTTCGGCGTACCTCCCAGATGGGACGGCGTGCCCAGCAAGCTACGGGGTCCGGTCAGCACGGTTTGAACGGGACCCATCGGGCAAAAGTATTGGCACCACGCTTTGCCACCAAAGGCCCAACCGACAATCACCGCTGCGATCACCGTCAGCAGTAGAAAAAGGCCCAGGCCAAAGGGATTGCTGTTGACAACAAAAAGGCGCAGGGTGAGTCCTGCGACGAAGAGTGACCATTGCAGTTGAACATGATGCTGTCCTAACCAGGATTCCGCTTTCACCCTCATCACATTCACTCGGGAGCCCTGGAGCTCCGTGGTGCGCTGCAAGCCCAAAGCCCGAAACAGTTGAGACACAAAGGCCAGCGGGCAAACGCGTCGCCAGAGTTCATGGCTTAATCCGAAAATGGTCAGAATTCCCAAGGGAACAACGACACCCCAGAAGAGACGATTGCCGTCATGGTCATGGAGGTTGCAGCGTCCGATAGGGGCACAGGCAGCCAAGCGCTCGGGGATAGGGTCGATGTCAAACCAGGGAGAAAGCATCAGGGAGCTGATCAAAGCCAGCCAACCAAGCAGCAACAGCCAGCGGATCATGTGGGCGTGGCGTTCTGATAAACGACTGAAGATCTGCATGGGGGGCACAGCACGAAGTGGGTGTGGAAGCGAAATCTGTATGAAGCAGGGGCGCCACGACACCTAGGCAAACCAGGCCGCCCAAGGGGTCATGGCTAGAGCAATTCACTGGGTTCACTTCAACCTTTTAGATAATCTCAAGACTGGCGGGACCGGATCGAGGCAGCAGTAGTCAGGGGATCTGTTGCTGTCATGTCCGGCAATTCAGATGATCTCAACACGGGCCTTGATGGAGGGAAGGGTGATGGTAGTCGTGCTGAATCGCGAAATTATCCACTTAACGTCGCTCACTTTACAGGGCGGAAATTCTTCCCCAACACCTCTAGCTGCTGCTAGGCGGGATTTATCTTTGAGATCCCAAATGGCTTTGCCATTGCATCACTGTGTTTCTCTCCGATGCACAAACAAGGCCTCGCGACGGTAAGGAGGCTCAGGGCAGCAATCTTGCAAATGCAGCCCGGGCAATGAAAGGTCGGGGGTGAGACTTCTAGCTGAGGGAACCTGCAGCCTCGCTGCATTGCCTGTGCATCATCCTGTGTGCCAATGACATCGTTTGGGAGCTTTTCTGTGCCTCTAATCTGTGCAAATGCACTTTTTGCTAGGCATTCTGCATCTGTGTGTTTTGCCATTGCCTCGCTGGCGCTTTTCTTGACGGCGATCTTCTGCATGCCTTCGGCGTGCACGCATCAGCGACTTTGTGCTGCATCATTCTGGGCTACTAAATGCATCGCATATTGGCAACGTTGTCGTGTTCGTGGACAACTGCTATGGCGAATTGGTGGAAGACTTGCAACCCACGGCCGTGGGGGCCGATCTGGTGGAGCGGGCCTGTTCCTGGCACCTCAGATGGTGGCGAAGCCCTGATCGGCGCCGACCTGGTGGCCACGGTCTTCTCCGAGCTGGGCTTTCCGGTCCATCCCGAGCCGGGTTCCCATCGCAGCGACGTCATCCAGGAGGTTCGCCTCGGCGCCCCTGAACCGCTGCATGCGGTCTACCGGGCCTTCCAGTCCTGCTCGCCGTTGGGGGCCTATCTGTGCCCGCTGCTGGCGCCCATGCCTGGCTATGGCAGCGAACTACGGATGGCCGGCGGCACCTTTATCGACGGCACCACTACCAATCCTTCGCCGATGCCCCCTTGCGGGAGCCCTAGCTCCTTTGACGTCCAGGGGGGCACCCACCACAGCCATCTGGGCCTGGCCCTCGAGTCCCTCGGCGGCTCTGGCGGCGTCGTTGCTCCCCGACAGACCTGAGCCGGTCTGCCTCCGAGGGGCGGGAATCGAGCAGACTGCGCCGATCCGATCTCCTCCTTCTCCGGCGATGGCGCTCACCTTCCCTGACGACTGCCGCTATGCCGACAGTCACGAATACGCCCGCCGCGAGGGCGACTGGGCCCGGATCGGCATCAGTGCCTTCGCCGTCGACCAGCTGGGGGACATCGTTTTTGTGGAGCTGCCCGAGGTGGGGGCGACGATCAGCGCTGGCCAGGGGTTCGGCAGCGTCGAATCGGTGAAGGCCGTCGAGGATCTCCTGGCCCCCATCAGTGGTGTGGTGGAAGCTCGCAATGAGGCCGTGCTGGCCAGCCCCGAGGAGCTCCAGAACGATCCCTACGGCGAGGGCTGGCTGCTGCTGGTGAAGCCGGCCGATCCGGCCCAGCTCGAGGGGCTGATGGATGCGGTGGCCTACGGGGCCGCGGTGGAGGGGCACTGAGTTCGGGTCGCTCCCTGTCCATGCGTTTAATGACTCGGTGCCGGATCCGGTGCCGCCACGCTGGCAGGCGTCAGCGCTTTTACGTTTCTTAGTATTCCCAGACTTCTGGCCCTGATCCTTGGCAGCACCCTTCCTGATCCGTCATCTCGGACCTGGGCCCCAGGATCAGCAGCGGATGCTGGCAGAACTGGGCTTCGATTCGCTCGAAGATCTGGCCGCCTCCGTCGTCCCGGCCGACATTTTGTTGCCGCCGGCCGCCGCCGCCGAGGGGCTGCCCGGGGCCTGTTCCGAGGCCGAAGCCCTGGCCGAGTTGGCCGCCATTGCTGCCGCCAACACGCCGGCCCGCAGCCTGATCGGCCTCGGCTACCACGGCACCGCCACGCCGGCCCTGATCCAGCGCCATGTGCTGGAGAACCCCTGCTGGTACACCGCCTACACCCCCTACCAGGCCGAAATCGCCCAGGGACGCCTGGAGGCCCTGCTCAATTTCCAGACCCTGGTGAGCGAACTCACCGGTCTGCCGATCGCGAATGCCTCCCTGCTGGATGAGGGCACGGCCGCCGCCGAGGCGATGGCCCTCTCCCTGGCGGTGAGTCGGCGCTCCGGGGCCCGCCGCTACCTGGTCGACCGGGCCGTGCTGCCCCAGACCCTGGCCGTGCTCGCCACTCGGGCCGAGCCGCTGGGGATCACGGTTGAAACCATTGATGCCCAGGGGCTTGCTGCATCCCTGGCTGCGGCGGGCCTCGATGGCCTCGCCCGTGGTGGTGGCGAGGGGGAAGCCTCTGAAGCTGTTCCTGCCGCACCCTTCGCCGCCGATGCCTTCGGCCTGCTGCTGCAGCTGCCCGGCGTGGAGGGGCACCTCTGGGACCCGGCTCCCCTGCTGGCCGCCGCCCGGGCCGAGGGCCTGATCAGCACCGCCGCCGTGGATCCCCTCGCCCAGGTGTTGCTGGCGCCGGTGGGCCACCTCGGCGCCGATATCGCCGTGGGCAGCCTGCAGCGCTACGGCGTGCCGATGGGCTTTGGTGGCCCCCATGCCGCCTTCTTCGCCACCAGCGAGGCCTACAAGCGCCAGATCCCCGGCCGCCTGGTGGGCCAGTCCCGCGATGCCGAGGGCAATCCCGCCCTGCGCCTGGCCCTCCAGACCCGCGAGCAGCACATTCGCCGCGACAAAGCCACCAGCAACATCTGCACCGCCCAGGTGCTGCTGGCGGTGATGGCCAGCTTTTACGCCGTGCACCATGGCCCCGAGGGGCTGGCGGCCATCGCCCGCCGCATCCTCGCGCTGCGGGAGGCCCTGGCTGAGGCGCTCACCGTCCTGGGGCTTCCCCCCGAGCCCGGTCCTGGCTTCGACACCCTCGTGGTGCGCACGCCTGAGGCGCTCTCGCTGCGGGAGCGGGCGGCGGCGGCAGGCTTCAACCTGCGGCAGGGGAGCGATGGCCAGGCGGCCAGCGGGGCCGGTGCTCTGGCGATCAGCCTGGATGAGCTCAGCAACCCTGAGGAACTACAGCGCCTCCTTGAGGCCCTGGCCCCCAATGCCGCCTTGGCCGCCCAGTCGGCCGGGGCGCTGCAGGCCCGGCTGGCGGCGGCCCTGGAGGCCTCGCCCTGGGCACTTGCCGGCGTTCCCCTGCGCCGCGATCCCTGGCTGGGTCAGGAGGTGTTCCACCGCTACCGCAGCGAGACCGAGCTACTGCGTTATATCCAGCACCTGGTGTCGAAGGACCTTTCCCTGGTGCACGGCATGATCCCGCTGGGCAGCTGCACCATGAAGCTCAACGCCGCCGCCGAGCTGGCGCCGGTGAGTTGGCCCGCCTTTGCCCAGCTCCATCCCTTCGCCCCGGCCGACCAGACCCGCGGCTACGCCCGCCTGGTGGCGGACCTGGAGGCCTGGCTGGGGGCGATCACCGGCTTCGCGGGGGTTTCCCTGCAGCCCAATGCCGGATCCCAGGGGGAATACGCCGGCCTGATGGTGATCCGCGCCTGGCACCGCAGCCGCGGCGAGGGCCACCGGCGGGTGTGCCTAATCCCCACCAGCGCTCACGGCACCAACCCCGCCAGCGCCGTGATGGCCGGCATGCAGGTGGTGGCCGTGGCCTGTGACGAGGCCGGCAACATCGACCTGGCCGACCTGGAGGCCAAGACCATCGCCCACGCAGCCGACCTGGCAGCGCTGATGGTGACCTACCCCTCCACCCACGGGGTGTTCGAAACCGGCATCCGCCGCATCTGCCAGCTGGTGCACGACCACGGCGGCCAGGTGTACCTCGACGGCGCCAATCTCAATGCCCAGGTGGGGCTCTGCAAGCCGGGCCTCTACGGCGCGGACGTATGCCACCTCAACCTGCACAAGACCTTCTGCATCCCCCATGGCGGGGGCGGGCCCGGCGTGGGGCCGATCGGGGTGGCGGCCCACCTGGTGCCCTTCCTGCCCGGCCATCCCCTGGCGGCGGTCGGTGGTGGGGCCGGCGGGATGGCTGCTGGCGGCCAGTCGATCGGGCCGGTTTCGGCGGCCCCCTGGGGCAGCGCCGGCATCCTGCCGATCAGCTGGATGTACATCCGTATGATGGGCGGCCCCGGTCTGCGCACCGCCAGCCAGGTGGCCCTGCTGGCCGCGAACCTGATCGCCGAACGCCTTGATCCCCACTTCCCGGTCCTCTTCCGCGGCGCGGGCGGGCGGGTGGCCCACGAGTGCATTCTCGATCTGCGGCCCCTCAAGCGCAGCTGTGGCCTGGAGGTGGACGACCTGGCCAAACGCCTGATGGATTACGGCTTCCATGCCCCGACCGTGAGCTGGCCGGTGGCCGGCACGGTGATGGTGGAGCCCACCGAAAGCGAGTCGCTGGCCGAGATCGACCGATTCTGCGCGGCGATGGTGGCGATCCGCGGCGAGGCGGCTGCCCT
>Ga0209597_1000969_pt1 | contig 18839 bp, 16 predicted proteins | sample M_140625_MF_Meta_FD_187316 | JGI IMG/M metagenome (GOLD analysis project Ga0209597, IMG submission 187316) | Freshwater microbial communities from Lake Montjoie, Canada to study carbon cycling - M_140625_MF_MetaG (SPAdes) (version 2) | ecosystem: Environmental > Aquatic > Freshwater > Lake... | reverse complement strand
CAACGGTCAGCTTCATGCGCTGCAATCGTTGTTCTGGCAACTGGAACGAACTCCTTGGGTGGTAGAAATCAACACGACCATGCCACCCATACTCAGCAAACGTGGTGTCTCTCCCGAGATGCGGTTCACTTGCAGCGACTGCGGTCATGTGACCACGGGCTTGCAGGTGATCGAAGGCGAACACCTCCACATCGTAAGAGAAAATCGGGACGATCCTCTACGGTCAGTCTGGCGGTGTGAATGCTGCCAGGACGACGTTGAGGATCAGGACCCTGAATAACGCGGAACAACCAACAACAAAATCAGCGAAAGGGCTGGAGGCAATAGGCTTCCGGCCCTTTTGCATTTCAAACCCACAGAAACCAATCCAATGCAAAATATCACGCTTCACTATCAAGAAGGCTCCTCAGACAAAGTGTACCAAGTTGCCATCACAGAATCCTCGGCCGGCTACATTGTGAACTACAGCTTCGGTCGCCGTGGATCCACACTCAGTGCTGGTACTAAAACCCAGACGCCGGTCTCTCTGGAAATTGCACAGGCCATTTTCCAAAAGCTCGTCCAAGCCAAGCTGGCGAAGGGTTATAAACCCGCTGAAAACGGCACACTGTATCGCTTGCCTGAAAACGGCAACTTGGACACAGGCGTGCGTTGCCAGCTACTCAACAGTAGCACTGAGGCTCAGCTGGAAAATCTCCTTCTCGATCACGAGCACTGGATGCAGGAAAAGTTCGATGGCCGCAGGTTGCTCCTCCGTAAGGTTGGCACCAAAATAACAGGAATCAACCGAAAGGGGCAAAGCACCGCCGTACCCGACTCGCTTATAGAAGCTGCTCGGACGTTCGATCACGACTTCCTACTCGATGGCGAGTCGGTGGGTGAAATGCTACACGGCTTTGACCTCTTGGAGCTCGATGGCGAAGACCTGCGTTCCAAGAGTTACAAGATCCGGTACCAGCGTCTAATGAACCTTCTATCGCGGGTTCAGCAGGGTGGCATCCGATTCGTTGAGACCGCGTTCCAGCCCACGCAAAAGCAGGCGTTGTTTCGGCAACTAAAGGCCGAAGCCAAGGAGGGCGTTGTGTTCAAACACGCTGAAGCCCTCTACACCAGCGGTCGCCCCAACAGTGGAGGCAGTCAGTTGAAGTTCAAGTTTGTGGAAACCGCGAGTTTCGTGGTCAAACAAATCAACGAGCAGCGAAGCGTAGCACTTCTTCTGTTCGACAACGCCAAAGTCAGAGACGCAGGCAATGTCACGATTCCAGTCAACTGTGAGATTCCAGCAGTCGGTTCCATCGTTGAGTGCCGGTATTTGTACGCTTTTCGTGAGAGTGGAAAGATTTACCAGCCGGTTTATCTTGGAGTCAGAGAGGACATTGATCCCGAGGAATGCTCCACAGCTCAACTTAAGTTCAAGCCTCAGCCGGAGGGGGCAGTAGCATGAGTCTCTTTGCCCCTGAAGGACAGAATGGCTGGCTCTGTAACGATCCTCTGCCAGCAACCAAAGCAACCCGCCTCGCTGTTGGCAGTCTAGGGCACACGTACCTAGCGGACGTGCCCAAAGCGCTGTCTGAAAACTGTGCCCTCCTTTATGGGATGGGCTTCACTCCCTCCCGCAAGGGATAGGTAACTAACAATCTGAGAACAAGAAACACAGGCCGCTTGTCCAGTAACAAGGGTAAGCGGTCTCTTCTTTGCGCTCGCAACCCGAGGCCAGCGGGCAATGGCGCCCGTCCCTCAATTAGTCAGAAAAACGAAGGCAAACAACATGAATGCAATCATCGAAGGGCCTGTGGTATCCCAGAAGCCACCCAAAGGGATGTTGCTGCACTGCGGTGCAGAACTCGTCAGCAGAAAACAACTCCATGAAGTTCCAACGCCGAGGAACACGGAGACCTGGTATCCCCTGCCACACAGTAGGGTATTAGGTGAGGTGCATGATCAACTCCGAGGCTGCGGTTTCATTGTTACGGAAGAGGCCCATGCCGTGAGTCACGATGGGCAGCGCTATTTTGGCGTTCTGAACATCACCCTACCTGGCAGAGGGATCTTTGAATGGAGCTGGGCCGTAGGAGTACGGAACAGCCATGACAAGACCTTTCCTGCTGGATTAGTGGCTGGTACAAGAACCTTTGTATGCGACAACCTCGCCTTCAGTGGGGAGGTTCAGATCTCACGCAAACACACGCGCTTTGCTGAACGTGATCTGCGTCATCTGACAGCACGGGCCGTGGGAGAGCTTGGAGGAAAGCTCCAGAGCCTTGACCACCGGATTCTCTGCTACAACGAGACAAGCATCGATGATCAGCGAGCGCATGACATTGTCATACGTGCCTTGGATGCCGGAGCAATCACCACGACTCAGGTACCTGAAGTGCTCTCTGAATGGAGAAGGCCAAGTCACCCTGAGTTCCTGCCTCGAACAGCGTGGAGCCTGTTCAATGCCGTGACCGAGGTACACAAGCAGGTGAATCCCCACACGGCATGTCGACGCGGAGAGGCCTTGTACGGCCTGTTTGACGCCGAGGCTGGGGTGCATGACTGGAATTGAAGCACTGTTGTTCCTAGTAACCTGAGACGTCCAAATTGCGAGTCAGGGATGCTGTGGTGTCCTTGGCGGAAAAGAGAGCGTGGGCTCTCTTTTTTAGCTGTCAGAGATCCACGCTTTCTTTGCGTTAGTTGCGGTTAGTCAGCATCGACTCGGGATCGTCACATGAAGAGTAGCGACCTTGGGTGCAATGCTTCACCTTAGGGTCGAGCAAGCTCCTGAAGGGTGAAGCGGACATCGCATATCGATGAATAGCTCTTGTCGTTCCTCTTTTTAGTCTTTTCCCACTTGATCGCATCCTTCGGGAGCCCGAAAGCCGCCAAAAAAAGTTCCTTTTTTAGAGTGGAGTTGATGACTATGGTCTCCAACTCATCGCCCTCTTTTTTCACAACTTCAATTTCATCACCGCGTGCGATTACTTCGGACTCGCGGGACAACATCGCTCTGGCGACTGCTGCTGCATTCCCATTTGTGGAGACGTAGATGTTACGGGGCGTTATCTCGTAGATGGTGCGCCGTAAGACGGCTACCGCATCCTCGATTTGAATCAGCGCACCCAACACGGAGTCCTCCTCGGGCTCCGAGCACAGTGCCAGTGCTTGTCTGTACAGTTCAACCGTCTCACTACCAGCCCGATGTCCAAGTCGTACGCCCAAGGCAGTATGGGGCATCGTTATCACCTTACCCAGCAGTTGTTGGGAGTCAGGTGAACTCATCCATGTGCGAACATCGTCAACATGAATGCCTGCTTCGTCATTAACGCCATCTTTCATGCCGAGGATTCCGTTAATCAATTTGCCCAGAGTTATTTCGCGCGACGGAGCAATTTGGACAGCCTCCCAACTGAGAAATTCTTTCATTGGGAGTCGTCTGTCAGGAAACCGCCCTTCAGGCCAGTCTGAGGATGGGAGTTGTCTTTGAAATGAGGTTAACGCGCTGCAAGGTACTTTTCCCTGCGCTGCAACGAATATAACGGTTCTGAGTTCGTTCTTGAACCAAGTGTTTTGGGCAGGGTCTTCGTTGAAAGCCTCACGATGATCGGCGTTCTGGTATAAATAATTTTTTCTTTGCATAATTTGTGTTTAGTTGAGCTGGGCTGAGGTCGTGGGTGCCTCCACGGAGGGGTTGATTTGCTTGATTGCAGGGCACGGAGGGGATTGGAGGTACCTCCCACAAGAGGGGGCACTAGGGGCTGATGGGCCGAGGATTGGGGGGGGGCTGACTGTCGATATATGAAGACAGTGACCCCCACTTTTTGGGACTGTAGGAGGAGGGTGAGGAGACTTCCGGCGGGTTTGTTTGTGTATATTATACCCCCCCCTTTCTTCTTTCCCTTTAAGAAGTGGGTTGGACACTCCTCACTCTCCTCAAATTGGAATCGCCCCCCCTATCCAGTACTCCTGCACACGGGTTTCTTGGGTCAGCCCCAGCCTACGAACTCTTCCTGTACCATCGTTGGCAAGCTTGCTGAGATAAGTTCCGCATGCGCCAGGCCACGACAACAAACTTCGGGCTGCATGCGCGTTTTCTTTCATCTGGTCGGTCAGTTTCGCCTGCAGTTGACTCGCTGTCCCCCGCCATCCCCTCTCGCCTCGATCTGAGACCTGGAAAAACAAATTCTCCGCACAGACAAGTTCCAATAACTGTTCTTCGGGAGAGAGTCCGCGAAGAAGCCTGACCAACTCCTCATTCCAGTGGCAAATAAGACGCCCTGTCTTAGGATTTTTCCACTCTGTGAGATCGAGCCCCTCTAACTCGTGAAGAAAGCCGGGCAGAGCGGCGACAACCCGTTCATTGATCGAATTTAGGTTCCCCGCAAGACCCTCTGGCAGAGGTGATGCACTTGTTTTCAAGAGGATGATTTTGTCCCTCATCGTTTGGTCGAGTTCGGGCAAGACTCGCAAGTGGTGCGAGGGATCAGTATTGACGGCTATCAGCACTGCCTGGACGGGTGCGCACTGGATCGCATTTGTGCCCTTGCCCTCGGCAGAAACACTTCCGGCAAAAAGAGTGGACTTGATGAATTGAGCAAACCGCGTTCTGGACGAGTGGTCCTTTGCCGCTGCGTCGTCATCTACCACCAACAGTTCGGCGCGAACTAGGTCACTATTAAACCGCGTCTGCCCGCTCAGATATTTGTAGGCACTCGCAGAACGCCCCCCCAGACAGAGCCGCACAATTTCAGTAAAAAGGCTTTTTCCGTCGCCAGCTTCACCCGCGACAGCAAGAGCGGGTAATTGATCTCGCCTACCCGCGAGCACAGCCCGCCGCGCCCTCTGCAACCACGCAAGGAAGTTGAAGTACTGGCAGTCACCGTTACCCGCCAGCAATTTTATTACAAACTCACGCACAAAGTCACCATCTCCCGGTCTCGCTTCGATTATCGAGGGACCCTTTGTGACGAGAAATTTATCGCCGTTGAACTTATGCGCGCCCCTCTGGTGTCCGGCAACTTCCCCGACAAATGATACATACTGCTCCTCTCGAATTCGGCATGGTGGGCAGTCTTGGGAGTTCGGATCAACCCCGTAAAGTCGCAGGTGTTTAATCACATCCGCCTCTCTCGTCAGGGGTATAAAATCACGGCCCGATTTCATGAAGTACCCAAGCTTGCCTGCGTAGAAGAAATCGGAAATTACTCCGTCAAACCCATGCTTTCTGGCATGATAAACCAGAGTCCCAAATCCAATGCGGTCAAATCGTGACGACCCTAGCAGCAGCGCATATTCTCCGGGGCATTCCTCTGGTGACCATTCGGAGAGTAACGCAATAGCGCGCTCGTCACTCCGTAATGAGTTGCGCACAGCAGCAGACACTTTGAACCACGTGCTGTAGTCAGGCCTTGTGGGAATACTCCGCAAAAGTGCCTCAACCACGCCCTCCTTTGGATTCACTCCTCCAACATCATGCCCCTTCTTGGCTAGAGGATCGTCACTAGAGTTATCTGGATCTTCGCCGTCTGCCGGAAAATGGCGATTCACATCCAGCTCAAGCGCATGTTCGTTGATTCGGCAGGATGGGTCATGTGAGAGATAACAAAGGCGAAGGAGATCGGACGGCGCAGGATCAGCCTGGACACCGAACTTTCTGTGCACATACGCCTCCACTGCCTTGAAACTACGGCGATGCTGTCGCCTCATTTCAATTTGGTCCCCCCGTGAAGAAGGCACCCGAAAAACAACCTTCAGGCCATCACCCGATGGCGACACAAACACTGCGACGACATGCTGATCATGCTCAAATTCGCGACGCAGAAATTGAAGGCGCTCTTTAAGCTCATCCAGATCGAGGACAATCAATCCGTTTGCTGTCTCCACGGTGCGGCGCCCACCAGTGGCACTAAATGTCGCGGCTGGTAATTCACTTTTAAGCTCGCGAATGGCTGCTTTACCCTCTTTGCCTCCGCCAGCGGCCGAGTAGGCGCCCCTGATTTTTGAGATTAGTGATTTTATTTGGCACGGTGGATTTTGAATCTCTCCCAATACCTCCTCCAAACTTCCTTCGATGCCCTGCCTGTCGGCGTGGTTTGCGAATCGCATCAGCTTGACGCTACCGAAGGCCGAATGGCTTATTGCGTCACCAGGTAGGCCAAGATTATTTGGTGGCTGGGCTGGAATCTGGACGACTGCTCCAGCGGCAGTCTGTTGGTTGTTGAAATCTGGTCGTGTAATATTTTCTTGGTTCATATGCGTTCCCTTCTAGCCGACGGTTATGGTGATTCCTGCGAGGAGTGCGCCGGTGTGAAGGACTCCGAGTCTTGTGCCGACTTTTGCCTTTAACGCCTCGGAAAGCTGCTCCGCCTCAGTGCTAAGAAGGAACGCTTCAATAGCGTCGATGGCATTGAAAAGACCCTCCAGATCCGGCGAATCAACAATAGTTTTTTGAGTCACGCCTTCGTCCCCGGGGTCGCATTGGCATTGCTTAGAGCCTAGACCCTTCACCTCGTACACTTCGTTCAGATCACCTTCGCCTTCGTCTAACTCATTCGACGGCTCCAGCGCCTCTGCACACGCAACCGCCTGTTCGGGCTTCGCCTCTAAATTCGCAGGTTTCGCCTTGGCGGGTGCGTCCTCGAGAAGCCATTTTTGTTTGAGTGCCAAGTTCTTCGCGGGCGCATAGCCCTTCTCTTCAAGAACCTTTTTCAACCGTGCAGCGCTTTCGGTCGATCCCTCGCGAGTTAATTTTTCAATGGTCTCCACCACCTTCAGTCCCGCATCAAGTGAAGTGTAGGACGCCCCCACCTTTTTAGCCGCAATCTCACGCGACTTTGAGGGTGTAAACGTTTGCACCTTCGCCGGGCTACACCTTCCAGTCGCTACGCGTTGCTTTGCCAGCACTTTTTCAATTTGCAGATGGCACCGGTACTCCCGAACGCGCATCTCATTGGACTTAACGCGCACCGAATTGTGGATGAGGACGAGATTTTGCTCTTCCTCGGGGGTCAGTTCTCCTTCCAAAAATAGCACTGGAACCTGCGGCAAGCCTAGTTGCTGGGCGACCCTTAGCCGCGTGTTCCCGGAAATCACATTCAAGTTTTCTTTTCCAACGACTAAGGGCGACCGGATGCCATCTTCCATCACACTCGCTAGGAGTGAGTCGGGGATAGTGTTCCCGTAAATCGCGTCGCTCAATGTGTTGGTGCGAAGAAGTTGGGTATCCACGAATTCCACACCGTTCGTAATTGCGGGGTTGCGGATGGTTTTCTCGGGAGTTAGCTTTCCCCCCTCGTATCCGTTTTGATCGACGTGGTATGCTTCTGGGAGCGGGGTTGCGCTAACAGCCCCGCTTTCATCTTTTTCATCGGAAGCACGGTACGCTCCAGTGGTGATAGCTTCTTGGTTTAAGGAACCGTCAGCGGCAAAAGCGTCCGCGTAGCCGGCTGTGTTTTTATTGTTACTCATTTTTTTAGGTATTTGGGTCTCTTCGACCCGGTTTGTTTGGCTGATTGTGTTGTCGTGGTTTTTGGTGATCGCGGTCTTTACGCCGTATAGGTTCATGGATGTTTTTTCTGTGGTCGGTACGGTTGTACCCGTGTCGGCCGTTTCTCCCTGTTCTGGATTCAGACAGTTCTCTGATTTGGTAGGCGCCACGAAGGAGGGCGCCTCATGACCGGCACTTTTGGCTTCATCTAAGGAGTTGTCTCCTTTGTGAATTTTTGGTGCCAAATTACTAGTAGGGAGGTTTTTACCCATTCAAGTTGCTATTGAATGCTGGGCCGCTGCTCGAGCCTACCGCCTGACCTGACGGCAACCCGTTGATCCGTGCGAAATCTTCGAACGGTTGAAGATCAAGCTTTCCGTGAATGGTTCCTTGAGATGCCAAGTCGGTATTTACCGTTCGTTCCGATTCGGACAGTACCGGTAATTTGCTGATTGGGGTCTCGTCTGCTCCTGGGTTGAGATACAGAAGCTCCTGCCACTGGTCCTTTGATTTGCGGAAACAGCAGGGCAGTCGGCTAAGGCGGACCAATGTAAGCGCCCCATTGTCACCGCCGAGGGTCACTAACGCGGGGGCGATTTTCTGTTTGATGGTCTGCCAGTCCTTCGCGTTCGCTGCATTCACCCGTATCATGGCGTGAATGCTGCGACCACCACTCGTTGTGATGCTGACGACTGGCAGTGGCAGCTGCGCTAGAATTGGAATCCAGAGTTCAATGGGAGCCTGATCGCTTTCGAGAACGAGATATCTGTAGTCCGTAAGATTTTCCTCACTGCGATGGGTCATGCCCTTCGGATTGCTAGCGCTTATCAGTCGTTCGACAAACTGCCACTCGCCGAGTACCGGGTTGCTTAGGAACCAGGCACCATTGCCTTCCTGAGGATGAATTAAAGCTTCGAGGGCATGCGGATCGTGGCTATTGTCGTCCTCATCTCTTTCCCAAATAACGCCCTCGCGATCGTACAAATCTGAACACAGGAAAACGCGTTCGCCCGGCTTGAACAGATGCATCAGAAATTTTGCCGGGGTGCATGAATTTGGGTCGACCGGTGAGCGTTCTAGGAGCTCGGTTCTGCCAAATCCGTCCAGTGCTAGGGCCACCCGTGTCAGGGCGTCCGGAGAAAAGCTCTCTTTAATTGAAGGCGCATAGTTCGCTTGTGCGTCGGCACGGTACGCTTTGCTGACAGCGTCTTCGATTTCGCCAGGCTTTGGCTGGCGGGAGATTTTAGCGGCTATCCGTGTTTTGGCTTCCTCAACGGAACAACCTGAGCGTTTTGCTTCCCAGGCTGCGCGCATGATCCAGCCGTGTACGCCATCGCCAGGAGTTGGGCAGTCTGATAAGCGAACCTGCCGAGACTGATGATCTGCTCGCGAGGTAGCTTTTTGGGCGGCATCTGGCTGTTTAGTGGGATCGGCGTTTTGTGTAATGGTATGCATAAGTTTAGTTTACTGTTTTAAGTGTTGGGGTGAGGTGGTTGAGTCGCAGAGGCGATCGGGATTGTGGGTGGAGTTGGCCATAACATGGGGATGCCCTGCTGGGTTGACGTGATCCTCCTAGGGCGCTCAGAGGCGTCGGTTTAATTCTGGCTGCTTGCTGTCGGTACCTCTGGGCGTCTAGCGGCCTTAGTTTTGGGCCTTACTTTCCCCATGGGCGCTGACGCGGTATTGGCCAAGCGCCTTCACGCACTGGCTCTGATCGTACCGGATCAGTCCCCGGCCAAGTTTGTAAAACGGGAGGATTTTTTGGGCTCTTAGCCGTCTGGCAGTGCGTGGTGATACAGCGATAGCTTCCGCTAACTGCTTTTCCGTCAATAGTTTTAGGGGTAGTGGTTCATGTGGCATAGGTTCGGTTTAGTCGGCTGCGTCCAATGGTTCACAGAATTTGGACACAGCTTTGTGCATTGATTACCTTTTGCGCTGTGGTTTTGCTAGGAGAAATGTTCACAATTTTCGTTCACGCCCTTGCGGCGAGTCTCCCAACAGTGTACGACTGCCGCTGTGAAGAGTAAGAAGCGCACCCAGATCGCCGTGTTGCGACACACCCTTGGCTCCTACGAGGGGCAGGAAGAGGTCTTTGCTGCCACCGTTCAGTGTTCAGTGTCGTGGGTGAAAAAGGCATCGTCCGGTCTGCGTACGATCACACCGAAGACAGCCCGGCAGGTTTCGCTGGCTACTGGTGTTTCCGAAAAGTGGCTACTAGTGGGGGATCCGAACGCACCCATTCTGGAACGCGACGATGTGACTCCTTACACGCGGGAGTCCTATGAAGGCTGGCGGCGTGACAGTCTGACTGCCAGTCATAGCGATCAGATCGAGAGCTCGTTGCAGGGGGGATCCACCACTACAGCGACCGTTGACCTACGGCTCGTAGCTGCGTTCGCCGCCGAAATCACCAAGTCCCTGTTTGCAGCTTATGAAGCCGGAAACGTGAATACGGCGATCAATGACCTCTGGAAGTTTTCAAAGGTGATGAAAAGCCGGTATGGAGCCCCCACCGAGCCTGGCATGTCTGTTCAGTTCACTCGGGATGTGGCAGTGGAGGTGGTGGAGTTGTCCACTATCGAGTGGCGGAATATGATGTCGCGAAATGACCGTTAGGAGCGTCCGTGGGAGGGAGCCCCACATTTCTCAGATCTCCAGAAAATAGTGTCACTTATTTGTCCCTGACAAAGTGACCGCTGCTGCGAATCTTCCGCAAGTCCCTCTGGGAGAGGGAGCCGGCAGTCGGGCTCGAACCGACGACCTGCTGATTACAAATCAGCTGCTCTACCAACTGAGCTATGCCGGCATTTGTCACACACTCGACCTTACTTTAATTTCTGGAAGCACTTTTGCAAGCTTCCCTCACAGACTAAACAAACTATTCGGAATTGGACTAAAAACTGAAAATCCAACTCACTTAACATCCCTCCCGAAATGATACAAGAACCCCGTAGATTCGATTCACCCCTTGTAAGGCACTATCCAAATCGTTGATGGTTTGTCGCTTAAAGTGGCGACCCTAACGGGATTCGAACCCGTGTTACTCCCGTGAAAGGGGAGTGTCCTAGGCCACTGGACGATAGGGTCTCTTGCGAGGGACGGGAAGATTAGCGGACAGACCGAGGTTGGCGAGCCCTTTTTTAACTTATTTATCGCTTCCGCAATTCAATCTTCAAAGACTATGGAATGTAGTCCAACAAAGAAAGTTTCAACATCTGCGCCCCTGCTTGCATGGCCGCTTGATAGGCCGTTCTCGCACGCGTGAGGTTGACTGTGGTCTGCGCCAAATCAACATCGGCATCCTTGGATATGAGCGAACCCAAATTGTCGAAGCGACTCGATGCCTGAGTTTTGACTGCTTCAATGCGGGTCTGCATCGCTGCATTGTCGGCCAGAATTCCGATAACATCATTTTCCGAAGTCAGAAGGTTTGCGCGGGCTGCAGCGATCGCAGCGGTACCTCCATCCGCCGCACCGGTGGTGTTGTTGAGGCCGTCGCGCAAGGCAATCAGTCGAGTGACAAAATCCGCAATCTTCGCATTGCTAGTCCCAGAGGTGAAGGGAGAGATGCTTAATGAATTGGACACAGCGATCGAAGCGCCATCATAAGCTGCAGCAAGTGAGACGGTGCCACCAGCAGTCGCATTATTGCTGAGCGTGATGGTCGGAGGAACTGCGGTCGAATTCGTTGAAAGGATGGTTGAGTTCGCAGGGATGCCCGTGCCTGTGACGGTCTGGCCCACGGCGAGTCCGGTGAGGGAGGGAACCGTGATAGTTGCGCTGCCACTGGTGACCGTGGTGCCAGCGACTGTGACCGAAGGACTGGTGACCAACGCTGCCGGAGTGGCGGCACCGTCATCAGCGAAGGGTTGGACGGAGGAGTTGGCCCCGTTAAAGAGGTATTCGCCCTGGAAAGTGGAATTGCCAGCGTCAATGGAGGACTTGATAAGCTGATTGAGCTCAACGGCGTAAGCCTTACGCTCAGCGGCGGAAACGGTGCTGCTATTGGAAAGGGCTGCCAATTCGCCGGCACGCGAGGAGATCGACTGGAGCTGGTCAAGCGCGGCGAAGGAAGCTTGGGCGACACCGAGGACGCGATCCGCGTTTTTGGTGTAGACTTGAAGATTGGACTGCTCGGAGCGCATGCTCAATATCCGGCTGGCGGCTTCCGGGTCCTCGCTGGCGAGGCTGATGCGCTGCCCAGAGGCTAGCTGATCGTTGAACTGGGTCTGCTTGACGTTCAGCGTGTTGAGACGCAAAACAAGAGCATCAGACATCGTCAAATTTGGAATACGCATAATCTTTAGTCTTTAGCTTGAAGCTAACCTTAACGGTTTGAAATTGGCTGGGAAAAGTTTGGTGAGCAGCTGCGCTTAGCGAATCATGGAGATCAGCGAAGATAACATGTCATCGATCACTGTAATGACCTTCGCATTGGCTTGGTACGCCTTCTGGAAACGCAACAGATCCGCTGTTTCTTCATCAAGCGAGACGCCGCTGATGGAATCACGCTGATTTTTAACAGCGGTAGCGACGACATCAGCTTCTTCGGATCGGTTGGAGACAGACTGAATCGTTTGCGCCAAGCTGGTAATCACGTTGCGGTTGTAATCGCTGAATTTGGCGAAAAATCCCGCGCCCCCTGAAATTGGTGAGTTCCAAGAGAAGCTAGCGTCGCGGAGGGCGGCGATTTTGGAAACGATGGTGTTTGCGCCAGCGGCCGTGGTGGCTGAGGTCGAAAGGGTGGAGGCGGTGAGGTCACCGCGCACAGCGAGTAGGTCGCGAGAGGCCGCTAGGGTGCTACCGGAAGCTGTGCTGGTGGCCGGAATCGAGAGTGTGAAACGGCTGCCATCAAGCACCTTGGCCACAGTGGCGCCGGAGGGGATGCCAGCGCCCGAGACGTGCATGCCCACTGAAACTCCAGCCGTGTTGCTCACCGTCACATTACGGCTGCCCGCAACCGTCGCCCCGCCAGAGAGGGAAACATCCGTATTTTGGAAGAAGTCTGTGCTGGAAGCGCCAGTTGGATTGTAGATGGTGTTGACCTGCGCCCTGAGCTGGGCGGAAAGGTCGGTAATCTGAGTGCGCAGACCCTGAGCGGTCATGTAAGTAGCGGTCGGGTTACCGAAAATAGCCTGATAGCGTCCAGCGACGGAACCACCCGTGGGCACGATGGTGTAACCCACGGTGTTGCTCAGGGTGACGATCTTGCTGCCGTCATTAATGAATCCCATGCGTGAGTCACTCACGCCGTTCACCGTCAAACTGACGTACCCGTTGTAACCGGTGGAACTCACGCTCTTACTCAACTGGATCGACGAGCCGTCGAGCTTAGCTGTCACCGTGGTGCCCGAGGGGATACCCGTTCCGGAAATTGAATCCCCGATGCTTAGCATGGAAGCACCGCCATTGGAGACTGCGGTGGGAGTAAAGGTGCCTGCAGGATCGTAGTCTCCGACTTCAAATCCCTGAGTTCGAGCTCCTAACGTCCCAGCTGAACTGAGGGTTGCAGCACTTGCTTGAGTGAGATAACCGATCTGATGGACTAACTGGCCCTGCGCCACCAACTGGATGCCGGAAATACTAAGATTGGTCTCATTGGGATTAGCAGAATCCCGAGTGATATCGACCTTGATGAGAGTCGCCAACTGTTCCAGCTTTGCTTGGCGGTGGTCAATGAGATCAGATGCTCCACCGTTACCGTCGTCGACTTTACGAATTTCTCCGTTCAACTGGGCGATGTCGGAAAGTAGATTGTTGGCGGTTTTGACGTCCGCTACGATTTGCTGCTCTTGATCGATCTGGCTGGTGGCCAAGTTTTGGTCCACTTGGTTGAGGCGGTCGGCGAGAGTTTGGGCAGCGACAAGGGCGGCGCTGCGAGACGGAATGTCAGAGGGATTTGCTGCGAGAGCTGCAAAGGAATTGAAGAAATTATCGAGGGCAGTGCCGATGCCAGTGGCGGAATTTACCGTATCGGTGACGGAGGAGGGACTGGACGCAGAGCTGAGTTGGCCACCGAGGACGAGTTCTAGATTGGAGAGGATCGCTTTTTGAGCTGCGAGGGAGCCGGTGTCCGAGGACTGGCGGATGACTTGTGAGTCGAGAAAGGCATCGCGTAACTGCTGAACTTGAAGGACTTCAACGCCACTACCCTGAGGCCCTGAGGGGGTTTGCTCGACATACTTGTCGCCCATGATCGCGCGCTGACGAGCGTAGAGCGGGTTGTTGACGTTGGCCAAGTTGCGGCCCGTGATCTGAATGGCCACCTGATTGGCCATGAGCGCTTTGCTCGCTTGATTAAGATTTCCGAATAGTCCGCCCATAAAATGTTCTAAAGTAGAGTAGCAAAGATTGTTCCTGAAATTGGCAGGAGGAGAAAAGAATGATCAATAAAGAACGATTGCGAAGAAAGAAAAGTCAGGAGCGGTAGACGGCGGTGGTGCCTGATAAAGATATTTTGACACGACCATCATTTTCGTAAGTTCGCGCAGAGTTGGTGGGAGTCAATTCTTCGAGCAGATCCCGAATCACTTCTATGGAGCGCGCCAAGAGAACTTGATTTTGATTGGCCTTGCGTCGGACGTGGTCGGAGATGCGTAATAGTTCCTCGACCAAAGAGCGCAGCAAAGGTTGCAAGGCTGGGGGAAACCGTTTCACCAGTTCGGAAAGGGAGGTGGTGCGCGTGACCTTGGAACGGGGTGCGATCTGGGCCATTAGCATCTCGCGGTACTGACGGGCTTTTTGGACGGAATCTACTTGGCGCTGAACGGCGTCGAGCAACATCATCACGCGTTCGGATTCACGTTGCATGATGGCTTTTTGTTGGTCGGAGAATAGCGCCAAAAGAGAGCCGTGCTCTTGAATTTCCATGCGCAGGCACGAAACCACTTGCTCCTGGATGGAGCCCGAACTGCGGGGCCCAACTGGCCTCCTGATCGGGGATGGTGTTGGCATGGGAACTAACTGGAATGTTTAAACTAGCGAATTAATGGGAAAAATTAACCGGAAAAATCAGTCTCGAAAGGCCGTCTATAGGGACCGGCCTTTATTGCTTTTTGTAGCTATTTGTCACCGCGGTCTTTTTTGAAGACTTCACTGCTGTTGCCTCCGAAGGATCTGAAGCTGCGACTTCGTCGTTTTTTACAGGATCCATACGCTGACGCAGTTGAGTCTCTAATATAGATCGGAGTCCCATGCCTCCCCCTTTAGTGATTCCGTCAGCTAAAGTGTCTTCTAGAAAATAGCCATAGACTTGGCCACCCTCACCGTGCTCCATCATGCTCTTCATGCTCTCAGACAGAATCTGTTTCACGAGTACTGCTTCAAACTGGCGCGCTACTTCCGAAGGATCCTTGGACTTTCCGGGAACTCTGCGGGCATTGCCACCCTCAAGTTGAGCTAATTCCGAGTGTAAAGGGGAAAGCCCAGCGAGGGAGACTGCCGCCGCTGTGGGAATGGAAGGGCTGATGTTCATTAGTTGAGAATCAGTTCGGCTTGCAGGGCGCCGGCGCGTTTCATGGTCTGGAAGATTGACATCATTTCGCGAGTAGTGAGTCCCAAGGCATTCAAAGCGGAGGCGACTTGTTGGATGGTCGGGTTGTCTTCGAGTACCCCGAATTTGCCTGGTTTTTCGACAATGTCCGTCTGCGTGCTAGCAACCACGGCGGTATTCCCACGGGATAAAGGGTTGGGCTGGCTCACGCCTAGGGTGGACGCGATGGAGATCGTCAGTGCGCCATGACTGATGGCGACCGTGGAGACGCGTACGTTGGAAGTCGCCACGATGGTGCCCGTGCGCTCGTTGATGACCACTCGCGCTGGCACGTCTGGATCCACTTCGATGGAGCCGATTCGTGAGATGAAGTTCACTTCGTAGCCCTTAAAGTCGTCGGGAACCGCAATGTTTACCGTGGAAGCATTCTTCGCCATGGCGCTTTGCGGGAATTCTTGGTTGATGGCCTGCGCCATGCGAGCGGCCGACGTGTAATCGGGGTTAAGCAACATCAGTTCTACGTTGTTGTCATGGACAAAGGAGGCTGGGATTTCGCGTTCGACGAGGGCTCCTCCACTGATGATGCCCACGGTGGGATGATTTTTCTGAACCGATGCGCCGCCTGGGCCGCCCTCGCCGCCGAGGAAGCCGCCTACGGCAATGGCGCCCTGAGCGACTGCGTAAACCGTTTCGTCCGCACCAAGCAGAGGGGTTTGGAGTAAAATGCCGCCTTGGATAGTTTTGGCATCGGCAATGGAGCCAACGGTGACGTCGATGCGGGTGCCAGCCCTTGCGTAGGCGGGGATGTCGGCGGTGACCATTACGGCGGCAACGTTATCGGATTTGAGCTGCGCGCCCTGCAAGTTGATGCCGAAGCGTTGCATCGAATTCGCTACGGTACGCACGATCTGGTCAGATTTACTGTCCCCTTTATTGGCCAAACCAACGACCAAACCGTAGCCAACCAATTGGTTGTCGCGACCGCCTTCGATCAGGGTAATATCCTTCACGCGCGCTGCTTGCGCCGGAGTGGCGGAGGCGACGAGCCAAGTGAGGCTCAGGAGGGTCATGAATAATTGACGCATGGCAGGAATTTCAAAAAGCCGGTGAGATACGTGAAGACGTTTAACTGGAGTATCCGAAAAGGAGGGAAGAAAGGTTAATAAGGGCTGATTTTTTCATCCAGGCGCAGTAACCAGCCCTTTTTCTGGGCATCTGTGACGCTGCCCTCGGAAACCACGTCGATTCGAGCATCAGCGATCGCGGCAGAGGAGACTGTGTTGGTCGCGCTCACATCAGCTGGGCGGATAATGCCGCGTAGCGACATGAACTGGCGTTCTTTGGAGAAGGCGACTTGGCGGATGCCCTCGATGACAAGGTTGCCATTTGGAAGAACGTCGATGACTTGGACGGCCATTTCGGAAGTCAGCACCTGTTTATTTTCCAGAGTACCCTTACCTGAATAGACGGAAGTGCCATCGGGCGAGATGATCAACGGAGCTGCTCCAGTTGGCTTGGGCAGCAAGTTGGTTGGAAACTTTCGGCGATCGTCCTTGGCTACGGCAGACTGCTGGTTGGCTCCCGCGTTGATCAACTGATTGATCAGGTTGGTAGCCATTCCGGGGCCACCGGTGGCGGAGCGGGCCTTGGTGAGCAACTCGGAGTTTGTGGCGGTCGTGGTCTCGCTGATGATGATGGTGACGATGTCGCCGAGCCGGTGGGCTCGTTTGTCTGCAAACATACCGCGCTCATCGGTAACGGCTTCACGCCAAAGAGAACCGGCCCAACCAGTGTATGGGACGGCTGAGAACAGGAGCGAGGCGAGAGTGGCGGCGCCACACGCTGCGTTAGAAGCGGACTTGAACTTGGTTTTCATTGATCACCTGAGCAAAAAATACTTTTTGACTGTCGAGATTCCGCACGCGGATGACTGCACCCGCAGGTCCGGCTTCCATAGCCTGCGCCCGCATCCGGATGTTGAGGCCGCCTTCGTTGGCGACGGCATCCACGAATTGTCCTTTACGAACCAGCGAGCGTTCCACGAGATCTCTACGGGAAATGGGCTTGCCTGCTTGAACCGCTTGGGCGAGCTCGAACCCCGAGAGATCTTGGTCGGCGGCGATAGGAGGGTTAAATTCTTTGAGGATATCGACCGTTCTGGCCGTCAGCAGGCTGGGCTGGAGCACCTGTCCACGATCCATGCGCTGGGGAGCCAACCACACTTCTCGCCAGACTTCCGCGCGCACTTGGAGGGGCCACTCGCCGATGATTTTCCCGCCACTGACACCGCGCACGGTCACCTGCATCACGCTGGCGAGACCACCGGGCGGCAGCTGTACGCACTCGGCAAAAAATTCCGGAGCGGGAAGTGGAATCGCCGTCCAAGGTCTCGTGAGGGTGATGCGGAGTTCTCCTTCGATAACGAAGCGTTTGGGCAAATCAGCTTGGATTGCGGTGAGCAATTCGTTCTCTGTTAAGAGAGCCTGCGCATCCGCAGCCGGGGGTTGTAGTTTGAGTATTTGTCCGCCAACGGGAGCGGGTTTGGCGACGGGAGCAGGTGGCGAAGACAACGAATTGCGCCCGACGGTGGCCCCTGGAACCGGCGAAAGAAGGGCGTTGAAATCGGCACACGTCGTCGCTGCCGTTCCTAGAACGGAAAGAAGAGCGACGATCAATGGCCGAATATCGCGCATTAGCGTTTCAGCTGGGAGAGTTGGCCGAGCATTTCGTCCGAGGTCGTAATGGCCTTGGAGTTAATTTCGTACGCACGCTGGGCTTGGATCATGGCGACCATTTCTTCCACGATGTTGACGTTGGAAGACTCTAGGAAGCGTTGTATCACAGAGCCCATGCCTGCGACTCCTGGTGAACCGCTCAACGCGGTGCCGCTGGAGTCGTTTTCGGCATAAATGTTGCCACCAAGACTGCGAAGGCCGCTTGGGTTGGGGAAACGGTAGAGCTGCAGTGAGCCAGCCTTCACTGTTTTGCCATCTTTGTCGGTGTAACTGACTTCGCCCGTCGGCATCACGTTGACAGAGCGTGCATCAGAAAGGACTGGCAAGCCTACTAGCGGCAACCCGTCGCTGGTCACCAAGCGGCCAGTGGCATCTAGCTTGAGGGTGCCATCCCGAGTGTAGCCGTCTGTGCCGTCGACTCGGAGAACCTTGAAGAAACCGTCTCCATCAATGGCCATGTCCAGCTCGTTGCCTGTCTGAGTCAACTGGCCTTGCGTAAACATTTTGGCGGTAGCGACTACGCGGGTGCCGCTTCCGAGTTCTGAACCGGTGGGCAAAAGATTCCCGTTGCCCGCGTCAGCACCAGCGGTACGGGGTTTCTGGTACAGCAGATCTTGAAACTCGATTTTGCTGCGCTTAAAACCGGTGGTGTTGGCGTTCGCGAGATTGTTCGCGATGACGTTGAGGTTTAATTGCTGCGCTTCCATGCCGGAGGCACCGGCGTACAAGGATTGGATCATAAGTTAAAAGATTGAAGAGTGGTTCCGAAGGGTGGTGAAGGTCAGAGTAGAAACAAGTAAAGACAATGACTAGGATGCTAAACTGCTATTCGAAGAGAAGCGTGGCAGGTGTTTACGGAAGATGCTGAGGACGATTTCGGGGATGGACTAAGATAGCAGCAGGAAGACGTCAGCGCTTCAGTAAATGTTAGCCTTGATTGCCTAAGTACTGGATTGCTTTCCCTGCGGAATCATCGCTGATATCCAAAACTTTTTTCGCGGCGTCGTAAGCACGCCCTAGAGTGATCATGTGAATCATCTCTTCCATGGGCCGCACGTTGCTGCCTTCCAGTGACATGTGGTTGATGGAGGGGCGCTCTACCACAATGGCAGCATTGCCTTCTCCGGGCTGAAGTAGCCCTTCC
>Ga0209597_1000966_pt1 | contig 18879 bp, 11 predicted proteins | sample M_140625_MF_Meta_FD_187316 | JGI IMG/M metagenome (GOLD analysis project Ga0209597, IMG submission 187316) | Freshwater microbial communities from Lake Montjoie, Canada to study carbon cycling - M_140625_MF_MetaG (SPAdes) (version 2) | ecosystem: Environmental > Aquatic > Freshwater > Lake... | reverse complement strand
TGGGAAATCACCACCAGATGGCCGTTGCCACCCTGAACCGGACGAATCACCACCACCATCAGGGGTTTGGGGCGATGGGGCACGGCCAGACTGGCCTCCAGGCGCTGGGTGGGGACCGGTCCGGGCTGGGAGAGGAGGGCGGAACTGGCCACGGCGGGCCGGCTGCTGACGATTTCCAGGCCATGGCGCTGCTGGTTCTGGACCCGGCGCAGACCGCTGATGCCGCGCTCAAGATCGATGGAGGCGGTGCGGCCCGGTAGGGCCTGCATCAGACGCAGCAGGGTGAGGTTGTTCTTTTCAGCGGCCCGTCGCAGGGCCTGCTCCAAGGTGGGATCGCTGGTGATGACACGGGGCGGCTTGCCGTCAACGCTGGTGAGGGAGGAGGCCATTAACAGCATTTGCTCCACCAGTGGCGTGCCAATCGACTGGCTCACCATGGAGCTGGTCTGGACCGGCAGGGGGGTGAGGAACAGTTCGCCGATGCGCTTGCCGAGGGCGCCATGGACAGCGCGATCCAGGTCGGCCAGATCGCTCTTGCCACTGAACAGGGCCTCGGGGTTGGCCAGTTCCTCCACCTTCACGGTGAAGGAGAGGTCAAACAGGCGCAGCTCCAGGGTTTCGATGGCGGCGGCGGGCCGGGGGGCCGCCAGGGCCGTCAGCACCAGGCCCCCGGCTAGGCACGACAGGGCAAATGGTGAGCGGGAGGTCGACAGACGGCGGCAGGACACGGGCTGAGCCATCGGGCGGAGGGCCCCCAGTTTGCCGGATGCAGGGGAGGCCGATTCGGTCAGGCCGCCACCAGCTCCGGCGGATGCTGGGCCAACACCTGCTTGAGGTAGCGGCCCGTGTGACTGGTGGCATGCTCCGCCACCTCCTCAGGGGTGCCGCACACCACGATCTCACCACCCTTATCGCCGCCATCGGGACCGAGATCAATTAGCCAATCGGCACAGCGGATCACATCAAGATTGTGCTCAATCACCAGGATTGAATTGCCCTTATCCACCAGCCGCTGCATCACCTCCATCAGCTTGTGCACGTCGTAGAAACTGAGACCGGTGGTGGGCTCATCGATCAAGTAGAGGGTTTTGCCGGTGGCCCGCTTGGATAGTTCCGTGGCCAACTTCACCCGCTGGGCCTCGCCGCCGGAGAGGGTGGGAGCCGACTGGCCGAGCTTGATGTAGCCCAGGCCCACATCCACCAGGGTGCGCAACCGATCGGCGGCCTGGGGGATGGCCGAAAACGTCTCGGCGGCCTGCTCCACCGTCATCTCCAGCACATCGGCAATGGTGTGGCCGCGATAGGTGACCTGCAGGGTTTCGCGGTTATAACGCGCACCCTTGCAAACATCACACTGCACATACACATCGGGCAGGAAGTTCATCTCGATCACGTTCACCCCCTGACCACTGCAGGCCTCGCAGCGCCCCCCCTTGACATTGAAACTGAACTGGCCCACCTGATAGCCCCGCGCCTTGGCCTCCACGGTGGCGGCAAACACCTGGCGAATCGGATCGAAGGCACCGGTGTAGGTGGCGGGATTGGAGCGGGGTGTACGACCGATCGGCGATTGATCAATCACAATCACCTTATCGATCGCCTTGATGCCCCTCAGTTCATCCAATCCGGATGGAAAGGGCACCTTCATCCCCAGCTTGTGTTCCAAGGCAGGGTGGAGCAGCTCATTCACCAACGTGCTCTTGCCACTGCCACTCACGCCGGTGACGCACACCAAGCGCCCCAGGGGAATCTCCAGATCAATGCCCTGCAGATTGTTGCGGTGGCAGTTCACCAAGGTGAGCCGGCGACTGCCCGCATCGCGACGCTCCGCCGGAGTGGGGATGGAGCGGCGACCGCTCAGGTACGCGCCGGTGAGGGAGTCCTCGGCGGCGAGCAGATTGGCCAGGGAGCCCTCCGCCACGATGTGGCCCCCATGGACGCCGGCGCCGGGACCGATATCCACCAGATGGTCGGCGGCTCGGATTGTGTCCTCGTCGTGCTCCACCACAATCAGGGTGTTGCCCAGATCCCGCAATTTGATCAGGGTGGCGAGCAGGCGATCGTTGTCGCGCTGATGCAGCCCGATGCTCGGTTCATCCAACACGTAGAGCACCCCGGTCAGGCCGGCGCCGATCTGGGTGGCCAATCGGATCCGCTGCGCCTCCCCGCCGGAGAGGGTCATGGCGGGGCGATCGAGGCTGAGGTAGTCGAGGCCCACATCCAGCAGGAACCGCAGCCGCATCCGGATCTCCCGCAGCACCAGATCGCCGATCTGAATCTGGCGTGGGCTGAGCAGGGGCTCCTGGCCCTCGCTGGCCCCCACCCCCATCAGGGCCTCGATCCGCTGAAGGGTTTCGGCGACGCTCACCGCCGTGAGCTGATTGATGGTGTAAGGACCCACCTTCACCGCTAGGGCCTCGGGCCGCAACCTCAGGCCATGGCAACTGGCACAGGGCACCAACTCCAGGAACTTCTCCAGCTTCTGACGAATGGATTCGCCACTGGCATCGCGCAATTGCCGTTCCAGAATGGGGAGAATTCCTTCAAACGGCCGGGTGTAACCCTCGCTCTTGCGGTAGCGGCTATCCGCCTGGATCGTGATTGGTTCCTTACTGCCATGCAGCAATACCTGACGCTGCTCCTCGGCCAACTGGTTCCAGGGTGTTTTTAATTCAAACCCAAATGCCTCGCCAACACTATAAAGGAGGGAGAAGTAGTAGGAATTATCCTTATCACTCCAGGGGGCAATGGCGGCATACACCGGCAGGCCGGGATCGGGGATCACCCGCTCCTGGGTGAACTTCCGCAGATGGCCGATGCCATGGCAATCGGGGCAGGCACCATAGGGGCTGTTAAACGAAAACAGGCGCGGCGACAGCTCCTCCATCACCGCCCCATGCACCGGACAGGCGAAGTTCTCCGAGAACAGCCGTTCCCGCTCCACCCCCTCCGGCAGGGGCTCGCCGGCCTTGGGCACCACCTCCACCAGGGCCAGGCCCTCGCCCCGCTTCAAGGCGGTGCGCAGCGAATCATTGAGCCGCTCCTGGATGCCCTCGCGGGCCACCAGCCGATCCACCACCACCTCGATGTTGTGGGCGTGGTTCTTATCGAGCTCGATGTTGTCGGCCAGTTCCCGCACCTCGCCGTCGATGCGAACCCGGGCAAACCCCTCGGCCACCAACCCGGACAACAACTTCACGTGGGTGCCCTTCTTGCCGCGCACCACCGGCGCCAGCAGCTGATAGCGGGTCCCCTCCGGGAGCGTGAGGATCTGATCGACCATCTCATCGATGGTCTGGGGACGGATCGAACGCTCGCACTGGGGGCAGTGGGGCTCGCCGGCGCGGCCATAGAGCAACCGCAGGTAGTCCTGGATCTCGGTGACCGTGCCGACCGTGGAGCGGGGGTTGTGACTCGTGGATTTCTGATCGATCGAAATCGCCGGGGACAACCCTTCGATCGCGTCCACATCGGGCTTGTCCACCTGGCCAAGAAACTGGCGGGCATAGGCCGACAGGCTCTCGACATAGCGCCGCTGTCCCTCGGCGAAAATGGTGTCGAAGGCCAGGGAACTCTTGCCGCTACCACTCACGCCGGTGAACACCACCAACTTGTTGCGCGGAATCGTGAGATCAACGTTGCGCAGGTTGTGCTGACGCGCGCCACGCACGCGAATCACATCCTCAAGACTGCCCCCGGTGAGGGCTTGGTCGAGCTTGCCGTTGCAAGAGGCCGGGATCGGAGCGGAAGACCCGGCGCTGGCGCGGGGCATGGGGGGCCTACGGCAGTGATGGATTCTACGGGGGGTGCCCACCCCGATGGGGCAGCCCCTGGACGCACCAGGCGGCAACCTCGGCCTGGCGCTGCTGGGCGTTGCAGATCCAGAACACTGGTGGCCCCAGCCTCGGGGAACCGTTTGGAATGGATCGCCTTGGAGGCCACCTCAAACCCAAAGGCCGCCTCCCAGCAGAAAGGGCCGGCGTGATCGCCTTGGCCTGCCGGAGGATCCCCGGCCACTCGATCCGGCGAATCAGCCTCTGGCGCGCCGGGGCCTTGGCCTCCGCCCCCACGGGATCTACCGTGTTAGGCCAGGGTGTTGATGGCGCGGGCAACAATAATAATGAACACAAAAATCATAAAAACAGTATGAACAATCTGAATCAATTTTAAGCGAGAGCCAATCACACAATGCCCCTCGGGAGAACCAAAACAGTTGCTGGAGAGAATTGTAAAATAAAAGTAATCGATTGGCTTGGGAATCCAGGTCTCGGTATTCATAAAAAACTTCTCCCTTTCTTCCTCTGGAAAAAGAATGCCAAGGGGAACCCCCGCCCGACCAGTACCAATTGCCTGACGACCGCGCAGGGGATAATCAGCATACCAATACCAAAACAAAAAAATTAAATTAATAGCAGAATATAACGCTATCGATTCGGCAAGTAATTCATAGGACGCTATTTTAAGTCGATAGATGGTAACATTAACCGATACTAGGTTCAGCGTGAGTTGCAACGTGGAAATCAGGCCCAGCCAAAACAACTCCCCACTGGCGATCGGCTGACGCGTCCACCACAAGCGGGGCACCAGGGAAATCAATCGAACCAAAAAAGCGATTAGCAACAGGGAAAAAACCAGGGCTAAACTATTACGAATTAGATCAAAGCCAAAACCAGCGTAATAAGCACGGCGCCAATAGTGGATCGCTATCTGGATTCGAAGCGCCCCATTGATCAGGGCAGCCAGCAGCAAAGCCAGGATGTAAGGCCGACAGATTCGGGCAGGAATATCCACCTGGGCACGGCCGCTCATGCCAGCCTCGGGAACTCCTGTCCCAGCAAACTAGCGGCATAGCTACGGGCTTCTCCGCTGTCCCCACCAGCCAGTTCCGCCAGCTCAGCCTGGCGAGCCTGAGTGTCCCGCAGGTGGGACACCTGGGCATGGGTCTGGCCGTTGTCCACCGCCTTAGCCACCCGGAAATGGTGATCAGCGGCGGCCGCCACCAGCGGTTGATGGGTGACGCAGAACACCTGACGGCAGCTCGACAGGCGCTTCAACAGTTCCGCCATCGCCCCACTGACGCGGCCGCTCACACCACTGTCGATCTCATCAAATACCAGGGTGACGTGGGGATCGGCGGCGGCCAGGCAGGTTTTCAGCGCCAAGAGGAAGCGGCTCATCTCACCACCAGACGCCACCTCCACCAGAGGCGCCAACGGCTGGCCCGGATTGGCGGAGAACAAAAAGCGCACGGCATCCGACCCCTCCTCACCGGGCTCCGCCGGCGCAATCTCCACCGCAAAGCGCACCTGGGCCAAGCCCATCGGCCGCAACGCCTCCATCAACTGCTCCTCCAACCGCCGGGCCGCCACGGTGCGGGCCTCGCGCAGGGCCCCATGGACCCGTTCCCGGTCTCGGCGCGCAGCGATTTCAGCCCGTTCCAGGGCCGCCAGCGAGGCCTCCAAGCCCCCGGGGGCCAGCTGCTCCCGCAGCCGATCGCGCAGGGCAATCAAATCGGCTAACTCCAGCCCATGGCGGCGTTCCAGCGCCTTGAGCTGGGCCATGCGCTCCTGGAAGACCGCCAGGGACTGGGGATCACTCTCCAACGAGGCGCCATAGCGATCGAGGTCCCGGGCCAGCTCCTGCACCGCGGTGAACGCCCCCCCACAAGCCTCCGCCAAGGGGGCCACGGAAGGATCGAGGGCCGCCATCTGCCCCAGTTCCTGGACACAGGCCGCCAGGTGATCCAACGCCGCCGGCGCCGCCTCCTGGCCCTCCAGCAACCGCCCCAGCAGCACCGTGACCCCCTGTTGCAACCGGACGCCATGGGCCAGCCGATCCTGCTCAATCTGCAGGTGCTGGCGCTCCTCCGGATCCTCCAGAACCGCCGCCTCCAGATCCTCCAGCAACTGCTCCTGGCGCTGGCGCTCCTGCTCCACCCGGGCCAGATCGGAGCGGGCGGCGGCCAGGGCCTTGGCGGCCTGCCTCCAGCTCCTCCAGGCCTGGGAGGCTGCCTCCAAAAGCGGCAGCTGGGCGGAGCCCGCGAAGCGATCCAACCAACGGCGCTGCTGGCCCGGACGCCCTAGGTGCTGGGTCTGGCCCTGCACGGTGAGATCCAGCAATAAAGGGCGCAGCTCCACCACTTGGGCTCGGCTGATCGCCACGCCATTGAGGCGATGGCGACTGACCGGGCGGCCCTCCTGCAGGCGCCAATCCCGACTCAGCACCAGCCCCTCCTCTTCGGCGTCCAACTGCTGGAGCTCCAACCAGGCCAGCACCGGCGGGGTGAGGGAAAAACTGGCTTCGATCCGCCCCCGTTCACGGCCGCGCCGCAATAGCCGCGCCCCTTGGGCCCCCTGGGCGCCCCCCAACAGGGCATCGAGGGCATCCAGCAGGATCGATTTACCGGCGCCGGTTTCGCCGGTCAGCACGGTGAAGCCGACCTCAAAAGTCAGCTCCAGCTGCTCGATCAGGGCAATGTTCTCGAGGCGCAGACCCGTGAGCACCCCTGCCTCCGGCGAGCGTTGACATGCAAGGCCCGACCGTAGCGGCTGCGGACCCAATCCAACAGGGGGGCCGCAGCCCCAGCAACGCCAAGACAGAATCGTCGCCGCCCCATCCCTGGATCCGGAACCAACGCCGATGCCCCCCGTTGCTTCCGAGGTCACCCGTTCCACCGCCGCCGAGCACGCCCTAGCCGCCATGCGGGCTGCCGTGTTCGGCTCCGACCCCATGGCGCCGCCCCCCCCGACCGAACCCTCGATCCAGGCACCAAGCGATCCGCAAGCCCCAGTGAACGCCAGTCCCAGCGCCAATCCCACCGAGCTCAACGACTTCCTCGAGGCCGCTGGCCTGCTGGAGTACGACCCGGCGGCCATCACCCGCATCTATGCCGGCCATCCCCAACGGCTGGCGCGACGCCTCCGGCAAACCCTGATCCCGATCAGCCTCTATCTGGTGGGTGTGGGCGTGGATCGGTTCCTGGGTCGCCTGAAGGAGCCGGAGCGGGCCCGGGCCCGGGCGCGGGAATGCGCCGAACTCCTGGCCCAGCTGGGTCCGGCGTTCATCAAGGCCGGCCAGGCCCTGTCCACCCGCCCGGACATCATTCCGCCCGTCCTGCTCGAGGAGCTGGCCCAGCTGCAGGATCAGCTTCCCGGCTTTGATTCCGGCCTGGCCATGGCCTGCATCGCGGAGGACCTGGGGGCCCCCGTGGACGAGATCTACGCCGCCCTGGAGCGGGAGCCGATCTCGGCGGCCTCCCTAGGGCAGGTCCATCGGGGGGTGTTGCCCGACGGCCAGAGGGTAGCCGTGAAAGTGCAGCGGCCAGGCCTGCGGGAACAAATCACGCTCGATCTCTATATCGTGCGCAACATCGCCGCCTGGCTTAACAAAAATGTAGGCCTGATTCGCAGCGACCTAGTGGCCTTGATTGACGAACTCGGAAAACGAGTTTTCGAAGAGATGGATTATCTCAACGAAGCCGCTAACGCCGAAAAATTCGCCGAGCTCCATCGCCACAACCCACGCATCGCCGTTCCCAAAATTCACCATCAAGCCACCAGTCGCAGGGTGCTGACGATGGAATGGATTGATGGGGTGAAACTCACCAATCTTGAAAAAGTTCGCGCCATCGGCGTTGATCCAGATGACATGGTTCAGGTGGGGGTCAACTGCAGCCTTCAACAACTGCTGGAGCATGGCTTCTTCCATGCCGATCCCCACCCCGGCAACCTACTTGCCCTAGCCGATGGCAGGTTGGCCTACCTGGATTTCGGCATGATGAGTGAGGTGAGTCGCGAGTCCCGCACCGGCCTGATCCAGGCGGTGGTCCATCTAGTGAATCGTGACTTCACCTCCCTCTCCCAAGACTTCGTCAAACTTGGCTTCTTGAGTGAACAGGTGAATCTGGAGCCGATCGTGCCCGCCTTCGAAGGGGTGTTTGGCCAAGCCCTGGAGATGGGGGTCAGCCGGATGGACTTCAAAGCGGTCACGGATGATCTTTCTGGGGTGATGTATCGGTTTCCCTTTCGCGTCCCCCCCTACTACGCCCTGATCATTCGTTCACTGGTCACCCTCGAAGGCATTGCCTTAAGTGTGGATCCCAACTTCAAGATCCTGGGAGCAGCCTATCCCTATTTCGCCCGGCGTCTAATGGAAGATCCCGACCCCGAACTACGCCAGAGCCTGCGGGAAATGCTCTACGACGGCGATGAATTCCGCTGGGAGCGGCTGGAGAGCCTGATCGGCAGTGCCTCCCTGCAGGACCAACTGGATCTCGATGGCCTGCTGGATCAGGTGCTGGAGTTCCTGTTCTCCCCCAAGGGCGGCCTGCTGCGTCAGCAATTGGTGGATGCCGTGGTGAAACGCATGGACGATCTGGCCTGGCGCACCACCCTGCGCCTGGGCCGACAGATGCCGCAACGCCTTCTGCCACCGGGGCTGAGGGAACGGCCCCAACCACTCAACACCGGCCCCCTGATGGACCTCGAACCGATCCGTCAGCTGGTAGCGATCTTGAAAAACCTTCCAGGTTTCCAGCCCCAACTGCTGTTCAAGCGTCTGCCGCGGGTGCTGGGGGAACCGGAACTACGCCGCATGGGCCTGGAGGTGGCCCGGGGCCTCGCCGAACGCAGCATGGTCCACCTGGTGCGCGACCTCCTGGTCTCCCCTGCGCTGCTCAGGTCCCCCTGACCCCGGCCTACAGTCCCCACTCACCTTCCACCCAATCCCGCCGGTGAAGCAAAGGAGCAAGCGGCAACGGCTTCTGGCAATCACCCTCGGCCTAGGGCTGGGCCTTGGAGCACCCGCCTCCCAGGCCGCTGAGAATCTCGTTTTCGTGAGCGGGGCCTTCCGCCGCTCCCTGCCGGTAGCCGACCTGGAGCACCTGGCCACCACGGGCCAGGCCCGGGGGTTGCTGGCCCAGGGCCTCGCCCTCGGCAAGCAGAACCCCACGGAGGTGGCCAGGATGCTGAACGAGAAGATTCCCCTGCCGGTGGCCCTGGTGAGCCGCTTGCTCAACACCCGCATCGGCGAAGCGATCCTGGAACGGCTGGCCCGGGTGATCTTTCCTCTGAACACCCCCTCGGTGGGCATCCCCGCCCTGCGCTCAGCCATGGTGATCGGGATCGTGGACGGGAAGGGGTCCCTCTCGGCGATGTCCTTCCTACGGGCCTATCCAAACGACAACATTGAGGTGAGCATTCCCGCGCTGATGGCGTTGATGCAGAAAGCCAGCTCGATCTCCGATCTGGTGCGTTTCTTCTCCGAATCCCCCCTGGATGGCCTGCGGGGCACCACGCCACCCAAGCCCTGACCAGGGCGCAGCGTAAATTCAAGGCAGCCCTAGCCCTGTTGCCGTGCCCCTGCTCGACGTTCTGCGGCGCCTGGGCCCGCAGCCCACCCTGCAGGACTGGCCAGGGCTGATCAACGCCTATCGCCGCTGGCTGCCGGTTTCCAAGGCCACGCCGGTGATCACCCTGCGGGAAGGAGCCACCCCCCTGATCCCCGCCCCGGTGATCAGCGAACGGATTGGCCGGGGCGTGAAGGTGTTGCTCAAATACGACGGCCTCAATCCCACCGGCTCCTTCAAGGATCGGGGCATGACGATGGCGATCAGCAAGGCCAAGGAAGCGGGCTCCGAGGCCGTGATCTGCGCGAGCACGGGGAACACCTCAGCGGCCGCCGCCGCCTACGCCCGCCGGGGCGGCATGCGGGCCTTCGTGCTGATTCCCGATGGCTACGTGGCCCAGGGCAAGCTGGCCCAGGCCCTGCTCTACGGCGCTGAAGTGCTGGCGGTGCAGGGCAATTTCGACCGGGCCCTGGCGATCGTGCGCGATGTGGCGGATCGCTATCCGGTCACCCTGGTGAACTCCCTCAACCCCTACCGGCTGCAGGGTCAGAAAACGGCCGCCTTTGAGGTGGTGGATGCGCTGGGGGAAGCCCCCGACTGGCTCTGCATCCCCGTGGGCAACGCCGGCAATATCAGCGCCTACTGGATGGGCTTCAATGAATACAAAGCAGCCGGCCACAGCAAGGTGCTGCCTCGGATGATGGGCTTCCAGGCGGCCGGCGCTGCCCCCCTGGTGCTGGGCCACACCGTGGACAATCCGGACACCATCGCCACGGCGATCCGCATCGGCAATCCGGTGAACAAGGAGAACGCCCTCAAGGCCCGCAACGAAAGCAAGGGCGACTTCATGGCCGTCACCGATGCGGAGATCATCGAGGCCTACAAGCTGCTGGGCAGCGGCGAAGGGGTGTTCTGCGAACCCGCCAGCGCGGCCTCCGTGGCCGGCCTGCTCAAACGCCGGGAGGAGGTGCCCCAGGGCGCCACGGTGGTGTGCGTCCTCACCGGCAATGGCCTGAAGGACCCGAGCACCGCCATCGAACACAACGACTCCCACTTCCACACCGGGCTGGATCCGGACACCGCCACGGTGGCCCGGGTGATGGGCTTCTGAGACCAAGCCCCACCGCAGCACCACCCCAGCCCCACCGGGTCGACCGACCCCCACCATCCATCGGCCCCGAACTCCGGTTCGGGGCTTTTTTGATGGCCGGCGCCAGCCCGAACCCACCCCTCGTCGCCAGGACAGTCATCAAAGCGTCCACCGTGCAGCCGATGAAAAAGCTGGGGAAAGCCATGGGGTCATCGGGGGAGAACGGCACCCTCTCCGAAGCCATCGTTTTCCCCAGGGCCGGGAAACCATGGAAAACCGTTGCTTCTCCCCATTTGCCCCGACCCACTCCCCAGGGCTGAAATGCCGCCCAAGCTGTGATCACCGGACCTCTGCGGGGTTTTCCCCGGTTTCCCCCGCCTCTACGACGACGAGCTTTTCTTCTTTCTTCAAGACTTTTCAATCCTTTCGTGGACGGGAGCGGGAAAACATTCAGGGGGCCCGTTGCGCTTTGTCCCGCCCTGTGAAACGGTGGGCCGGCGCCATCCCCTCTCCTTCCCTCCAGGCCCCACCCATGAAGCTGGTCTGCTCCCAGGCCGAACTGAACGCCAGCCTCCAGCTGGTGAGCCGTGCTGTGGCGGGTCGCCCCACCCATCCGGTGCTGGCCAATGTGTTGCTCACCGCCGATGCGGGCACCGGCCGGCTCAGCCTCACCGGCTTCGATCTCAGCCTGGGCATCCAGACCAACCTGCCGGCCGCCGTGGAGCGCAGCGGTGCGATCACCTTGCCGGCGCGCCTGTTCAGCGACATCGTCAGCCGCCTCTCCTCCGACAGCCCGGTCACCCTCGATTGCCCGCCCGGGGAGGAGCAGGTGGAGCTCACCAGCCTGTCTGGCAGCTACCAGATGCGTGGCATGCCCGCCGAGGACTTTCCGGATCTGCCGCTGGTCCAGAGCGGCGTGCCGATCCGTCTCGATGCCGACGCCCTGGTGCGGGGCCTGAGGGCCACCCTGTTCGCCAGCAGTGCCGATGAGGCCAAGCAACTCCTCACCGGCGTCCACCTTCGCCTCGATGGCAACGGCCTCGAATGCGCCGCCACCGATGGCCACCGTCTGGCGGTCCTGCGGCTGAGCCATCAGCTGGCTGGGGAGGCCCCCAAGGCGTCCAGCCAGGAGTCCACCAACGTGGATGGCGAGCCCTTTGCGGTCACCGTGCCGGCCCGGTCCCTGCGGGAGCTGGAGCGGCTGCTGTCCGGTCGGCCCTCCGCGGAACCGCTCAGCCTGTTCTGTGAGCGGGGTCAGGTGGTGGTGCTCTGGGCGGATCAGGTGCTCACCAGTCGCAGTTTGGATGGCACCTATCCCGGCTACCAACAGTTGATTCCGGAGGCCTTCAATCGGCGCATCAGCCTGGATCGTCGGGCCTTTGTGGCGGCGCTAGAGCGGGTGGCGGTGCTGGCGGACCAGCACAACAACGTGGTCAAACTCTCCAGTGATCCGGCCACCGGCAAGGTGCAGGTCCGGGCCGATGCCCAGGATGTGGGCCGTGGGTCCGAATCCCTGGCGGCCACCTTGGAGGGGGAGGCGATTGAGATCGCCTTCAACGTGCGCTACTTGCTGGATGGTTTGAAAGCCATGGCGGCCGAGCAGGTGGTGCTGCAGTGCAATGCCCCCACCACCCCCGCCGTGCTGGTGCCCTTCGGTGACGAATCCGCCTTCACCTACCTGGTGATGCCGGTTCAGATCCGCAGTTGAGATGGCGGCCCTGCCGGAGCAGCTGCTGCTGAGTGATCTGCTGCGCCTGCGGGTGCGCTGCGATCAGGGACTGGACCATGGGGCCGGTGTGATGGGTTGGATGCATCCCCCCGTTCACCGCCTGTTGGGGTGGGTCTCTAAGCCCTCCGCCTTCGCCCCTGGCCGGTTGGTGTGGCGCCTGGATCAGTTGCGGGGACTAAGTGAGGTGGAGGCCTTCGTGCGCGGCGAACCGGAGCCCACCGATCCCGCCACCCTGGAGCGGTTGCCCACGTTGATGGAGGCCAGCTTGCTTGGAGTGGGTGGGATTCCCCTCGGCAGTGTTGTGGATGCGGCGGTGGAGCTCCGCAGTGGCCGCATCCTCCACTACCTCGTAGCGCGCAGTGATCCGCGCCTGCCCGGCAGCAGCCGCTGGCGGCTCAGTCCGGATCGGATCCTGGATCAGCAGCCCGGTCGGGTGGAAACGGCCCTGGAGCAGTTGGATGATCTGCCCCTGGTCCGGGCCAGTGTGCGGCAGGAATTCCTGCGCCGCTCCCGCCGTTGGCGGGACCAGGTGGGGGAGGAGACGGCACGGCTGCGCCAGCAGGTGCAGCAGGCGGGGGGCCGCTTTGAGGAGAAGATCGAGGGATGGTTGGAGGAGCCGCCGTGGGAGGGGGAGGCCCCGGAGTCGCGGCGGCCACGTTGGCCGGAGGATCGCCCCGATCCCCTCGACGACTGGGATCGGCCGGAGGCCCCGCCTCAGCCGCCGCCGGCCCGTCCCCGGGAACGCCCGCGGGGGCGCGATGCCGGCGAGGATCCCTGGATCTGAGCTGATCCCATTGCATCGGATTTCACGGATCGGATCGGAGTTGGATACTGGAAGCTCTTGCCGTGGCGCTTCGGTGGCCCTCTCCCCTAGCCCGTCCTTCCCGGTTGCTGAGGCCTTGCGCAAGGAGGGGCTGAGTCAGGCGGACTACGACGAGATCTGTCGCCGCCTGGGTCGGGCGCCCAACCGGGCCGAACTCGGCATGTTCGGTGTGATGTGGTCGGAGCATTGCTGTTATCGCAATTCACGGCCGCTGCTGCAGGGATTTCCCACCACTGGACCGCGCATTTTGGTGGGACCCGGTGAGAACGCGGGCGTGGTGGATCTGGGGGAGGGCCAGCGGCTGGCGTTCAAGATTGAGAGCCATAACCATCCCTCCGCGGTGGAGCCGTTCCAGGGGGCAGCCACCGGGGTGGGGGGCATTTTGCGGGACATCTTCACGATGGGAGCCCGCCCGATTGCCCTGCTCAATGCCCTGCGCTTTGGGCCGTTGGAGGACGAGCGCAACGTGGGGTTGATGGAGGGGGTGGTGGCCGGCATCGCCCACTACGGCAATTGCGTGGGGGTTCCCACCGTGGGCGGTGAGGTGGCATTTGATCCCAGCTATTCCGGCAATCCCCTGGTGAATGCCATGGCCTTGGGGTTGATGGAAACCGAGGAGATTGTGCGTGCTGGCGCTGAAGGGGTGGGCAATCCGGTGGTGTATGTGGGCAGTACCACGGGCCGCGATGGCATGGGTGGCGCCAGCTTTGCTTCGGCCGAGCTCACCGAGGCCTCCCTCGACAACCGGCCGGCCGTGCAGGTGGGGGACCCATTTCTGGAGAAGGGGTTGATTGAGGCCTGCCTGGAGGCGTTTCAGAGCGGGGATGTGGTGGCGGCTCAGGACATGGGGGCCGCCGGTCTCACCTGCAGCTGTTCGGAGATGGCGGCCAAGGGTGGCGTGGGGGTGGAGCTCGACCTCGATCGGGTGCCCGCCCGGGAGCAGGGCATGACGGCCTACGAATTCCTGTTGTCGGAATCCCAGGAGCGGATGTTGTTTGTGGTGAAGCCGGGCCGGGAGGAGGCGTTGATGGCCCGCTTCCGGCGCTGGGGCCTGCAGGCGGCGGTGGTGGGTCGGGTGCTGGAGGAGAACGTGGTGCGGGTGCTGCAGCACGGCCAGGTGGTGGCGGAGGTGCCCGCCAGTGCGCTGGCCGATGACACCCCGATCAACGAGCACCACCTGATCAGTGAGCCCCCGGAGTCGATTCAGGCCCACTGGCGCTGGCGGGAGGCGGAGCTGCCGGCGGTCGGGCCGGAGGGCCTCCCGGGGCCGGAGGGGTGCCTGGGCTGGGCGGAGGTGCTGTTGCGCCTCCTGGATGACCCCACGATTGCCAGCAAGCGCTGGGTGTGGCGGCAGTACGACCACCAGGTGCAGGCCAACACGGTGGTGCTCCCTGGCGGGGCGGATGCGGCGGTGGTGCGGCTGCGGCCCCAGCAGGGGGAGGGCTCCCTCCAGCCGTCCCGGCGGGGGGTGGCGGCGGTGGTGGATTGCCCCAACCGTTGGGTGGCGCTGGATCCGGAGCGGGGGGCGATGGCGGCGGTGGCCGAGGCCGCCCGCAATCTCAGTTGTGTGGGGGCCGAGCCTTTGGCCGTCACCGACAACCTCAATTTTCCGTCCCCCGACACCGCGACGGGCTATTGGCAGCTCGCCCTGGCCTGCCGGGGATTGGCCGAGGCCTGCCGGGTGTTGGAGACCCCGGTGACTGGCGGCAACGTTTCGCTCTACAACGAAACCCGGCTTCCGGATGGAACCATGCAACCCATTCAGCCCACGCCGGTGGTCGGCATGGTCGGGTTGGTGCACGACCTGGAGCGGATGGTGGGTCTGGCCTGGCGCCAACCCGGGGCGGCGCTCTGGCTGCTGGGGGTGCCCTTGGAGGTGGGGGAGGCGCCGCCGGACGATCGGGTGACGTTGGCCGGCAGTAGCTATCTGGCGGTGCTGCATGGCCTGGTCACGGGCCGTCCGCCACTGGTGGATCTGGCGTTGGAACGGCAGGTGCAGGCGTTTCTGCGCCAGGCCATCGGGTCGGGTCTGGTGGAGTCGGCCCATGACTTGAGCGACGGTGGCCTGCTGGTGGCGGTGGCGGAAAGTGCGATCGCCTCGGGCTTGGGGGCCCATCTGGAGCTGCCCGCGGGTGAGGGTCGCCTGGATCGGCGCTTGTTTGGGGAGGGAGGGGCCCGGGTGCTGGTGACCGTGGCAGCGGCCCAGGCGGAGGCCTGGCAGCGGGCCCTGGTGGCGGCGGCCGTGCCCGCGAGCCCGTTGGGGGTGGTGGTGGCGGAGCCGCAGTTGCGGGTGAGCCAAGGCCAAAGCCCTGTGTTGGAGGTGTCCGTGGATCGGCTGGCGGGGGCCTTTGAGCAGGGGATCCCCCGCCGCCTGGCCCAGGGCGGCCTTCCCCCCCAGGCTTGAGCCTTCGATGCGTCAGGATCAGGACTCCCCGACGGTGGCCTGCTCCGTGCCGATGGCTGAGCCCGTGTTTCCGGCTGACGCCGCCCCCGCCGCAGGCCCCTCCCCGGAGAGCTTGAGTGAGCGCCCGGATAAACCCGAGGAGGCTTGTGGCGTGTACGGCGTGATGGCGCCGGACCAGGCCGTGGCCAATCTGACCTATTTCGGCCTCTATGCCCTGCAGCACCGCGGCCAGGAGTCGGCCGGCATCGCCGTGTTCGATGACCGCAAGGTGCGGCTGCACAAGGACATGGGCCTGGTGAGTCAGGTGTTTGACCAGGCGGTGTTGGAGCGGATGCCCGGCCAGCTGGCCATTGGTCACAATCGCTATTCCACCACCGGCAGCAGCAAGGTGTGCAATGCCCAGCCGGTGGTGTTGATGACGCGCCTGGGACCGTTTGCCCTGGCCCATAACGGCAACCTGGTGAATGCCGCCGAACTGCGCCTGGCCCTGGACCACCTGGCGGGGGAATTCACTTCAACCACCGATTCGGAGTTGATCGCCTTTGCGCTGCAGCAGGCGGTGGAGGGGGGGCTGGATTGGAATGCTGCGATTCGTGCGGCGGCCGGTCAGTGCCGCGGGGCGTTCAGTTTGGTGATCGGAACCACCGCCGGCTTGTTTGCCCTGCGGGATGGCCACGGCATTCGCCCTTTGGTGTTTGGGCAACTGGGTGATCCGGAGCAGGGGCAGTGGGTGGTGAGCAGCGAAAGTTGCGGTCTAGATATTATTGGTGCTCGCTATCTCGATGATGTTCAACCTGGTGAGTTAATTCATTTCCGTGCGCGCGATCCCGAGTTGGATCGGCAGCGTTGGTGTGAAGAACCACCCAAGCTGTGTGTGTTTGAGATGATTTATTTTGCCCGTCCAGATAGTCGGTTTTTTGGTGAATCGCTCTATAGCTATCGCGTTCGCATCGGGGAGGTGTTGGCCCGTGAAACTCCCGTGGCGGCTGATTTGGTGATCGGAGTTCCGGATTCGGGAATCCCGGCGGCGATTGGTTACTCTCAGGCTAGTGGTATTTCCTATGCGGATGGCTTGATCAAGAATCGCTACGTTGGACGTACGTTCATTCAGCCCACCCAGGCGATGCGAGAGGCGGGGATCCGGGTGAAGCTCAATCCCCTTCCCGATGTGCTGGCGGGTAAGCGTGTGGTTGTGATCGATGATTCCATCGTTCGTGGCACCACCAGCCGCAAATTGGTTCAGGCCCTGCGGGATGCCGGGGCCAGTGAGGTGCACATGCGGATCAGTTCGCCCCCGGTGACCCATCCTTGTTTTTATGGCATCGACACCGACACCCAGGACCACCTGATTGCCGCCCGGTTGACCCTGGCCGAAATTGAACAGCATCTGGGCGTTGATTCCTTGGCCTATCTCACCAGGACCGGCATGGTGGAAGCCGCCCAGACCCAGGCAGGGAACTTCTGTACGGCCTGCTTCGATGGGGATTACCCCATCGCCATGGATGAGGAGGTGCGGCGCAGCAAGTTGATGCTGGAACCGGCAGGGTTGGCGGCTAAGGGCTGAAGCAGGGTATTGGCAGAGGCAGTTGTCAATCTGCATGCTCGAACCAGTGCATTCGCGATGGAATCACTCATGAAGGAATCGTCCGTTCTAGATATCTGCCTTTTCAAGTGGAGGTATGGCTCCGAAGTCCATAAGGACGTTGATGTTAAGGCGAATCACATTGCGGGGTGTTCATTAGGACTAGAAATGCTATTCCATAGTGGCAGGCAAGAAGCCTGCGGCAGCGGAGCAATGATTTGATGGCGGCATGTTCACTCGAGGGGCTGGTTAGGCGTCACTCTCGGAGCCTTGTTCAAACTGCTGAGCTTCCATCTTCCTCCGACGCTCGTCGAGAAGTTCTCCATCAAACATCCAGTATTCGGACCCGCTTGCTGCTGGCGTCTGGTAGCCCAGCGAGTGAAGGACCCTCAATGCTGCTAAGGACGGGCTGAGGACATCACCCTGATAGATAATCTTTCCACCCTCAGAGACAATGGCAGTAATGTTCTCGTCGCGTGAGAAGGTCAGCGTGTCTCCAGGCTTGATTCCCAATGACTCCAGCTTGATTCTGGGGCGACGCGATTTGATCTTATCCAAGGCGACTTGTTCGTCCTTGTCGACCTCAGGGAGGCCTGGCTTGACTTCCTTAAAGTTGCCGATGCTGATGGCAAGGATCACCCGCTCGGGTTCTACCTTGAAGAACTCTCGCTTCGGGTTAATTCGGTTTTCCGAGAACAGTTGATGTAGGATTTTTTCCAGCTTCACGCAGTCATCGACCTCAGCCGCGAAGTAGCACTCAAAGGGTAGAGGGACACCTGTTGACGAGTTGAGGCTCGAGATCCGCGTGGAAAGATCTTCGGTTCTCCCGACCTTGACAAGGCCAGGCATCGCTTCATTGGTCAGGATGTAAACAATCTCGGCCACGGTGAAGGCGTTGAGTATGTGAAGATTAACGCTGACCATCACCTGCCCGCAGAGAGCTGAATCGGAAGAGTCCCTGAGGGAGCAGTGAATCTGTGGTGGCGGGTCAGGTGCATGGCCGTGTTAGCTGCTCATCACGCGGACTCGGGGCGCTGGTGATCCTCGAAGCAGGCCATCGACGCTGAGATCCTCATCAATAGTCGGCCAGTGAATGCCAAAACCACCTCCGGCGATTTGCCAGTCATCACGATCCTTCTGAGACGCATGCAAAAGCCTTGGATACCAAGTAAGTGGAACTGAAATAGTTCTCCCGTCCTCAAGCTCGACAACAAGAACGTCATCTGTAGAAGTCACATTCATGACACGCGCCCCAGGATTAACCATGAAACTCCTCCCATGCTTTTGTCAGCATAGCCCTGTTGGTACTCACAAGCCGCTCGATGTCTCGAAGCTCTGCCGCTTTGAATCCCAGGCTTGAAGCCAGTGCGACAGGGTTTAACCACATCTTGCAGCTTGCTCGATCACGATCAACGTGAACATGAGGAGGCTCATTTGGTTCATGGCTGTGAAAATAGACCCGGTATGGCCCACTCCGCAGGATTGTCGGCACCGCGACCAGGGAGATTTCTTCCAGCCTACCCAGCCTCGGTATCTGATGCAGCTAACGCTCAAGATCAGCGGCGGGCAGTTAGTTCTTGTGCAAGACGCCGCTTGTGCTCCCGTCCGCTGCATCTTGCTGTTAGGCGAGACCTGCAGGAGGATCTGAGGCCTTGTCCTCCGATCTTGCTCGCCTTAAATCTACATACCATCGACTGTCAAGCTTTCCTTCAATTAGCCGTTGCAAAGCCTTGCGAGCCTCAGCCTCACGAGGAGTTGAATGCTTAACTTTTGCTGCTGCCAGCTCTCTACGAGAAAGGTATTCAGAGGTCATGGTGACGAGACATGCTCATGATTGCTCCTTGAAAAATCGCTTTAGCTCTGCTGCAGAAAGGTTGTCTTTGCAGAAAGCCATGATTCGCGAAG
>Ga0209597_1000965_pt1 | contig 18888 bp, 9 predicted proteins | sample M_140625_MF_Meta_FD_187316 | JGI IMG/M metagenome (GOLD analysis project Ga0209597, IMG submission 187316) | Freshwater microbial communities from Lake Montjoie, Canada to study carbon cycling - M_140625_MF_MetaG (SPAdes) (version 2) | ecosystem: Environmental > Aquatic > Freshwater > Lake... | reverse complement strand
ATCAAACGGTCAGACGCAAATACGCAACCGGCAAATCTATCGGCTGGTGAATTCGCTTATTCTTACCTATCAAATACTCTTTTCTTAGGTACAACAGACGGTTCTAGCGTAATAAACGTTGGCGGACTGTTATATACTCAAACAATTGACGCAGCAACCCCTTCCAATACAGCAAATACCTTAGTAAGACGTAGGTCTGATGGTGCTTTCTTTGGTCAATTATTCGGTAACGCCAATACAGCCACAGCATTACAAACAGGAAGATATATTCGTGTCAATGCAGGTGATGTTAATGCCAATTCAGTATACTTTGATGGTACAGGTAATGCCAACGTAGAAATTGTATTATCTACACTAGCCAATTTAACTTCTGGTCAATATGGTTCAGATGTTTCCATACCAGTCATTACTGTTGCTGCCAATGGTCGTGTAACAAACGTCAGCACAAAAGCAATTTCTACTCAATTTACAGTTGCTGGTAACACGGGTTCTGGATTACAAAATACAGGTAGCACATTAACATTCCAAGGTGGCAATACAGGTATTAAAACTACTGTAACTGGTGCTACTGGTACACAAATAGTAACATTTGATACAGATACTACAGTTGTTCGTTCAAATACAACTGCTGTTGGTGGTCAAACGATTGCAACAGATTTACAGATTTCTGGTAACTTAATTGTTACAGGCACAGCAACTTATGTTAATACATCGATTGTACAAACAAACGATTCATTAATTCAACTTGCCTCAAATAATATTGTAGGTGATGTAATTGATATTGGTTTTGTTGGTTTATACAATAACGGCGCCAACGTAATGACCGGTCTTGTTCGTGATGCTGGTGATAAAAATTATTATTTGTTTAAGGACGTTTCGGCTTCTTCGCTCTCCGCAAATAACATATCAAACAACTTATTTACTGCTGCCAATACAGCAACTTTGTATGCTAATTTGCAAGCAAATACAGCAAATATTAATATTTTAAACGCCAATACAGCAACTTTAGGCTCATTAATATTAACTAATGCTTTACCAATTACCTCTGGTGGTACAAATAATACAACATTCACTACAGGCTCTTTAACATTCTTTGATGGAACTAAGTTAGCTTCGATTGCCAATACAGGTACAGCAGGTACATATGCTAATGCTTCTCATATTCCAGTATTTACTACTGATAATTATGGTCGTGTATCAGCCGTAACTAATACAGCAATCTCGATTGATACAACACAGATTACTTCTGGAACATTAGGTTATAACCGTGGTGGTACAGGTTCAACAACATATTCAACAGGTACTTTGCTTGTTGCTGGTTCTACAGGTTTATTATCTCTTGCTAATACAACATATGTACAATCAGGAACACTCACTACTAATAATACAATCACAAGTATTACTGTTGATGCATACGGAAGATTCACAAATTCTACAGTTAGTGCCATTTCAGGTTTAACTGTTCCACAAGGCGGTACAGGACTGGCAACTATTACACAAAACGGTATTACATATGGTAATGGTGTAGGAGCTTTGGGTGTTACATCTGCTGTTGGTGGGGCAGACCAAACATGGTCAAATCAAATTCTTACAGTAACAAATGCTGGTACACCAGTTTGGACTACTACATTGGATGGCGGTAAATTCTAATAATTTTTTATGATTTTTTTATAATAGGAGTTTGAAATGAGTAATGAAAATTACGTTAATCATTATGTTGAAATATTAACTAGTACGATGACTGATGCTGTGATAAGGAATATTTCTTTACAAGCAAATGGTAAAATAAGTGAAAGTGTTATTGCAGAACAACAGAGTAAAATTGATAAATTAAATTCTGAAGTTAAAAGTTATACTGATAATTTAAATGGTACAAACGAACAATACAGAAACACTATTGAAAGCTTACAGAATACAGTTAATGAATTGAGTGGTATGAAAGCTGAGTATGAGAACATTAAACATCAGGCAAATCATGTTGATACATTTAGAAGTGAATTGATTAAAGAACGAGAGTTACATCAACAAACAAGAAATGATTATGAATTAAAAATTAAAGAATTAAATGAAAAAATTGATTATTTGCAATTAACTCCTGCCAAACGTAAGAAGATTGATGATAGTAAATTAACCCCTACTATTGAGGTTACAGAAGGAACACCTACATTATTCAATATTGATACTACAATAAAGGACGGCGGTAGTTTTTAATTAAATGGCAAATACAACCCTAGTATTAAAAAATTCAGGTTCGACAGGTAACACACCATCAGCATTAGCAAATGGTGAGGTGGCTATTAACTATGCGGACGGCAGATTATTTTATAAAAATGCTTACGGTGGTACATCATACATTACAAACACAGAATCATTTGCTAATATCTCGGCAAATGGTTCTTTACTTCTAGCAACAAGTGCAACTGATACACTAACGATTACTTCAGCCAATGCTATTACAGTATTAGCTAACACAATCACCAAAACTATTCAGTTTGGATTAAATGAAACACTAATCACCTCATTCGTCAAGAAGTCTGGTGATACAATTACTGGCGATTTGACCATTTCTGGTAACTTAACAGTTGCTAATGTCAATGTTATTAATTTTACACAAAATGCTTTCAATAAGGCCAATGCAGCCAATTCTCTGGCGCAGAACGCTTATGACTATGCAAATACACTTGCAGTTGGTGGTGGTACAATCACAATCACGAATGATAACGCATCAAATGTAACTGGTTATATTGCTTTTGTTGAAGCCACTTCAGGTAATGTATCTTCTATTAATACATCAAGCAACAATATTACTTTCAATCCTTCAACAGGAACTTTGAGTGTTAAAAAATTATCAATCAATACTTACGGTAATTTTAGTGCAAATACTATATTATTAAGTAATACAAGTATGCAGGTCATTGATGTTTTTCCATCAGCCAATCATAGAAGTGCTTTCTATCAAGTTCAGATGGAAACTGGATTAAGTTATCATGCAGTAAATTTAAACATTATTAATAATGATTACTCAGCCAACTACACTACATATGGAGACGTTTATAATATATCTCCATTAGGTAATTTTAATGTAACTTATAATACTGGTAATGTTTATGTTTATTTAACTCCATCTGTTGCAGAAACATATGTGACATTCACAAAAAATTTAGTATTAAAATTAGATTATTTGTCTGTACCAATAGGTGATTTAGGATTTATTGGAGACACAGCTAGTTTTATGTTTGATGCTGGTTACGATTCTGAAACTCCAACAACAACTTATGACTATGGTTACGCAGCATAAATAGTATATAATTAGGATATAAGGTAAAAAATGCCAACAACACAATTACAATTTAGACGAGGAAATACGGCACAAACCTCTGTGTTTACTGGTGCCATTGGTGAAGTTACTGTCGATACAGATAGAAAAACCCTTACAGTTCATGATGGCGTAACTGTTGGTGGTACATATGTAGCAACCAATATCCAACTTACAAGTGCTTATGGTAAAGCAAATGCTGCCAATAATCTAGCACAAGCAGGATTTGACCAAGCTAATTTAGCATTTAATAAAGCCAATGTAGCAAACACTATTGCACAATCTTCTTATGACTTTGGTAATACTGTTAATACTTATGCCTTTTCTGCTTATAGTACCGCCAATTCTGCTCAAGCGAATACAGTAATTACTCAAGGTGTAGATTCAACACAGAACACATGGATTAGTTCTAATGCTGTTTTCTCACAATCTGCATTTACCAAAGCAAATTCGGCCAATGTTCTAGCACAAGCTGCTTTTGACCAAGGAAACAATAATACAACAATATTAACTTCTGCCTATAACTTTGCTAATAGTGTAAACACTTATGCGTATTCATCGAATGTTTATTTAAGTGGATTAGTAACGACAGCTAATACTGATATGAAAGCATACGTTGACCAAGCCAACACAGGCATGGCTTCATATGTAACAGCTAGCATTTCTACATCAAATACTGCCATGAAGGCCTATGTAGACCAAGCTAACACTGGTATGGCCTCATATGTAGTTGCTTCAAACACAGCGATGAAAGCCTATGTAGACCAAGCCAATACAGGTTTAAAGTCGTATGGTGACGCCACATATTTTGCTAAAGCTGGTGGAACAATTTCTGGTGCAGTAACAATTTCAGGTAACTTAATTGTACAAGGTACAACATTTAGTTCTAACTCAACAACATTTGAAGTAAACGATCCATTAATATTATTAGGTGTTGGTAATTATTATTCTGATACCCGTGATATTGGATTCGCAGCACACTATAATGATGGTACAAATGCTCACTCAGGTCTTATTCGAGACTACGCAACAAAAGAATATTACTTCTTTAAAGGTTACACACCTGAGATTGATGCAAATAATAACGTAGATATTACACACGCATCGTTTCAAAAAGCAAATATACAAACAGACAAAGTTACTTCTCAATTCTTAGTAGCAAATAGTGCAACTCTTGGTGGTATCGATGTTATTACTTATACTACGGCTGCATTTGATAAAGCTAATTCGGCCGCATCAAATACAGTAATTACTCAAGGTGTTGATTCTACACAAAACACAAACATAACAACTGCCACTAATTTGGCACAAGGTGCATTTACATCGGCAAACACCAGAGCAAATTCATTCTCTGGTACAACAGGTTCTGCCACACCATCAGGTGGTTCAATTACATTTACAAGTACAAATGGCATAACAATATCTGGTGCAAGTAGTACCTTAACAATTAACTCACCACAAGACCTACAATCAACTGCATCTCCTACTTTCAAGAGTATCAGTTTTGCTAATACTGCCACAGGTAACAGAAGTGTTGTTCAATCAACTACAACTACTACATCACAAACTGCAATTGATACATGGTCAACATCAACATATCGTACGGCAAAATATATTATTTCCATGTCCTCTGGTGCTTACTATCATTCAATCGAGTTACTATTAATTCACAACGGATCATCAATTGAATTAACACAGTATGCTGAAATTTATATTGGTGCTTCACTAGCAACCTTTGATGCTTCAATTACTAGTGGAATATTAAGTTTGTTGGTTACCCCAGCAACATCAAGTTCTATCACCTATAATATACTAAGAGACAATATAGGTGTCTAATAAATAGTTTTATAATATAAAGTGAGGTCGTTATGAGAGGTGAATGGTGTTATTTCAATCAAAATTTCTCCAAGGAAACTTGTGAGAAAATCCTAGAATTAGGTTTAAAAATAGAGCCACAGGATGCCAAGCTTGGTGTCTCTGGTATGTCAGAGAATTCTAACTCTGATTTTCGAAGAAGTAAAATTCGATTTATTCAAGCAGACAATCCAGATTTTAAATTTCTCTTTGATGAGTTATGGAGAATGTGTATTCTTGCGAACAAAGACTGGTTTAATTTTCATATAACAAATGTTTCTTATGTACAATTGGCAGAGTATGATGCCGAGTATGAAGGTGAATATAAAAAACACCACGATGTATTCTGGATTAACAATGACCAGTTTCACAGAAAACTTAGCTGTGTAGTACAACTAACAGACCCAAATGAGTATGAAGGTGGTGATTTTGAAATGTTTGATTTGACCGAGTATCCAAATGCACAAGAAGTTCGTGCTCAAGGATCAACAATATTCTTTCCATCATTTGTACCACATCAAGCACATCCAGTAACTAAAGGTAGAAGGTATTCTTTGGCCGTTTGGTTTGAAGGACCTAAGTGGGTATGAAGTACCATGTTTTAGGTTTGCCCCACACAGTAACTTCCAAAGAATACAATGCCTGTGCTTATACCCAAAAAGTAGTTAAGTTTGGTAAGATGATGACTGCCAGAGGCCATGAAGTCATACACTACGGCCATGAAGAATCTGATTTGATTTGTACTGAACACGTTACTGTGCTCTCAACAGACGATTGGAAGAAGGCCTATGGTGACCATGACTGGCGGAAACATTTCTTTAAGTATGATATGAATGACCATGCTTATACCACTTTCTACAAAAATGCCATTGAAGAAGTTGGCAAACAAAAAGGTAAGAATGAATTTATATTACCATTTTGGGGTGCCGGTGTTCGGCCAATATGTGATGCACATCCAGATTTAATTTGTGTAGAACCTGGTATTGGTTATCCAGGTGGCTCTTGGTCTAAGTGGAAGATATTTGAATCATATGCCATACATTCAGCATATTATGGATTAGAATCTGTAGGTACTTGCAATGAAGATTGGTACCATGCAGTCATACCAAACTATTTTGATGCTGATGACTTTGAATACTCACAAGAAAAGGATGATTACTTTCTTTTTCTAGGTAGAGTATATGAAGGTAAAGGTGTAAACATTGCTGTGCAAGCAACAGAAGCCATTGGTGCCAAACTAATCATTGCTGGTCAAAGTAGTTTAAAAGAAATGGGTTACACAGAGACACCTGCTCATGTAACTGAAATTGGTTATGCTGATGTTGAAACAAGAAAGAAACTAATGTCGAAAGCCAAAGGTGCTTTTGTGGCCTCACTATATAATGAACCATTTGGTGGTGTTCAAGTAGAATGTTTGTTCTCTGGTACACCTACAATAACAACTGATTGGGGTAGTTTCACGGAAAACAATATTCATGGTGTAACAGGTTATCGATGCAGAACATTTGAACAATTTGTGTGGGCTGCCAAGAATATTGAGAAAATAAAACCACAAGCGTGCAGAGATTTTGCAGTAAATAATTTTAGTTTAGACGTAGTAGCAGAAAAATATGAAGAATATTTTCAATCTGTTTTAAATGTATATACTGGTGAAGGTTGGTATGAAAAGAATGAGGAAAGAAAGCATTTAAATTGGCTAACCAAATATTACCCAGCATAAATATAAAATAACAATAATACCCTTGGGGAAAATGAACCTTGGCAACTAATTCTAACTTTGTAGTTAAGAACGGACTGACCGTTGGAACTACAAACGTCATCAATTCTTCTGGCGCATGGACTGGACCTAATAGTGGACTTGTAGGTGCTACTGGTGTTTTGGGGCCTACTGGTCCTACAGGACCTACTGGAGGTCAAGGTGCTACTGGTGTTACTGGACCCACAGGACCAACAGGTCCTACAGGGGCTACCGGTGTTTTAGGACCTACGGGGCCAACAGGACCCACAGGCGGTCAAGGTGCCACAGGAATTACTGGACCTACTGGTCCCACAGGACCTGGTGGTCCTACAGGTCCTACAGGACCTACGGGAGCCACAGGACTTACTGGACCTACGGGACCAACAGGACCTCAGGGACCAACAGGCGCTGGAGGACCTACAGGACCTACTGGAGCCACAGGAGCTGCCAACTCAACTAACGTAGCTGGTCTAGTTGAAAACTCATTTGGGTCGTATACAAACATAGCATCTACCACACCTAAAAATGCGTGGTATGGAATGTTGTGTGGTCCATCAAACGCTTATCCTGCCTTAATGTTTGAGAGTCCTGGTTCTGGTGGGTTTTACCATGAAGCTAGTGCTAGATGGCTCCAATTTTACAGCTATACCAATAACTGTACTGGATTTGGTGCTTCTACTACTACATCTGGTTATACCTTACAAGTTAATGGAAATCAAATAGTCACACAAAAATTAGTAGTGAATTCTGGTAGTTCTGCATCTGGAACAGGAATAATAGACATTTATGGTGGAGGTTCTGGTGCGCAAGGAGCATTACGAATAGGTGATGGCACTCTTAGTGGTGGTCATGTTAATTCATGGGATTTAGGTAGAGATAATTCTTATACTGGTGACTTTTATTTTCACTTGAATGGCAATGCTAAATTACGAATTGGAACATCTAGTGTTACAAGTTATGGAGATTTTAGAACACCAATTTTTTATGATTCTGATAACACCGGTTATTATGCAGATTTTGCCAGCACAAGTGATTCAGCACTAAGAGTTCGTGGTGGGGCTCTTTTTGGACCAAACACAACTTGGAGTACTTATCTTTTAGTTGGTGGTGACGGTAGACAAAATTATACTAATAACACCACTACAGCATCTGTCTGTTCAACAGATGGTAATTTACATCTGGATTCTGCAAGTGGCAAAGAAACGTATATTAATTGGTATGATGGTGACCAATTTAGAGTAGGAGCGGGTAACAGTTCGGGTACTGCATTAAGAGTATTTGGTTCATCTAATTACACAGAAATTTACGGTTCAGCTAGGTCACCATTATTTTATGACCTTGATAATACTGCTTTCTATACAGACCCTGCTGGCCAGAGTGTATTACAAAGTGTATTATTTAATCTAAATGGATCTTCTACTCTGCAGATTTTCCCAGCAGGCACAAATGCTACGCAAATAAAAGCTGGCCCCTCAGATGAATTGTATATTGGTGGTAATGACACTTGGCAGATGAGGTTTAGTGGTGGCAATGCTTTGATGGATAATGGTGGATATCTTCAAAATGACCAATCTATTAGGTCGCCAATTTTTTATGATTCTAATAACACTGCATACTATGCAGATTTTGCAAGCACATCAAATTTAAATGCACTTACGGTTAATGCAGAGCTTGTTGCGTCTAGGCATTATGTAAATCGCTCCGCCGGTGTTAACTCTGGTATTAACTGGTATTCAAGTTCGTTTACCTCATGGACAGATTATATGTCACCTCCTGGCCAAGCAGGGTGTGGTCCTACTGGAAATATTACTGCTCCTAGTGGTGCACTTGCAACTTCATGGTCGCTGCGTAGCTTTATCGAGAATAATGCAAACTATGGATGGACATGGGAATCCGGATCAGCGACCGGTCAACCTTCTGTTGTTGCTGAAATTCGGTCTAGCGATGGAATGGCTCAATTCAATGGTGGTGTTCGTTCTCCAATCTTCTATGATTCTAATAACACTGGTTATTATGTAGATCCAAATAGTATATCTACTATGTACGGAGTCCATGTTAATGGCGGTGGTAATGGAACTGATGTTTCAAATCAACTTTTTTTATGGGGTTCTGGCGGTACAACTTCTGCAATAGGATTCAAATCTAATGGAGGTGTTTGGGCTAATCCAACAGGAAACGGCGACGGATACAACACCTATCTATCAATGGATACTGATGGTCGTGGATGGGTGTTTAGACGACCAGATGGAGCTTTTAATGCTGCATATACATCCGGCTGGATTTTAAATAACGGCGTATGGCAGGCAAACGCTTCAATGCGAGCACCAATCTTCTATGATTCTAATGATACTACTTATTATGCAAATCCAAATTCTTTTTCTCAATTCAGTTCTTTAAACTGCAACGGTGATTTTAAAACAAATTTTGTAAGTGGCGCTGGCGGAACGACTTTTAGTTCAAGTCATTACTCTATGGGTAAAGACATTGCTAATGGTGGTTGGTCGCATCCTCACTATTCAGACTTAATCATAGGGTATCACACAGGTATAAGAATTGGCGCTCATTATTCTGGTACTAGATTCTATAACAACTCACCAACAACTGATGCAAATAATGATGGTAATGGTGATGTTGGTGAATCTCTTTTAATGACTGTCGGTGGATATGTTGGAACAGCAAATCATACTGATGTATATGTAAATAATAATCTTTTTGCTGGCGTATCTATGCGTTCGCCTGTTTTCTATGATTCTGAAAACTCCGCTTATTATGTAGACCCAAATACTACTGGTGTAGCGTTAAGAATTGCTGGTGCGCTTCAAGCAGACCACGTTAACTGGACTGGAGAAATGAACAAAATCCAGTGGCACAGTAATAATATGTATTTTCAAAATTTGGGGAATACTTGGTGGATATTCCGAAGAAGTAATGGTGCCGAACCTTTCCTGTTACACGCAGACGGTTATGGAATTGCAACATCTTCTTGGCGTGCACCACTCTTTTATGATTATAATGATACTGGTTATTATGTAGACCCAGCTAGTAGTTTCAATTTAAAATGTAATGGTACTGTAGGATTTACTTCGGATGGTTCTGGTATTCATGTTACTAACGCTGAAGGAGTTTCTTCTGATGTTCGGCTTGGTGCAGCTTGGAGTAGAGCAGGAACTTACAACGGTACTTATTACTGTATTGGAGCTGAAACATACATTGAGTTCCGTATTGCTAACGTACAAAACGGTTATGTACAAAGTAACAATTTGTATATGGCAGGTAACATTATTGCTTATTCATCAGATAAAAGACTAAAAGAAAATGTTAAAGAAATTGATAATGCCTTAGACAAATTATCAAAAATAAGAGGAGTTTATTTTGATTGGAATAATGTTGGTCAAGAATGGGGATTTAATCCAGAAACAACACATGATGTTGGAGTAATTGCACAAGAAATTCAAGAAGTATTACCTGAAGTTGTTAGGCAAGCTCCTTTTGATTATGATACTGATACTAAATGTTCCAAATCAGGTCAAAATTATTTAACTGTTCAATATGATAAAATAGTTCCTCTATTGATTCAAGCCATCAAAGAATTAAATATTAAAGTTGAAACATTAGAAAGTAAGTTAAATGGCAACTAATTCAAACTTCATAGTTAAAAATGGAATAACTGTTGGTACTACATCAATAGTGAATTCATCTGGTGCATGGGTAGGACCTAATAGTGGATTAGTTGGTGCTACTGGTGTTTTGGGTCCAACAGGACCTACGGGGCCTACTGGACCTACAGGTGGTCAAGGTGCTACTGGTGTTTTAGGACCTACAGGACCTACTGGAGCTACTGGACCTCTGGGGCCTACGGGACCTACTGGCGGTCAAGGTGCTACTGGTGTTTTGGGGCCAACAGGTCCTACAGGATTAACAGGACCCACAGGACCTACTGGTGGTCAAGGCGCCACCGGGATTACAGGACCCACAGGACCTGGAGGTCCTACTGGTCCCACAGGACTTCAGGGGCCTACTGGTCCCACAGGACCTACTGGCGGCCAAGGTGCCACAGGAGTTACAGGTCCTACTGGACCTTATGGACCTACTGGACCTACTGGTCCCACAGGAGCCACAGGAACTACAGGACCAACTGGACCCACAGGACCTACAGGTCCAACTGGACCTTCTGGTGCAACAATTCTAGGTTCAAGTAATACATGGACTGGTGCAAATTATTTTCAGTCAAATCAAGACACAGGAGGAGGTTCATCTCCTCCGTTACAAGCATATTCTACGTCTAGTCTTGGCGCTATGATGTCGTTTCATCGTGGTGGTGTTTATGCTGTAAACTTTGGACTTGACTCTGATAACGTAATGCGTATTGGTGGATGGTCAGCACCAGCTAATCTATGGCGGTTAGATATGTCTGGTAACAACTATGCACTTACTTCTTCTAGAGCGCCAATATTTTATGATTTGGATAATACTGCTTATTACGGAGATTTTGCTGGCACTAGTGTATTCAATCGTATTTCAACAGTCCGAGTAAATGACAATATTTACATGGATGCTAACTATGGCCATTCTATTATAGGTGTTTATTCTGATGTGCGTTATCAAGGTATATTTGCAATGGGTTCTGCTTATAAGTTACCTGATAACGGACAAGGCACAGGAACTCTATATGGACTTGCTTGGTCACATCCTAATAATGGTGGTGTGGCTGCTAATTTAAATACACATGGTATGTTAGTGTTAGAAAATGGTGGTTTTCTTGCCGCAATTGCAGGATCGATTAGATGTGTTACTGATATGCGTACACCAATATATTATGATTCCCAAAATACTGGTTATTATGTAGACCCAAATAGTACAAGTAGACTTTCAAGTATTGACTTTGGATCTAGTGGTTATTATATTCATGCTGGTGATTGGGGTATGCGTAACACTACTCCATACGGTTGGATTCAATTTGGTCCAGCAAACTCTAGTCATGCCCACATTTATACTAGCTTGTCTAATTTTTACTTTAATGCTATGATACAAGTAAATGGTGGAAGTCAGATAAACACTAGTGACATACGAGCCAATATATTTTACGACCAAAATGATACTACTTACTATACAGACCCAAATAATGCAACAACTTCTGCAAACTTTGCTGGTTCTTTAAATGCAGCTACATATAACATGGCTGGCCTAAGAGTCAATGCTAGTGGGACGAGTTCAACAGGCGCTGCTTTCGCAATACAACAAGTAACGAATGAGGGTTGGACTGGTATATTCGTTGACTTTGAACCCAATACAGGATGGGGATTGTACCATGACAATCCAAATAACTTTTTTTGTTTTACTGCTGAAGCTTCTACAGGAAGTATTCGTTCATTTACAGTTCCATCAAGAGTTTCCGGCAATCGTACAGCATATGAAAAGTTTAGAATCGACCAAGGTAGTGGTGACACCATTACAGGTGCTATTTCTTACGCCTATGCTTCTTCTAGAGCACCAATCTTCTATGATTATAATGACACTGGTTATTATGGAGATTTCGCTAGTACATCAAACTTTAACCGCCTAAACCTTGTTGGCTTTGATTCTAGCGGAAGAAATTATTCAAGAGAGTGGATTGAATTCCCCAACGCCACCGGTCTCTACAGCTCCATCAATAGCGCTCATTTTTACCCAAACAACGGAAGCAGTTATGGCTCATGGCGATTGCAAGGTACTAGAAACGGATGGGCGGGAATTTATTTTAATGACGGGGGTTACACGGCTCACTATATGCTTGAAAGCGGCAATGGTGGCTTGTATTTTGAAAGCGGCGGTCGTTGGGCAAACTACTACAGCTATAGCAACAACTGCACTGGTTTTGGCACATCGTCAACAAACGGCTCTTACAACATTTATTGCCCAACCGGTATTTATTCCGGTGGTCGTGTAGACGGTACTATCTTCTATGATTCTAATAACACTGCTTATTACGGAGACTTTGCTAGTGATTCTATTCTGTGGTCTGCGTCACTTAAAGCATCTACTCAAACTAGTGCAGGTCAAGCCACTAGAGTTGCATTAACTGTACAAGGTGTTGGAAGTTATGAGTCTCTCCAATTTGGTGTTGAAGATGCTTATAATGCTGTTCTTCGTACCTATGGTAATGATTTAAGATATTATTCGGGTCATTGGAGAACAGTTGGATCAGCTTCTTCAGAAAACCACTCACATTATTGGTATACAAGTAAAGCAGGATCGACAAATTGGTCTACAGCAAAAATGCAACTTGACCATGATGCTAATTTATATGTTACGGGTACTGTTCAAGCTCCTATTTTCTATGACCTTGATAATACTGCTTATTATATAAACCCGAATTCATCATCAAACTTTGCTGGAGACTTAACTGTTGGTGCGGCACAAGGTAGTAGTAATATCTTCATGGGCGATAGCGATGAAGGTCAACGTCAAATACACTGCAACAGTAATCGTATTGGGTTCTTAAACCAATCTGGTGGGTGGGGTTCATATTGTAATGATAACGGAAGTTGGACTTCTGATGGAGATATCTCTACTGGAACAGTTTTTAGAGGGCAAGTATTTTACGATACAAATGACAGTGCTTATGCTTGCGATCCAACTGGTGTTTCTGTTTTACAAAGAACAGTTTTGAGAAGGTATGGAAATATTGGGGGTAACGATACACAACTAGAAATTAGTAATGCTGGTAGTGGCTCTGCTTGTTGTATTGCTTTCCACAGAGAAGGTTCTTTTGGCGCTAACTTTTCATTAGCTACTGATAACGTATTTACTACTTCTGGATGGAGTTCTGCTTTTACTGGCTTAGATACTGGTCAACTTCGAGTTCTTAAGAATGACGGAAATAATGCTGCTCAATTTATATGTTCAAGACCTGGAGTAGCTGATAGTTTTTATGTATTCGCAAGTGATGGCTGGGCTCCAAATGGTGATGCTGCTACTGTAAAGATAGGTGTTATGAGCTGGACAGGTAGGTCTATTAACGCTACTGGTTCTATCAACGCAAATGGTGGTGACTACGCAGAATACATGATAAAGAATGGTGATTTTACAATCGCCAAAGGTGATGTCTGTGGTATTGATGCAAACGGTCAATTAACTAATTTATTTTCTGAAGCTATTTCTTTTGTAGTTAAATCTACTAAGCCTTCTTTTGTTGGTGGTGATGAATGGGGTGGAGAAGATTTTCATCTTCCTTTACCAATGGATCCAATTCGAGGACCAGAAGAAACGGACGAATCTTTAAATGCAAGAAAAGCGCAGTACGCAATTGATAAACCAATCTATGATGAAGCATTGCAAGTAGCAAGAGTAAGAGTAGACCGTATTGCTTTCTCTGGTCAAGTCCCTGTGAATGTAACAGGCGCAGTTCCTGGTCAATATATTGTTCCTGTAAATGATAACGGCGCAATCAAAGGTATTGCTGTCAATGAGGATGACTTAACAATGTCTCAATATATAAAAGCTGTTGGTAAAGTTATTAAAGTAGTGAATGGTAAACCAACAATTATTGTAAAGGTATCATAATTTAAATGGCAACTAATTCAAACTTCATAGTTAAAAATGGAATAACTGTTGGTACTACATCAATAGTGAATTCTTCTGGTGCATGGGTAGGACCTAATAGTGGATTAGTTGGTGCTACAGGTGCAACAGGAGTTATAGGTCTCACAGGTCCCACAGGACCAACGGGAGCCACAGGAATTACAGGAAGTACCGGACCTCTGGGGCCAACTGGACCAACAGGTCCTACTGGAACCACAGGAATTACAGGACCCACAGGTCCAGCAGGAGTTCAAGGTGCTACTGGTGTTACAGGACCCACAGGACCTGGTGGTCCCACAGGACCTACTGGACTTACTGGTCCCACAGGACCTACAGGACCTACGGGAGCCACAGGACCTACAGGAGCCACAGGACTTACTGGACCTACGGGGCCAACAGGACCTCAGGGACCAACAGGCGCTGGAGGACCTACTGGTCCTACTGGTGCCACAGGAACTACTGGACCAACAGGACCCACAGGAAATCCTTTTGGTGGAGGAACTTTTACAGGTAGTATAGCTTTAGCAGATAATAAAATATATTTAAGAACTGATGGTGATACAAATCATTATATTTGGAATGCAGATGATGATTGGGAAGAAGTTCGTGCATATACTGGAACTGGATTTCGAGTTAGAAGTTCTACCGGAGTAGATATGGCCGTCATGTATGGACCTGTGGCTGGTGGTTATACAACTATAGCAGGTTCAGTAAGAGCACCAATATTCTATGATACCGATACATCTTTTTATCTAGATCCAGCCGGCACATCCAATCTACGCCGAACAAATTTTAATGTTCCAGATGATGTCACCTGTAGTTTTACGAACTCTAATTTAGGTTCTGCATATTTTACTGATAGAGCCGGCCGTATATTAACAAGTAATGGTGGTAACTGGCTTGCTGATGGCAGAGATGTACCATTAGCCATTAGTGGAACTTGGACACATACTAACAGAGGGCTATTAGGTCTTGCATTACATAATGAATCTGGTACTACTGGACATTATTCTCCAGCAATCGTATTCTCCAGCTTGAGTAATAGTGGTTCTTATAATAGTGGTTATGCATATATTATGGGTAAAAAAACAGGCCAAAATCTGGGGGTTGATCCAAACTGGAACAAAGGAGAATTACACTTCTTTGCAGTAGGAGATACTTACGCTGGAGATACTCCTCATATGAGGTTATGGAATGGTGGCGATATGGAGACTAGTTCGTCTATTCGTTCTCCAGTATTTTATGACACTGCTGATACTAATTATTACTTAGACCCAAATGGTACATCAAATTTAAACACAGCGCAACTTGCTGGTTACTTAGGTATAGGCGGTAATGGTCCAACTACGAATATGTCAGGTACTTATGGTATATCTATAAGAGCTACAGATTATCCTGCAGTAGGTTTTACTACACCAAACGCTGGTCCAAATTATTTAATTTACAGACCAGGATCAGGTAGAGAACTTGCTGTATGGAATTCTAGTTATGGTGAAACCGCTTGGTTTTATTCAACTTATACGCAGTTTTATGGAAGTGCACGTGCGCCAATATTCTATGATACTGATACTTCATATTATGGAGATTTTGCAAGCACATCAAATTTAAACGCACTTACTATTGCTAATGGTATTACTAATTCTAGTTCATATGTAAACAATGGTCAGCTTGGGTTATACAACGCTAGTTATGGTGGATATTTTTACCAGTTTGGTGCTACACAATGGGCTGCTACTTTTAATGGGGCTACCGACGGCGCTTTAGGTTTAAGACAAAGTTACAACGGTAATGCTAAAGCTTATTTTTATTACGATAATTCTGGCTCAGGACTACTAACCAATACAGGTAATTGGGGTGTCCGAATGAACTATAATGGTGGTGCTTCCCCAGGAGGTACTCTGTATGGTGCGTGGATTGCAAATGACGATATGCGAGCACCAATTTTTTATAATTATTCTGATACGAGTTATTATGTAGATCCAAATGATGCTTCTAATCTTTCAGGTTTCACTGGTGCAACAAAAGCAAGGTCAGGGTTAAATATACACACCATGGACCGGTCAGCTATTACAGGCGACACAAACTACTGGGTAGGTTCACAAGGATGGTCTACTAACTACGGTTGGAATAATTCTTTTTATACTTTTGGTTCATGTTTCATGGATCATTGGAGTCAAGACTCGGGACATCCACAAGGAAATGTTCACGCTCAGGGTTTGCAAGTAGTACATTATCGAAATGGTAGTAATGTCGCTTATGGTTTTCAACTTGTTAGTGGTGGTGATACCAATCCAAGAATGTGGACAAGAAAAGCATGGGGTGGTGGTGGAGGTACATGGTATGAATTAGCTTTACGGAATTACAATGTTGGTGGTGATTTTTATGCAAGTCTCTATTATGATTCTGATGATACTGGTTATTATGTGAATCCAGCCGGCAATAGCCAATTCTCACTAATTTATGCCAACAACTGGTTCCGCCCTCAAGGTCAGACAGGAGTATATTCTCCATCTTACGGTATACATTTTTGGGCGCAGAGTACAACAGATTGGAGTATGAGTTTTGCTGGTAATACTAGCGGCGGTTTACATCTTTGGAAAGACCATCAAAGTACAACTAGGATACATCTATATTACGATACTGCAGGATCAGGACTACTAACCAATACAGGTAATTGGGGAGTAAGAATGAACTATGATGGCGGTGCTTCCCCAGGGGGTACTCTGTATGGTAATTGGACTACATCCGGTTTTTTAGTTGTTGCTGATGGTGGTGGTTATCCATATGGCACAGCATCAACTGGTATATACTTTGGGTCTAGTGCACAAGCTGAATATAGAATCTACACACAAATAGAAAATGTTAGTGGTAATTACACTAAATTAACAATAGATTGGCACACAGGAATAAGAATTGGTGCTTCTACTGCTTATGGAGGTATTCGTTTTTATAACAACGCTGTTGCTGCTGGTGGTGCAAAAATATTCTCTGTTGGTGAAGGTGATGATAACGTAAGGGTAAGAGATTACATATATGCACAAACATTCTATGATATAACTGACCCTTCATACTTTGTAAATCCAAATAGTGTTTCCAGATTAAATAGTCTTGTTACAAACTCGGTCTACACGGGTAACAAAACTTCAGGAGCCGCACTATCTGTAACAACTACTTTTCAAGACATTTATGATTTTTCTATAGCAGGTGTTTATATACCAGCTGGAGTCAATCGAGTAGTATTTTGGTATAATGCTTCAGCTCGACAATATGCATCGTCAGGATTAAACCATTGCGCTTTTAGATTGAGAGTTGTTAATGACCAAACTGGTGCTGTAACATACATAGGTCATGCCGCTTGGGGTTTTGGTATTATGAGGCAGACGGACGATGCACATCATTGGTGGCAATATAACCAATCAGTTGTTTTGTATCCTGCATGGTCAGATACAGGTAATGCTGGAGGCCTTACTGCTGGTTATTCATATACTTTTTATTTACAATGCAAAGACATTTACGACAATGCTATGTTTATAGGTGGTGAAAATGGTGGTACTTTTGTAGGATATTCTCCAGTACAAGGAATAATATGGGTGAGTTAAAATGAACATAATACAAAGAATAGTTAAAGTAAAACAAAAGTTAGGTATCACAGATACATTTCATTGTATCGACAGTAATTTTCCTACTAATGAAGCAGAATATAATGCTAAAATTAAATGGATTATTGGTGAAGATGAAAATTGCTCTGCAATATATGGTGATACTCAATTAATCACTTGGCAACAACTTCAAGAACATTCTGATGAAGCTATAATTAATATAAAATTAGATTTGGTGAGAATAGAAAGAAACACCCGTTTGAAAGAAACTGATTGGTGGTCTTGTTCGGATAGAGTAATGACTGAACCACAAAAAGCATACAGACAAGCCTTGAGAGATATAACAGATAATTGTAATCCAGAATTAGATGAGGTTGGTAATTTAGTTTTAACCTCGGTCAATTGGCCTACAAAACCATAAAATAAAAAGCATATATATAGTAGTAGTAGTAGTAACAGTAGTATTTTTTTAACCGTCAAAATTTTAGGAGAAAATAATGACAGCATTGACGTATGAGTACAAAATAACTTCACTCAAGGTAAGAACCGAAGGTGAATATTCCAATACTGTAGTTCAGACATATTGGACATTAACAGGCACAGACCAAGCAAATAATTCTGGTACATTTAGTGGTGCTACACCATTTACATATGATCCAGAAGATAGTTCAGGTCCATTCGTTCCTTTTGATGAACTTACTGAATCGGATGTTATTACTTGGATTAGTGGTGTAGTAGCCAACAATGCTGGTTACAAAGCACACATTGACGGAGTAATCACTAAACAGATTACTGATAAACTAAGTCCAATTACAGAACCT
>Ga0209597_1000962_pt1 | contig 18900 bp, 21 predicted proteins | sample M_140625_MF_Meta_FD_187316 | JGI IMG/M metagenome (GOLD analysis project Ga0209597, IMG submission 187316) | Freshwater microbial communities from Lake Montjoie, Canada to study carbon cycling - M_140625_MF_MetaG (SPAdes) (version 2) | ecosystem: Environmental > Aquatic > Freshwater > Lake... | reverse complement strand
CTTGCGTTGCATTGTTTATCGTTAAATGTGGATGTTTGTAAGAAGAACTAATAACAGTAATAAGTCCTGTGGATTGGGGATAAGGGGTGTGTTTCCCAATTACACCAACGGTTACAACCTCACACCCGTCCAACCCGCTCGCCACATCTTGCAACTGTGTAGTTAGTGGTGCAGTGGACAACCCATGCTTATCCACCGTTTGTGCAGTGTCTGTGCACACGGTTTTCCACAAAGGTTGTTGTAGTGAAGCGATCATAATTTTGTACGTTACGAGGTCTTAAATTTCTGAACGAGCTCGGTTACTTGATCGAACACTTGCTTGCGCTCGCTCATCATCCGTTGGGTTTTGTCGACTGCGTGGATCACAGTGGTGTGGTCTCGCCCACCAAACAACCGTGCGATTGCCGGGTAACTGAGTTCGGTGAGTTCACGGAAGACATACATCGCTGTTTGGCGCGCCGAAACTAACGGACGCTGACGGCTTTTGCCCTTCATTGCCTCGACATCAAAACCAAGGTGGTCAGAAATCTCGATCAACAACTGCTCACCCGTACGAACCTTTGGGGCTGTGCGAGTCAGTAGATCAACCAGCAGTTTTTGAGCCAACGAAATATCAACAACTGTTTTGTTGAGGCTGGCATATGCACCAACGCGGATCAATGCACCCTCAAGCTCACGAATGTTTGACGTGACATTGCTGGCAATGAACTCGAGAACGTCGTTGGACACAAAGGTATTCTCTCGCTCGGCTTTATTGCGCAAGATGGCCAGACGGGTTTCCATGTCTGGCGGCTGAACGTCGGTGATGAGACCCCAACGGAAACGGCCACGCAAACGGTCTTCCAGGGTTGGAATTGCGTCTGGTACACGGTCGGACGAAATCACAATTTGCTTGTTGGCTCCGTGAAGCGAATTGAAAGTGTGAAAGAACTCCTCTTGCAAACCCTCCTTGCCCTCCATGAACTGAATGTCGTCGATGAGCAACACATCAACTTCGCGGTATCGGCGCTTAAAAGCAGCAATGGTGTTGGAGCGAATGCCGTCGACGTACTCATTCAAGAATGTTTCGGTGGAGACATAACGAACTTCGTAGTGGGCGTAGTGCTGGTGCACGTAGTAGCCAATCGCGTGCAACAAGTGAGTCTTGCCCAAACCCGCCGAACCATAAATAAACAATGGGTTGTACGACCGACCAGGAGTTTCGGCCACGCGTTGGGCGGCAGCCAAAGCAAATTGGTTGGATGCTCCTTTTACGAAAGTTTCGAAGGTGTAGCGCGGGTTGAGACCCACCGCTGTGCCTTTACCGGAGCGGCTTTTGAGGGTTTGCCCAAACGACATGGAGGCAGCGGTATTTTGTGTTTCATTCAACGTGTCGTTCAGTTGGACAGGACTGTCAAGCGATGTCGGCGAGGTATTGAGGCGATGGATCACGTCGTTGGCGGTATTGGTCTGAACATCGATCAACAGTTGGCGATCGCTCGCACCCACTTCGTTGAGGGCATCTCGCACCAACGACATGTAGCGAGTCAAAATTCTTTCCCGCACGTAGGTGTTGGGAACTTGGAGGCGCAAACTCATTTTGTCATCGGCAACAGCAACAGCGTCGTTGAATGTAGAGAACCAAACTGCCTCAGAAACCTGCGCGCGTAAAACTTCGGCTGTCGCACGCCACACATCGTCATGATTATCGACGTCTAGTTGGCTCTCAATTTCTTGTTCCATGTTGCTCTCGTTCTGTTTGATTTGTTGCCTAAAACCGTTACCCAATAACCACTTGCCATGATCCACAACACTGTCCACAGGGTGTGGATAGCTCCCCCAACATTTCGGTGGGAGAAAGAAGGTAGCAGGTTTTCCACAGGTGAAAAAACTGGCTGATCCCTGTAGAGTTGGACACCTTAGTCATCGTCGTTTCGAGGTCAACTCGGAGCGCTACTCAGGAGGGGTGCATGAAACGTACTTTCCAACCAAACAACCGTCGCCGCTCCAAGAAGCATGGCTTTCGCCATCGCATGAGTACCCGCGCCGGTCGCGCGATTCTGAAGTCTCGCCGGGCAAAGGGTCGTCACCGGCTTTCCGCTTGATTGGTCGAATTCGTCACCGGGAAGTCTTTTCCCGATTGTCCAAAGAGGGAACATATGTTCGCTCGCATGGGTTGTGGTGTTCATTACTGCTCGATGATTCGCTAGAAAATGCCCATATTGGCTATGCCATTGGCCGCCAGGTTGGTGGAGCAGTGGAGCGAAACCGCATAAAACGCCAATTACGAGCCCTTTTTGGGTCCCGCAGCGGTCAATTACGGCCCGGTTGGTACCTCATTGGAGTAACACCCAAGGCGACTGGTTCCACGTGGGACCAGCTTGGAGCCCTGGTGGACCGCCTGATTGGCCAAATTGAGGCCAAAATCAGCCAGCCAACGCCATGAATTCGGTCCATACCCACCCCCATACCCGGCCCCAGTTGGCGATGCTCCGCAGCATTCGCTGGTATCAGTCACTGCGACCCAATCAGCCTTCCCCTTGCCGCTTTTTCCCTTCCTGCTCCGAATATGCCCACGAGGCGATCGAACTCCACGGTTCCAGCCAGGGTGGCTGGCTCATGATTAAGCGATTATTGCGTTGTCGCCCCTTTGGCCCATCAGGGTTTGATCCGGTTCCCCTGAATATCCCCGAGTCAGGCGTCAATTCGGCCGTTTCACCGCCTACCGTCTCTACTGGCCAAAGTGGCCCCCACGAAAGTTGTTGACCCCAGATGTTTGAACTTGCTTCCCGATTAATTGCGCAGTTTTATTCGCTCACCCACAACTACGCCTTGGCGATTGGTTTGGTGGCCGTGGTCGTGATGTTGCTCATCACCCCGCTCACACTCAAGAGCACCAAAGGCATGCTCGAGATGCAAAAACTGCAACCAGAGATGCGACGCCTACAAGCCGAGTTCAAAGGTGATCGCCAAAAATTAAATGAAGCGATGATGAAGTTGTATCAGGAACACAAAGTCAATCCAATGGCTTCTTGTTTGCCGATCGCGGCGCAGATGCCGGTGTTCATCATCATGTTCCGCGCGTTGCGTGGATTGATTGACCGTCCTGGTGGTGTTGGAACTGCATTCGTTCCAAAATATCTCGATCACACATCAGATTTGTACAACTCGCTACTTGGCAAAACAAAAATGTTGGCGTTTGGTTTAGATCTCGCAGAAACTCCTGTTGCAGCCGTGAAGGCCGGCTTCGGCACGGGCATGATCTATGTCGGCTTCGTAGCGTTGCTTGCAGGTTTGTATTTTGTGCAACAAAAAATGGTTGCATCGCGCACAGTGAGCCCAACGATGTCGGCGAGCCAAGCCAAATTAATGCAGTATTTGCCAGTGTTATTTGCTGTTTTTCAGCTCTTCCTACCTACTGGTTTGATCGTGTATTACATGGTGCAGGCAATCATCCGCATCATTCAGCAGTTCTACATCACCAAACGTTTTTATGGACACGATTCGTCGTTGGGACGCCAAGCACAAGCTGCGAGCGCTCAAGCACGTGACATGAATCAAAAAGATAAAAAAGATAACAAGAAAGAAATTAAACCTGCAGCAAATCCTGATGCGCCGTTTTCGAGCAAGCGTGTCACTCCCCCAAAGGGAAAATCTTCTGGCACTTCGCGTCGTCCGCAAGCTCCAGGAAAAAATCGCAGTGGTTCGATTGCTCGCCGACCAAAACCGTAAATATTTTATTCGCCACATCAAATAAGTAACGAGGACATGTATGGAATGGGTAGAGACAACTGCTGACACACTTGAAGCAGCAAAAAATTTGGCACTCGATCAGTTGGGTGTTTCAGAAGAAGACGCCGAGTTTGATGTTCTTGAAGAACCAAAACCTGGTTTGTTTGGACGCACGCGTGGCGAAGCACGTGTTCGCGCCCGAGTTCGTCCAACAGCACCAAGGTCAAAACCAGAACGCCGCGATCGTGGTCCAAAGCGCGCAACTCGCACAGAGGGCGATGCACCCAAGGGTCGTCGTGGACCAAAGTCGGCAGCCGGATCTGACCGACCACGTCGTGAGCCACGAAAAACCTCAGATGTCGAGCGAGCACCACGTCCAGAAGGCCCTCCAGTAGATCCAGCCACTGTGAGTGCTGCTGCGACCACATTTCTTGAAGGAATGTTGACGGCTGCTGGCCTCGTTGGGCAAGTGACCTCCACGCTCAACGGAGAAGATATCGATATCAACGTGATTGGTGACGATGTCTCGGTATTTGTTGGTCAGCGCGGTGCCACATTGATGGCAGTGCAAGACCTCACACGAGTTGTCAGCCAGCGCCGCCTTGGCGACCACGACACCCATATGCGTGTTGATATTGGTAGCTACCGCGAGCGTCGCCGTGAGGCCTTGAGCCGTTTTGCCCTGAAGGTTGCCGACGATGTACTTGCTACTGGTCAGCCACGCGTGCTCGAGCCGATGAACTCTGCCGACCGCAAGATTGTGCACGACGCCCTTGTTAATTCGACAGGCGTGAGCACACATTCGCAAGGCCAAGACCCGCATCGCCGGGTAGTGGTTGCGTTGGCCGAAACAGTCGAAACAGCTGAATAGCCCAGTAGGCACCGGGCTTATACAATAAAGCCCGTATCATGAGGCCCGCAGATCACCCAGGTCTTCGCCGTATCTTCGGTGAGGCCCAAAAAATAGGATCTCTAGGGTCTGCTCCCCTGTCCGAGATTATTGAACACGCAGCATCCTTTGCCGAGGCATTGCCATCCGGGGTCACATCCTGTGTTGATTTAGGGAGCGGGGCAGGAGTACCTGGCTTGGTGATTGCCGTTGTTCGCCCCGAAATCCAGATGACCTTGATCGATCGGCGAGCAAAGCGCACAGACACACTTCTCCGTTCAGTCCAATCCTTGGGGATTCAGGATCAGGTGGAAGTGATATGTGGCGATGTTGAGGTATTGCGAAGCCAAGATCACTACGCCCATGCTTTTGATGCTGCCTGCGCCCGAGGCTTTGGTCCCCCACTCCAAACCCTGCGATGGGCCGTCGGTCTGGTGAGGTTGGGCGGGTATGTCGTTGTGAGCGAACCTCCACCTGGTAGTCCAGATCGTTGGGCCGATGTGGACATGGGAAGCCTCGGAGTATCCGCCCCAACAAGGCTTGGCCCGGTCGCATTGTTCCACGTGGAACATATTTAGACCCCAAATTCATAATCTCAGCCCGAAATGTTCCACGTGGAACATTCTCGACCCAGTCAGATACTGATAGAGACCGTATCCCCCGTTGGTTGCCTTACCATCGGTAGAATTGGGGTGATATGAACTCGGCAAAACCTGAACCCACTCTGCCGCACCCCGTTCCACGGGTGATTGCGATGGCTAACCAAAAGGGTGGGGTAGGCAAGACCACAACCACGATCAATATGGGTGCTTGTTTAGCCGAGCAGGGATATCGAGTGTTGATTGTGGACCTTGATCCGCAAGGCAATGCCTCAACTGGCTTGGGTTTGAATACCCGCGAAATGGAAACCAGTGTGTATGACGTGTTGTTGCATGACACCCCAATGGAGGACTGTCTTGTGCCCACGGCGGTTCGCAACCTTTTTGTCGCACCCTCCAACCTTGATCTAGCCGGCGCCGAAATTGAGCTAGTACCTGCCATGGGTCGCGAAACCCGACTCAAAAAAGCAATTGAGTCTGTGTTGGATCAATTTGATTACGTACTGATCGACTGTCCGCCATCGCTTGGTCTCTTAACTGTCAACGGCCTTACTGCTGCACGCGAAGTAATCGTGCCGATTCAGTGTCAGTACTACGCACTTGAGGGTTTAGGTCAGTTGCTACGCAACGTTGACTTGGTGAGCCAAAACCTCAATCCTGACTTGGCGGTCAGCACAATTATTTGCACCATGTTCGATACCAGAACCAAATTATCTGCCGATGTTGTTGCTGAAGTGCGCGAACACTTTGGTGACAAAGTTTGTCAAACAGTTATTCCACACACCGTGCGTCTTGCTGAAGCTCCATCACATGGCAAACCAATCACCACATTCGATTCAAACTCGGCTGGCGCAAAGGCCTACCGAGCTGTTGCATTGGAGGTGAGTGGTGGCGCGCCGCAGCGGATTGGGTAAAGGCTTAGACGCGCTTATCCCCACCAATCGAAATACTGGTAGTGCCACAAATAGTACTAGTACTAGTAACGGTACAAATATAGAATCAGCAACAGGGCTTAAAGACATCCCTGTAAATTCAATTGACCCAAACCCAAACCAACCTCGGGTGCATTTTGATGAAGCCTCACTTGCTGAATTGACCGCATCCATTTTGGCAATTGGTGTGCTGCAACCAATTTTGGTGCGCCCAGAAGGAAGCGATCGATATCAGTTGATTGCAGGCGAGCGCCGCTGGCGTGCCGCATCACGTGCAGGATTACAAATGATTCCCGCAATCGTGCGCGTTACTGACGATGTTTCATCAGTAGAGCAAGCCCTCGTTGAAAACTTGCATCGACAAGATCTCACACCACTTGAAGAAGCCGCCGCGTATCAGCAACTACTCGAAGACTTCAACATGACACACGAGCAGGTGGCGAGCAAAGTTGGCAAGAGTCGCTCTGCAATCACCAATGCATTACGGCTACTCGGACTCCCACCATCAATTCAGTCGTTGTTGGCCGATGGACGACTGTCGGCGGGTCACGCAAAAGCATTGTTGGGTACTCCCGACCGTTCGTTGCAAGAGCAACTGGCGAAGCGCGCCGTGGAGATGGGTTGGACCGTTCGAGGTGTCGAAGAGGCAGTTCGAGACACCCAACCACCGTCAACTACGTCAGGCGGGGGAGCAGGCACGGGAAATACGGGCAAGACTTCCGGAAAATCGGCAGCCTTGACCGGGACAAAGACAACAGCATTACGACCGCCAGGACTGCTCGAACTCGAAGGCCTTCTTGCCGAGCATCTGCAAACGTCGGTGGGGGTAACCATCAGTGGCAAACACGGCAAGGTCACGATTGATTTCGCCGACCTCGAAGACCTCGAGCGGATTTACCGACTCATGACCGAAGGGCCTCCCTCAGAGGAGTAATCAGCGCGTAAAAAACTCTACGTCTCACGTGGAGCATGAGCGTAAACAACAACTTGACAGTCCTCACAGACTGTGAACAAACCTGTGGATAACCCCTGAAATGGCTGATCAGATGGGCTTTTGGGGGGCGAACCAGACAGTGACTGCTGTACACACGGCACTAGCAATGACGTCAAACTCGGGTTGAATGCTTTGCCCGAAAACGCACAAAACGGCAGGCATTCGAGTCGCTCGCAGGATGGGAAGACGCATTCCCTTGACTGCGAATTGCCCGGGACCAATCTCGTTGAGTTGTGCCGCGATGACCTCAGCCAGTTGGTGCCCACCCGGTGAACTGAAACCTTCGGTTTCATAAAAAACAATCTCATGGTGTTGGGCCGATGATGCTGCAATACCGACATAAGCATCTGCTTGAAAGCTATTGGCCGACGTTGCGTGCAAAGTTGCATCCGATTCCTCAACCGTCATGACGTCGTTGTACTGCTCACGCAATTTTCGAGTAAGACCCCTCGAGACACGTTGTAGATCACCAAAGCAACCCACAACTATTTTGAGCGAATCGCCAACCCGTGCCGCGTGATGAAGTTTTTCAGATTCTCGCACCGAAACTATTCCCGGACCAGACCCTGTTTGGCTACTCATTCGCGACAAGGCCTGAAGTGTTTCGGCACCACAGATGCCATCGGCAACTAGTCCGTAGTTTTGTTGAAAGTCGGTGAGGCAATGAACTGATTTCGGTCCGAGTATTCCGTCTATGTGTCCACAATCGAAACCAAGTTGCGCAAGATTTGTTTGCAGTGCAATGACATCATCACCGCGTTGATGGGGAGATGTGAGATACAACAAACGCGCACCACTCAGCCAGGAAGCCTCAATCAGTGCATCCCATGCATTGCGATCACAAACACCATCTTGAGGTAAACCGCGATTGGTCTGAAATTCGCGCAGCGCTGTATGGGTGAATTCACAAAAATAGCCGCGCTCCACTAGCGAATCATCAAGTATCCCGAGCGCCGTGAGGCGCTGCTGCATCGCACCTACTGCGGTATTGCGCTGATGGATTGTTAGTGGGAAGTTGGGAGAAATTCTGCAAGCTCCTGTAGCAGTTGACCCTTACCTTTTGCTCCGACCAAACGTTTTTGCACTTCACCGTTATTAAAAATCAGCAGTGTTGGAATACTCATCACACTGAAACGTTGTGCAATATCTCCATGTGCATCAACATCAAGTTTTGCAATGGTCACTTTTCCAGCGAGTTCGGTTGAGAGTTCTTTGAGTACTGGCGCAATTGCTTTGCATGGCCCACACCACTCTGCCCAAAAGTCAACAAGTATCGGTGTGGTCGAGCTTTTTACGGTCTCGTCGAAGCTGTTGCTTGTGAGGGTGATAATTCCGTCTGCCATGGTGGTCCAATCTTTTTGTGTTAGGCAACATAATACCCACGCCAACATTCAACTCTGGATTATGAGTGCTGTGCCTCTAGCCACCGCTCACAATCAATTGCCGCCATACAACCAGAACCCGCAGCAGTAATGGCTTGTCGATATGTGTGGTCTTGCACGTCTCCACACGCAAACACGCCATCAATGTTGGTGTATGTCGACCCAGATTTCGTAGTCAAATATCCGGTGTCTTCCATCTGCAAAATGCCCTTAAACAAGTCGGTGTTTGGTCGATGACCAATCGCCACAAATATGCCAGTGACATTCATTGTCGACTGCTCACCTGTGACGGTGTCGGTCATTTCGATGCCGCTCACTTTGTCTTCACCGAGAACGCGAGTTACTTGCTTGTTCCAAATAAATGAAATCTTCTCGTTTTTGAAGGCGCGGTCTTGCATGATTTTTGAAGCACGCAAAGAATCGCGTCGATGAACGATGGTGACCTTGGATGCAAACTTGGTGAGGAACTGCGCTTCTTCAAGTGCCGAGTCGCCACCACCAACAACAACGATTTCTTGGCCACGGAAAAAAAATCCATCACATGTTGCACAAGTTGAAAGACCGTGACCAATCAATCGCTTTTCTTCTTCAAGTCCAAGCATCAGCGACTGCGCGCCAGTGCTGACAATGATTGAGTCAGCCGTGTATTCGGTGTCGCGAACCCATGCTCGAAACGGCCTGGACGAAAAATCAACTTTTGTAACTTTTTCAGTGAGAAATTCGGTTCCAAACCGAATTGCCTGATCACGACAACGCATCATCAACTCTGGTCCCATGATTCCTTCTGGAAAACCAGGGAAGTTTTCGACTTCGGTCGTCAACATCAACTGGCCACCTGGCTGATCAGAAGTAGAAGAAGGCTCACCCTCGATAACGAGTGGTTGCAGGTTGGCACGAGCAACATAAATGGCAGCAGTGAGTCCGGCAGGACCAGATCCAATAATCAATACTTTGCTGTGAAGTGGTGTTGTCATGGGGGTTTCTTTTCTGTTGTACGGAATTTAGTCTTGCGGGTGTCGGCGGCGCATCAACAACATGCCTGCGACACAAAATAGTGCGCCAATTATCAAATAAGAAGCCCATACGGCGGTGTCGCGCGACCACCAAATGTCGAGCAGTGAGTTCATTGCTCGAATGCCACCAATTACTAGAACGATCAGCACAAAAATGGCGCCAACAATTGCCATGCTTCCAAAAATAAGGGCCCGAACAATCGCTACTGCGGGGCGCGTTGTTCGGTCGCGCACAAAGGCAACAATTCGGTCAATCGCGTCAACCGTGCGAGATGCCCACTGCGGATCGGTAAACGGATTGGAAGGCATACGTCAAGGCTAACTTGCCTGGAACGTGACTCCCGAGAGCAATCCTTGATACGGATTGGACCCACTACATATTTCACTTTTTCCTATTTCACGCAGAGCGAGCAACACATATTGCGTGGGCTGGGCAATGATGAAGTTGGCGACGCGACGCTTGGTGTTACTGCCGGTGGTGATGCGTTGCCCCCAGCCAGCAAGCTGTGGTGGAGCAGTATCAGTCGCTGTGTAAACATCTATTTTCCACGGCGCATTACCCATATACACATTGAGAGTGCCAGTGGTGGGTGTAGAAAACTGGACGATTAAACCAACAAACTCTTTGCTCCCGAAATATTGATTTGAATAACAGGTGGTTGTCCAGTTTGTCTTCGGGTTGCTGTCAAGCAGCAAGGGTACGAGTCCTTCGTTTTCTTCGCCATCATCACCACTTGGGTCGTAACTCGTGATCGAGACAATTGATGCCGGCTCAATGACAGCAGGCGCAACTATGTCCTCAACTGGCGCGACGCTTGGTGTTGTTGATTTGCCGGTAAACCACAAAGCGCCACCACCAAGCAGACCAGCGACAAGCAGTCCGGCAATGATTTGTCGCAGGCCGTCTTTTGCTGCTTTTTCTGTTTTTGTTCTTTTTCCTAATCGTGCAGTTTCTTCACGTGTCTCGTTGTAAATATCTTCGCGTGTGTTGTCGAGAAGTGGCTGACCAACAATGGCAAGTTGTGCCGGCCGCGGTTTCGCCGGAGTGGTTGCGACAGATCGCGAAGTTGATCTTTCCAACATTTCTCCACCCACAACCATCAACCCTGATGGAGGTGTGATTTCGGTGGTGCGATCTAGTTCGCCACTACGCGCTGCACGCAAAGCAACAATTGTTTCCGCAGCAGTCGCATATCGGTGATCAGGATTGCGGGCGAGAAGTTTATGAATAACTTTGACCAAATTTGGCGAAAGTGACGGACGCAAGCGAGCAAGGTCGGTTGGCTCACGCTGCAGTCTGGCAAGAGCCGTGTCTGCGTCGGTTTCGCCGACAAACGGCACACGACCGGCAAGGCACTCATATAAAACAAGCCCAAGACCGTAGAGATCGGCTCGGCCGTCGAGTGGTTTACCGCGCACTTGTTCTGGTGAAAGGTATTTTGCTGTACCCATCATGATGTTGTCGTTGGTGAGGTCGTCACCACTTGAAACAAGTGCTTTTGCAATTCCAAAATCTGCGAGCAAACAACGAGCATCCTTTGTCAACAAAATATTTCCAGGCTTGACATCGCGATGCACGAAATTTTGTCTATGCGCTTCTTCGAGTGCTGCTGCCACCGACAATCCAATATGAATTGTGAGTTGTGGCTTCAGTTTTTTTTGCTTGTCGAGCACATCGCGCAAACTTTTACCCTGCACGTATTGCATGATGACCGCTTGACGACCACCATGTTCGATGCAGTCATACACCGCGACGATATTGGGGTGAGTGATACCGGCACAGGCGACAGCCTCGCGTCGAAAACGCTCTGCCACATTGGCATCGTTTGCCAAATGAGGCTTGAGTAACTTGACAGCCACTTGGCGATGAAGAAATGTGTCGCTTGCAAGCCAGACCTCGGCCATTCCACCTCGGGCAATGCGGTGCTCGAGTTGATATCGGCCGCCAATAAGGCGTGAAAGTGGGCTGTCCTGACTCATCGCTGTGATGCGACAATACTTCCCAAACCCCTTATGAAACGGGGATATCTCGTGGATATCTAATGCGCGAGCAACTTACTTAGTGTGAAACGTAACGCCGATGGCACGTGGCCCTGTGTGTGAACCGATGATTGCACCAATGTCACTGACCATGATCTCGCCCGGATAAAACTCGTGCAGTGCAGCAACAAACTCTTGCACGTCATCACACTCGGCCTGCAAAACCGAAAGATTCTCGATCGATCCAGCGTCTTTCACTTTTTCAATCAGCAAAGCAATCGCTTTGCTGCGCGTGCGTTGCTTGCCGCCTTCTTGAATCAAGCCATCTTTGATTTGCAAAATCGGTTTAATCGCTAGTGCTGATGCAAATAATGCCTTTGCACCGCTGATGCGACCACCCTTCTTGAGGTTTTCGAGCGTGTCGAGCGCGGCCCACACCTGGGTTCGTGCGGCAAGATCATTGGCATATGCAGCGACTTCGTCCAAACTTGCGCCACCTGCAGCCTTTTTGGCACAAGCAACGGCAGCAATACCTTGACCCATCGAAGCCGAGCGGCTGTCCACTATTCGCACTGGAATATCACCGGCAACTGCGCGAGCAGCCAACTCGGCACTTTGCATAGTGGCCGAGAGTTGAGATGAAAGCGAGATGACAACGATGCCAGTTGCACCAGCAGAGAAAAGGCGACGAAATTCGGCTTCAAATTGTCCTGGCGACGGTGCTGCGGTCTCTGGCAACACAGCAGACGAACCACATCGCTCCCAAAATTGCGCAACGGTCAACTGCTGGCGATCAATGAACTCTTCATCGCCAAAGCGAAACGACAACGGAACAATGGAAATATTGTTGGCGTCTGCCAACGATTGAGGAATATCTGAAGCACTATCAGTAACGATGCGAACGGTCATAATTTTCTAGCCTACAGCAGGCTTTTTAGCCAATTGCAGGATGTTTTCGCGCAGCCGACTTACGGCGTTTTGCGCGCCAATGACTTAACCACCATGCAATCAACACAAGCGCGGCAGCGCCACTCACCACGAGGCCGAGGCCAGCAATGGCGGCGACTCTTGCAGTGAGTTGAACACGTTGACCGGCCTGCACTAATCCGTCTGGTGTGTACAGCACAACTTCAATCGGAAAGCGCCCGCTCGCGCGAGCAACAACAGGAATCACCAAGTCGACTGCGCCGTTTGCGGGCACTGTCACGATGCGGTCTTCGTCGGGAAACTGCAACTTGGCACTTGCGATCTCCACCGAAACAGTGAGGTCAACTGAAGATTCATTTCGAAGTTGCAAGCGCAAATCACTTTCGCGTCCGCCGAGTGTAAAACTCAACGACGCTGGAACCTTCACCGATGCCCGAAGTAATCGAAGTTGATTGCGAAAACCCTTGAAGTACAACGCAAAGTCATCGCTACTGAGTCGGCCATCAAGCATTACTAGTCGCGAATTCGTCCACGCCGCATGTTGTGGTGCATCAGGTGGCAACATCAGCGATGTTGATGCCAACTCATCCGCAAGAGAATCATTTGCCTTTCCAGCAATCGATACATCAACCCCATTTGAACGAGGGACTTTGACAAGCGTTGCCTCGCTGTTGGCGCGTGGGAGCGAACTCAATGCTCGCAGTCGAAGTTGTGGAGCACGATCGATTGCAACTGCCAGAGGAGCAAGCAAAGCAGTATTGATCGGTGCACCACTTGTAGTAGTGAGAATTACAAAGTTGGAAGACAAAACACCACCGCTATCAATCACTTCTTGGCGTTGCGCCAACAACTCTGCAGCAAGCGAATAGGCAGTAATTACAGGGTTGATTTGGTTGCTAGAAAGTGTCTTGGCAAAAACTGGATCCGTTGTTCTTAATGCAACATCACCCGAGATGCGATATGGCTTGGCGTAGTTGTCAAGTGTGCCAATTTTTGCGGCTGCCTCGGGTGTGAGAACAACAGTGCGCACATTAGACGTTTTGAGCAATGCAGCACCTTCTGCGTCAATGAGAACATTTGAAAACCAAACATTGGGCGAGAGATTTTTTTCTCCATTACGAAGCTCGAGAATTTCATCACCAAATTTGATCAGCCGTTGAAAGTCCTTGGATCGGCTGGTTCGTTGTGCACTTGATGGATTGAAGGGGACAAATGGTGCACGCAACAAATCGTGATTTGAAAACGCAGTTTGCAAGCGCGCCAATAAATCAATGTCGGCAGGTTGTGTTGAACGCACAAGACCATCCAAGATTTCGGGTGAAACCTGCACAGACAACGGTGCCGCACCACCTTCTAAAGACTGGGCGAGGTCGGTCAATTGTTTTCTTGTTGCATCGCTGATCGCAATAGTTCCGTTTGGGGCAAGTGCGAGTGGCGTAGTTACTGTTGACGCAATTGCTATAGGCAATCGTGCTGTTTCAATGGTTGAATTGAAAAAGTTAACGAACGTAGTCAGTTTGGAAACTGGTTGACCATTTTGCACAAAAGAAATTTGTATCGGGTACACACCGTCCTTTGTGAGGCGCAACGAGTTTGTGCGAGCAGTGGTTGACAGAAACGCGGTGTAGTTATTGGTTTCAGTTCGTGCCAATTGAATGAGTTGTAAGTCTGCAACTGCGAGTTGACTAACTGGTTCGACACCCGCAGTAATCGAGCGCACCTGCTCTCGGGTGACTACCGGGGCAAACGCCGCAATCCGCAGCGTTGTCGTGGGGTCTTGGTCGATCTGGTTGCGAACTGCTGCATCGGGTACACCAACTGTGAATCGAAATTGTGTGCCGGCAAGAACATTAAAATTTTGTGCCACCAAGCGCACGTCAATTGGTGTAACTACTACTGCGTTCGCTGCACGGGTTTGGTGGGGAAGAACACCAAGGAGCGAACACGTCACTCCGAGCACGATCAGTGCAGCACCACCGGCGCGTCGCAAGCGATCCATACTCACCAGTCTCACCGATAATTGTCTCAATTTGCGGTAGTCCCTCAAGTTCAATCAGTAACGCCTAACCTAATCAACGTGGTTCCGCAGCGATTTGCTCCAGTATTGGCCGAACTTGCGCCTCTCGGGGATATTTTTCGTACTGCTGATCGCCGCCTCTATGTAGTGGGTGGAACTGTGCGAGATCTGTTGCTCGATCGACAGATGAGCGAAGTGGATTTTGACTTCACTACTAATGCTCGTCCAGAAGAAACCAAACGCTTCTTAACCGGTTGGGCCGATGCCGTATGGACAACAGGCGAACGCTTTGGCACTATTTCTGCACAGAAGAACGGTCGCACATACGAAATCACCACTCATCGTGCCGAGGCATACTCACCTGACTCACGCAAGCCTGATGTTGAGTTTTCGGATGACATCGCCACAGATTTATCGCGTCGCGATTTCACGATCAACGCAATGGCACTTGAGGTAACGAGCGATGTGCCAGAACTCGTTGATCCGTATGGTGGAGCAGCGGACTTGATGAGTCGCACGCTACGCACACCGCTTTCGCCAGAAATCAGTTTTTCTGATGACCCGCTGCGGATGATGCGCGCAGCACGTTTTATCGCAACACTGCAACTTCAACCAGTGCCCGAATTGGTTACTGCGGTGCAAAAATTGCACGATCGACTCAAGATTATTTCGGCAGAACGAGTGCGTAATGAGCTCGATCGCTTAATGGTGTGTGAGCATCCAACAAGTGGACTGTGGTTTTTAGTTGACACAGGTTTGGCTGAGCACTTCTTTCCTGAACTGCCGGCCATGAAACTTGAACAAGATCCGATTCATCGCCATAAAGATGTACTGACACACACCTTTGCGGTGGTTGAAAACGTGCGACCAGACGCATCTCCTGATTTTGATTTCCGCATCACAAGGCTTGCAGCGTTGTTTCACGACATTGGCAAACCAAAAACACGAGGCATCAAAGATGGCAAAGGTGTCACGTTCCATCATCACGAGGTTGTTGGAGCCAGGATGTCGCGCGCACGTCTGAAAGCAATGAAGTATTCAACGCATGACACTGACGCAATCACCGACTTGGTTGCATTGCATCTGCGCTTTCATACATATCAAATGGGATGGACGGATTCGGCAGTGCGCCGCTACGTTCGCGATGCAGGACCATTGTTGAATGAACTCAATGTGCTGACGCGCTGCGATTGCACGACCCGCAACGAGAGAAAAGCGTTGATGCTGTCTCAGCGCATGGACGAACTTGAGGCTCGCATCGCAGAATTAGCCAAGCACGAAGAATTGGCGGCACTGCGTCCAGAGTTGGACGGAGCACAAGTGATGGAAATGTTGTCTATCGGCGCCGGTCGACAAGTTGGTGAAGCCTTGACATTCTTGATGGAAATCCGGCTTGAAGAAGGATTGTTGGGCGATGCCGAAGTGAGGCGCAGACTCGAACAGTGGTGGGCGACAAAAACTGACTAGCGTTCTGAGCAATGAATTCTTCGCGACGTCCAACGGGTTGGCTGAGTCAACTCACTCTCACTGACGACAACGGTGAAACTGTTGGTGGCGTTATTGATCATCGTCTTACGCGTCGTGCTTTGATTAATGAGTTTCGCCGCGGCCGCCTTCGCAGAGAACAATTGTGTGACGCTCACCCCGACTTGGTGCGCGCTGCAAAAAACTTTGGTGATGCAACAGGTGTGAAGTGCCCAATTTGCGTGCAAGACAATGTTGCGTTGGTGACGTATGTATTTGGTCCGCGTCTCCCAAGCCATGGACGTTGCATCACCAAGCCACACGAACTTGAAGAGTTTCGACAACTTGCTCAACACACTGAGCAGCAGCGCAATACTGATTACTCAAGCGACCAGAGCTCGTCTATTACATATACGGCCTATGTTGTCGAGTGCTGTCGTTCCTGTCGCTGGCATCACCTCTTGCGCTCATTACCCATGGCTACAGCCCCAAAATCGGACACAGAGTCAACAAGGCGTAGGTCTCGGCGCTAGTTCAGCCAATCTCTGCAACACGGGTGTGGCACGCTCCCTTCGTGCCGATACGATCCCAAGTCCACATATCCACCCTGCCCCCTCGGGGGCTCCAGCCCCGGTTGGAACCGAAGGGAGTTACCACGTTCATGCGTGCTTACGAATTAATGCTCATTGTTAACGGCAACCTAGAAGAATCGGCTGCGCACAGTTGGATCTCCACTGTGACCAAGGCGGTCCAAGGTGTTGGTGGCACAGTCCACGGTTCACCTGATTGGTGGGGCAAGCGTCGTCTTGCATACCCAATCAATAAACAGAACGACGGTTACTACGCGGTGTTCAATCTCATGGCACCAGGTGGCGCACTCGACGAGTTCGAGCGCAGCCTTCGCATTGCGGACGATGTCCTCCGCCACAAACTTCTCCGTTTGCCAGATCAAGAAGCATCACGCCGCGGTCTCACCGCAGTGTCTGCATAATTGATCTCTTTGATCAAGTAGCCACTTCGTAAGGAGCATCAACAATGTCAGATAACACCATCACTCTCGTAGGTAATCTCACCCGCGATCCAGAACTTCGTTTTACCACCACTGGTCGTGGGGTTGCCTCGTTTGGCATCGCCGTCGGTCGTCGTTATCAAGTCAACGGCGAATGGCAAGAACAAACTTCGTACTTCAATGTCACTGCATGGGGCCAACTTGGCGAAAACGCAGCGGCATCATTGACCAAAGGCGCACGAGTTGTTGTCACTGGTCGTCTCGAGCAACGCGAATACACCACTCGTGAAGGTGACAAGCGCACTGCCATCGACGTGATCGCCGATGAGCTCGGACCGAGCCTTCGTTGGGCAACTGCTCAAGTAGAGCGCACCCCAAAAACCGATGGACAAGGCCAGGGACAGGGTCAGGGTGGCGCGTCACGTGGCGTCAACCCAGGCACCGATGTCAATCCTCATGACACCGGCGAAGAACCGTTCTAATCACACCACTCATTAACCACAAAGGGAATTAAGACATGACAAGTAAAACCAACAAAGCGAGGGCAGCGAAAGCTGCAATGCGCAAATACAAGAAGCGTCCAAACGTATTGCACGCTGAGCACATTGGATACATCGACTACAAAGATGTCAACTTGTTGCAGCGCTTCATGTCCGACCGATCAAAGTTGCGCGCACGTCGCATGAACGGCAACACCGTTCAGCAACAACGTGACGTAGCACTTGCTGTCAAGAACGCACGCGAAATGGCACTCTTGCCATACACCAAGCGAGTTGCCGCAGCGCGCGCACCTCGTCGTGGCGAGGAAGACGGTGGCTCACGGAGCGATCGTCCACGTCGTGGCGCACCAAATACTGATGCCGGTTCAAACGAATCAGCATTTGTCGATAAATACGCAGCAGCAATTGATGCCGCCGAATCTTCGGTAGCCGCAACACCAGCAGCTGACGTTGAAGTTTCAGCCGCAACTACAACAGAGGAGGCATAAGCCATGAAGGTTTTGCTTCGTTCTGATATTGCAGGTGTAGGTCGCCGTGGCGACATCATCACCGTTTCGTCTGGTCATGCACGCAACCATTTGTTGCCACACGGCCTCGCCATCGTGGCTTCAGAGGGTGAAGTTGTTCAGGCCGGCGTGATGCGCCGTTCCCGCGACTTGCGCGAAAACACCGAGCGCGAAGCCGCGCGCGGCGTGGCAGCCAACTTGGCTAAACAGTCAGTCAAGGTCAAGGCGAAAGCCGGCGCCGAGGGCCGTTTGTTTGGTTCGATCTCCACAACCGAGATCGCTGCAGCACTCTTGGATCAAACAGGCATCACTGTGGATCGCAAGAACATCACCATCGACACACCGATTCGCTCAGTTGGAGACCATGTGGTCTCAGTCGAGCTGTACTCCGATGTTGTTGGTGTGCTCAATCTCTCTGTCGTAGCCAAGTAACGCAACGCAATGGCTCCGCTCAGCGGGGTTGCATGTGGTTATCCACAGTTAAGTCACATGGTTATGCCCCTAGCGATCAACAGGCAAGTTCGGGCAAGGTAGATGTATGTCATTAGCGGGTGAATCAAACAACGACACACGACCAGTGCAACGCAGCACGCAACGTGTGCCACCGCACAACCTAGATGCCGAATCTTCACTCTTGGGTGCCATGTTGTTGTCGCGCGACGCGGTTGCTTCTGCACTCGAACGCGGTGTGCTTCCCGACGAGTTTTATAAACCCATTCACCGTCATATTTTTGATGCAATCCGTTCACTCAATACGGGTGGCGAGCCGGTTGACGCTGTCACAGTTGCAGAAGAACTCCGTCGCGCGGGCACACTCGACACCATTGGTGGTCTTGATGCACTACTGACGTTGCAAAATGCAACACCAGCGATCACCAGCGCCGATCGTTACGCAAAGATTGTGCGCGACACCGCACGCCTTCGTCGCTTGATTGGTGCAGCCTCCGATATTGCCGAGATCGCATTCAATGAGCCAG
>Ga0209597_1000961_pt1 | contig 18905 bp, 18 predicted proteins | sample M_140625_MF_Meta_FD_187316 | JGI IMG/M metagenome (GOLD analysis project Ga0209597, IMG submission 187316) | Freshwater microbial communities from Lake Montjoie, Canada to study carbon cycling - M_140625_MF_MetaG (SPAdes) (version 2) | ecosystem: Environmental > Aquatic > Freshwater > Lake... | reverse complement strand
CCGCGCCACGATGATTTCCCCTGCTTTCATAACGCCCGTCTGAGCTATTGTTCCAATCCCTGCCACGGCCCCCATATCCGCCATATCCATAGCCGCCACCGCCGTAATAGTAGTTGTTGTACCCGTAATAATCTTGGTCATTCGCATCCGCCCACTTAATAAAAGGCCTCTCAGGTGGTGCCGCAGGAGGAGGAGTCACTGGAGCGGGCTGGCTAAACCCATTCATCGCAAAAACCAGAATTATAAAGAGGCTTCTTTTCATTCCTCACTCTGTCCGATTTGATCCGACCCCCACAAGAACTAAACACCACCCTACTCCCCAGCTCCTCGGAAGATTCCTACGTTGCTACGCCCGTAGAATTGCCTTTGAATCCTTCTCAGCCGAACTGCGGGATTCACCCGCTGTCGTGGACCGATTTGCCGGGTCACTTGGCACAAGAAGGAAGCAAACTGCATGACCCCGATCTCTAGCCCAGCTAACCCTCTGGCCGCTCGCGAAATCGCGAGGCGCCGCACTTTTGCCATTATCTCTCACCCCGACGCAGGAAAGACCACTCTCACCGAGAAGTTCCTTCTTTACGGCGGGGCAGTCCAACTCGCAGGCAGCGTCACCGCTCGTCGCAACCAAAGGGCCACCACCAGCGATTGGATGGAGCTCGAAAAGCAACGCGGAATCTCTGTCTCCTCTACCGTCCTCCAGTTCCCCTACGGCGACCACGTCGTCAACCTACTCGATACCCCAGGCCACCGAGACTTTTCCGAAGATACCTATCGAGTCCTTACCGCCGTCGATGCCGCAGTTATGGTCATCGATGCTGCCAAAGGAATCGAACCCCAAACCCGAAAACTCTTCGAAGTCTGTCGACGCCGCGGAGTCCCCATCTTTACCTTCATGAACAAGCTCGATCGTCCCGCTCGTGACCCCCTCGATCTTCTGGATGAACTTGAAAACGTTCTCGGCATCCATGCCGCCCCCTGCGTCTGGCCCTTAGGCAGTGGTCCCGAGTTCCGCGGGGTCTATGACCGCCAAGAAAAAGAGGTACACCTTTTCGAAAAAGTCCCAGGTGGAGCCTACCGCGCTCCCGAACAGGTCGGCGGCGTCGACGATCCCAAAGTCCGTGCCTCCCTTTCTCCCGATACCTATCAAAAATTCCGCGATGAACTCGCCCTTCTCGATGGGGCAGGAGCCAACTTCCAACTTGATGACCTACGTGCAGGAAAACTCACCGCTGTCTTTTTTGGTAGCGCCGCGAATAATTTCGGCGTTCGTCTCCTCCTTGAACGATTCCTCCAGTTCGCCTCGCCCCCTGGCCCTCGACGATCTTCCAAGAAAATAATTCTCCCTGAATCTCCATCCTTCTCAGGATTCGTTTTCAAGATCCAAGCCAATATGAATCCACGTCATCGGGATCGTGTCGCCTTCGTCCGAGTGGTCTCAGGACACTTCCGCCGGGATATGGTCGCACTCAATCCCCGTACGGGGGAAAATCTACGTCTCTCCAACTCCCAACGCCTCTTTGCTCGTGAACGCGAAACTGTCGACGACGCTTGGCCAGGCGATGTCGTCGGTCTGGTCGGAAATCACGACCTGCAAATCGGTGATACCCTCACCGAAGAGCCAGGCACTCTCTTCGACGAGATCCCACGCTTTCCACCGGAGTGCTTTGCCTTCGTCCACTGCGCCACCAGTGCCATGCAAAAGCGTTTCCGCACAGGACTCGATCAACTCCTCAAAGAAGGTGTCGCTCAGAAATATCAACTCGAAGGGAATACCTCCGCGATTCCCCTCCTGGGCGCAGTCGGCCCCCTCCAGTTCGATGTCCTCCGTCATCGCCTCGAATCCGAGTACGGGGCCGAAACTCGAATCGAACCCGCCCGCTGGAAGTTCGTCCGCTGGCCCACAGAATCCCGTTCCAACCCAAAGCCCCTCGTTCTGCCCTCCACCGCCATTCAAGCCAACGACGCCCAAAACCGATCGGTTGTTCTTTTTGAAACCGCCTGGTCGATCGACTTCTTCCTCGAAAATAACTCTGGTGTCATCCTGTCCGAAAATCCTCCTCCATAAGCTACCCGTCTCTTTTCCTTATTTTCTACTCCTTTCAATTTGATTTTTCCCTTCTCAGCTATACATTTATAGAGCTTTTTCGGGCTGGAATTCAGAGGTTTTCTACCTGAATAAAGTAAGGAGAATTGACTATGTCCACCCCATCTAAATGCCCCTTTTCTGGTAGCACCGGAGCCCGAACCGAACCCATCGCACCATCCAACGACTCTTGGTGGCCGCACCGCCTCAATCTCAAGATTCTCAACCTGCACTCAGAGAAGTCCAACCCGATGGACAAGAACTTCAACTACGCTGAGGCATTTAAAAAGCTCAACCTCGCCGCCGTAAAAAAGGACCTCTGTACGCTCATGACCGACTCCCAAGAGTGGTGGCCTGCCGATTGGGGCAACTATGGCCCCTTCTTCATCCGCATGGCTTGGCACAGCGCTGGAACGTACAGGATTTCTGATGGCCGAGGTGGGGCTGGCACAGGCAACCAACGCTTTGCCCCCCTCAACAGCTGGCCGGATAACGTTAATCTCGACAAAGCCCGCCGACTCCTCTGGCCCATCAAGAAAAAATACGGCAACCAACTCTCTTGGGCTGATCTCTTTATCCTCACAGGTAACGTCGCCCTCGAATCGATGGGGTTCAAAACCTTCGGCTTTGGCGGCGGACGCGAAGATATCTGGGAACCCGAAGATGATATCTACTGGGGATCCGAAACCACTTGGCTCGGAGACAAACGCTACACTGGCGATCGCGAACTCGAGGACCCCCTCGGCGCAGTCCAGATGGGCCTGATCTATGTGAACCCAGAAGGTCCCAACGGAAAGCCCGATCCCCTAGGTTCCGCTCGGGATATCCGGGAAACCTTTGCGCGCATGGCCATGAACGACGAAGAAACTGTGGCCCTAGTTGCAGGTGGTCATACCTTTGGAAAATGTCACGGCGCAGGTGACCCCGCACTCGTTGGCCGCGAACCCGAAGGTGCTCCGATGGAAGAAATGGGTTTGGGCTGGAAAAATAAGTTCGGCACGGGCGTCGGCGTCCACACCACCAGCAGTGGAATTGAAGGAGCTTGGAAACCCAATCCCACAAAGTGGGACATGGGCTACTTCAACATGCTTTTAGGCTACGAATGGGAACTGCTGAAAAGTCCAGCAGGAGCCTGGCAGTGGCTGGCTAAGGATGTTCAAGAGAAGGATATGATTCCTGATGCTCACGATCGCTCCAAAAAGAATCGGCCAATGATGACCACTGCCGACATGGCCCTTCGTCTGGATCCCATTTATGGTCCGATCTCTCACCGTTATCACAAGAATCCCGAGCTGTTCGCCGACTCCTTCGCCCGCGCTTGGTTCAAACTGACCCATCGCGATATGGGTCCGCGCTCCCGCTACCTCGGATCAGAAGTTCCGAAGGAAGTTCTCATCTGGCAGGACCCCGTTCCTGCAGTCGATCACAAGCTGATCGGCGAAAAGGAAATTGCCACCCTCAAAAGCAAGATTCTTGCCTCCGGCCTTCCCCTCTCTCAGTGGGTTAAAGCGGCTTGGGCTTCCGCATCTACTTTTCGCGGTTCAGATATGCGGGGTGGAGCCAATGGGGCGCGTCTTCGTCTGGCACCCCAGAACGCCTGGGAGGTCAACGAACCTAGGGAGCTTTGCCAAGCCTTTCAAAAGCTGGAACCGATCCGAGCCGAGTTTAATGCCTCCGCCTCGGGTGGAATCAAAGTCTCCACCGCGGATCTAATCGTACTCGCAGGATGCGCCGCTGTGGAAGAAGCCGCCAAGAAAGCCGGTCACAACATCAAAGTCCCATTCGCTCCAGGTCGGACCGATGCCACTCAGGAACAGACCGACGTGGATTCTTTTGCAGCACTGGAGACCCTCGCCGACGGTTTCCGCAACTATACCCGCCAAGGGCTTAAAGCCCCTACTGAGGAGTGTCTGGTAGACAAGGCCCAGTTGTTAAAGCTTACTGCTCCTGAAATGACCGCCCTGATCGGCGGAATGCGTGTGCTCGATACCAACTTCGGTCACACCAAGCATGGTGTGTTCACCGATAAACCAGGTGTCCTGACGAACGACTTCTTTGTCCATCTCACCGATATGAATATCGAATGGAAACCATCCGCTGTCGGTGGTCTTTATGAAGGCCACGACCGCAAAACGGGTAAGGTGAAGTGGACTGGTACCCGAGTGGATCTCGCCTTCGGCTCGAACTCCGAACTTCGCGCCCTCGCAGAGGTCTACGCTCAAGACGATGCAAAGGAGAAGTTTATTAAAGATTTTGTCGCTGCTTGGACAAAGGTAATGAACCTCGACCGCTTCGATCTCATTACCTGAACCTAGTAGATACCCACAACGCGGTAGCGGGTTAAGACCGACGTCGACGCATCATCACCAAACCGCCAATACCAACAGCCAGAAGTGAGAGAGCGGAGGGTTCGGGCACGCTATAAACAAAAGAGGCAGAGGCGCCACCTGTCGTGGTGTAGAGACCCATTACAGATGTATCGATCACCGTATCGCCAGTGGTTGAAGTTCCGCTGAGGTTATTGTTAATTACATTCCAAGTAGCTACACCGAATCCATCCGTAGTTACCGGGACGAATGCGTAAGCGGCACTAAGCAGCCCTCCTTGGACAGACATCGTCGCAAGTGAAAAACCGTTTTCATAGGCGGCGATACCCTCTACATGAGTGAAGATAGAACGATCATTGTTAAGGCTTAGCTCGGTGAAACTACTAAACACGTCCGTTGATGCATCGTAATTAACAATGTACCCGACCTGACCTTTCGACCCAATCTGCGTATTTCCGCCCAAGAGAGTGTAGCCTCCGACAATGGTGTAGAGAGAGCTTGTCGATCCCCCATTCTGCCAGATACCAAAAGCGCTTGTGACATCACCAAAACTCAGCTTCTTATAACTTTGTGCGGAAATGTTATAAATAAAGCCCTGTCCGCTACTCGGGACTGCAGTGTTGTAGTTACCCACCACCAGATTCCCCATAGTGCTGTGCGGAATAGTGTCCCCTACCGCTTGTCCTGCCACGCTTTCAGTAACCTTGATAGGAGTCCAGTTACTAGAATTTGTGCTCCCCGTGATTGGCCCGAGATACATCATCCCGTCTTGATAGGTAGAGGTAGAGGTTTCCTTGTACGAACCAACTGCCAATACATTACCCGCCCCGATCGATGAATCATAATAGGGGGTATTGGGACCATAAAACGTCGATGTTCCCGTGATAGCGTTCCCGTTAATTATCGGCACCAGATTGCTGGTGTAGGTGTTCCCAGGGTTCGTTGAGGAAGGCAGTGGACCAGAGTAGAAAAAAGGAGAGGTTCCGGTACCACCCGCGATAATCATATTTCCAGATGCGTCTGATGCCCTGACCCCGGTCACCGAGTAACCATCCGGAAATATCTGGCTAATTTGAGCTGAACTTTTAACTGCCCCAGCAACTATCAAAACAAATAAAACCGCTACAATTCTCTGCATATAACGAAGTAAGCACAGCTTACTTAGCTTTCAATGGCTTATTTAAATTCGTTTGTGACAATTTAAAGACAAGCGGAAGCCGCTAATTTTGACCCAGCACTTGTAACTTTGATTAAGCAGACTCGCTATCTACCTTGCCCCAATTTAGTCCATGTTCATCGAGCTTCACTCCCGTAGTTTCGAGAAAACAAGCCACCATTTCGTAGAAACCAGCAAGAAGGGTCGCTTCCGCAATCTCGGGTACCGAAAATATCTTTGCCAGCTTCTCAGAGTTAGAGTCAGAAACCTTCCCTAGCTGAGAACAGTCATCTGCCAACTGAAGCATGAGAGAAAGTTTCTCATTAAGACCAGAGGGCTTGGCGGAAGTGATGGCAGAAATCTCCGTCTCACTCAATCCAGCCACCCTGGCCCCTGGGAGATGATGCAAAAGTTCGTACGAACTGCCCCGCAAGGTACCCATCCTGAGAATCACCAGTTCCCTTAGTTTGGGATCAAGATTTCCTGTTCGGAACGACAAACCGAAATCGAGGAACGATTTGACCATCTCGACAGGACAGTGCAAAAGCATCCGCGTGAGATTGATCGGCAGTCTATTGAACTGCTCTCTCTGCTCTTGGGTGAACTTTGAGGCATCCGAATATTCGGCCTTCATTCGCTTTTCTTGACCGCTTTGACTGCCTGATCCCCAAGTCGTGCCCTCAGCTGGGCTAAATACAAGCTCTCGGGCTTGACGGGAGACCCCTTAGAAAAAAGCCAATCCGAGGTATTTACACTAACCGTTTCGTAATTACCAGAGCTGCCGATACACCAGTTGATACAGCCCGGAGGTTGCTCAACCGTGATCTTCTTTGCTGAACAGTTCCAGACAACCCCCCACCCCATCGTCCAACCATGCCCACTCCCCATCCCGCCCCGATTTCGAAGGATGATTTCCCCATCCCTGAGCTTACACCCATCCAAAAGGAGCCCTGTCGACCATCGCATATGGGGTTGGATTGATCCATCCCCACTAAAGACACAGTTCAACACCACGTTGAGCATCGACTCGGGGTCTGCGGTGGATACGTAAAAGGAGCCGTTACCAGACGAACTACACTTGTTCATCAGAGTCTGCCTGCCACCCAAGCGAAAATCGGTCGCCTTGCCTGCGGAGCGAGAAGATTTGGTAACCGTCGCAGGATGGTTGGCCGCCATCGATTCGAGTGTAATCCGCTCGGCTGAATCAGCCACCTCCACATCGGGAAGTTGATTTAAGGTGGCAACATTACGAACCCAGGCATCTTCACAGCCCTCCAAGGTAACTCCACTGTTCTGGGTATCGACCCAATCTCCTTTTGGCGCGACAGCTTCAATCCGAAGGTTTTCCAATCCGCATTCCGAAAGATTTTTATCAGCAGAAATCTTCTGAACAGTGCCGCGGTTCGCCCCTATTTTACTTACATCAATGCAGTCCGTAAGTGGCATCTCCCAGGTGATCTGCTTTCCATTCACCGCTTTGATCTCTCGGTCCTGCGTTAGGGCTTTGCCTTCCTTTAGCCAGTGACCCGTTTCGCCGTCGGAAATAAGGTTGTCCATTCCCATAAAATGAATCCACTCCGCCGAAGCGGGACGGGAAATTCGCACTAGGTCGCCAACTTGAAAAGCATCACTCATCGTGAGGTTCAAGGAGGTAGCTCCTGACGGAACGTAATTATCTGCAATCTCGGTGGTACCACCAGAGCCGCCTTTCTCCTCTCCAGCATCTTTCTTTTTCTTCGACTTCTTTTTGCCTTTTACCTCCTGCGTGTCGCTCTTCGAGCCAATGACAATGCAGGGGTGAGGTGCTCCCGTCATCTGAATGGTCGTTCCATCCCGACTAGAACCCGAACCCCGCAAGACGACCCCGCTGGTGTGAAGAGTCAGTGTCTTACTGCATTTATATGTGCCAGCCGCCAAGACCACCGCACCTCTAAAATCGTTAACCAACGGCATGCTGGAAACTGCATCAATCGCAGCCTGAATCTTGTCACTGCAATCACCAGCCATCGGGGTCACTTTGGCCTTTTCAGGGACATCCGGCAAAGCCACCCCTCCTCCTCGGTAGCCTGCGTAGGAGAAATCACAAATCCGGTCTCCTTTTGCTGTGGTGGCGTAGTGCAGTTCAGGCCCGCTACCTACCAAGGAGCACGGAATTTCTTCAGCGGATACATTATACCAAGCCACCATTAGTAAAAACGGGTAGGAGAAATATTTCATGGGAGGATCATGAAGAATCTTTCATTGAGTGACTACATGGATTTTGCACCCTATTCACCGCAATAGAGCTGCGGGAAAACTTTCACGAGACCCACTTCCCTCATCCCCAATTTGAAATTCTACCAAAATTGCCAAACCCCTTCGAGACTAAACTTACTGATCCAACCAGAAAACTATGGTTAAATCCTATTTGCATACGAAGGCCCTTGGTATAGAGTATCTTCATGATCTCGATCCGACAGGCTTCGGTTCGTAGCGGCCGAATCGGTGGCCAGAAACGTACCTCAGCAAAAACCCTCTCGGCCAAGCAGAACATCCTCCTGCGTTGGCACCCCCGGGATAAAGATGGAACCATTCCGGTCGAGGCCCTTGTGGATGGCGCCTGGTACCAAGGATCAGGCCGTACCGCCCCAATTGCTCTTTGGGATTCTCATGCAGGATTATTTCGCACCATTGGCATTCAGACATGGCCTGATCCGGCCAACTATCCAGCCACTCGCCGCCGGATCAGCGGATTAAAGTCGGAAAAACATATTCACTCCCCCGGCGGTACCTTTTCCCCTCAAAAGATCATCGCCCGCTAAGAATACTTTACGCCTCGCCTACTTCCTGAAAGCTACGGAACTACTCCCCGGCAACCGGGCTTCGAAGGAAGGCGAGATCGGATTCCAGATCGCCTGTGTCATAGGCGCGGGGAATAGAACGATTAGGCAGCTCTTCCTGGAAACGAACGATACCGACGCCGGCAAGATGAACAGCGGTGACGGATGTGATTTTTCCCTCCCGGTACATTCCGCAGGCCAAATTCATCCGCAGTTCATCAGCAGGGATTCCAGCCAAGGCGGGCTCATCAGCTAGTGTTAAGGTCATCGGGATAAAATTAAGGGCTAAATGGAAAGGTTCAAGCCATGAGGCAACGGTCCGCTTCTTACCACCTCACCCACCCACCCAAAACCAAGGTAGGGCGGTCTCTCCGAGAACGCCTGCGCTCACCCCGGTATGCCGAATCGCCCAGCTAGGCGGCCTCGGAGATGCCGCCACTACCTAAGCTTCAAACTTTAAAACCACCTTCTCACCCTGCCCCGACCGGCGTCGGGGTTTCCCACATTCCGACCATCTCACCTTCGCACTCTCCAATAATCCAAAATCCACGCGAACCGTGTCTCTACCCCGACCCGCGTCGGGGCTTTGCGTGAGCAATCTCTTCCTCAATTCAAAATCTACGCGTAAGCGCGCGTGAGCAATTCATTCCCCAAATCCGATCCTGCGCTTTGGCGAAACTAAAGTCGGAGCAAGCAGTGGTTGAAGCTCATGCCAAATAACATGAAGAGCTTCATCATGCCCCAAGAGCTTCGCATCCATCTGGGCTAGCTTTTTAAAGATATCGGACTGCATCGTAAGCAGTTTCCGCTGCTTAATAAATGCCCGCACAACATAAAGACTCATCTTCACAGCCTCCTTACTCCTGAGCACATTGGCCACCATCAACGCCCCATGTTCCGTAAACGCGTACGGGCGCGCTTTTGCATATTTTAAACGGGCAAGGTGGTCACACTTTGTGACCACTTCCTGCTTCTCCACATCGGAGAGTTGAAACCGAAAATCTATCGGAAAACGCTCGCCGTTACGTTTCACAGCCTGATTCAGTGCTTTCGTCGAGACTCCGTAAATCGTAGCCAAGTCAGCGTCCAGAAGAACCCTTTCCTCCCGCAGAAATAGAATCAGCCCCTCAACCCGGCTCCTATGCTTAACAAGTCCTTTCATGCCTACTCTTTTCTTCATATAGGATTAAACCACCTGAAACCCAAAAAGTTGCGCTCCTTTAAAACTTTTTTTCTTAAACCCTTCGTAGCTCCGCCCGAGTCCGCGAGGTTCGGAGCGAAGGAGGGCCATCAATCCGCCCTTTGAGGGCGCCCTTCGAAGTCCCGCAACCGCGGGACGAATTAGGGTTCCCGCCCTTTCCGACCTTAGCGACCTTTGCGTGAGCAATCTCTTCTCAATCCAAAATTAAAAATTCAACATCAAAAATTAATCTCCTCCCGCCCGTCCCACAGTGGTGGCTTCACCAACCTCCTCCAGCTTTCCCGTCTTCACATCGTAAAGGTAGCCGTACACGGGGATCGATTTCGGCACCAGCGGATGGTTGCGGATCCGCTTCACGTCTTCCACTACCGACTTCTCATAATCGGTGAAGGTCAACCAATCCATCTTCTGCCCTTCCTTCGAGCCCGGCCCCTTGCCCACATCCTTCCACCCCTTTCCGTCGTGCACCGCCGTCTCCAGGCTTTTCTCGAGGAGTCCGCCCATGATCTCGTTGTTGAACAGCACCATTCCGCAGTCGGTGTGGTGAACGACGAAAAACTCTTTAGTTCCCAGAAGCTTGTAGGAGATCACTAAGGAGCGGATCGCGTCGTCGCTGGCCCGTCCCCCCGCGTTGCGGATCACGTGGGCGTCCCCTTCGCTCAATCCGGCGTACTTGGCCGGATCCAACCGGGCATCCATACAGGTCAGCACCGCAAACCGACGGCCGGGCGGCAAAGCAAGATTCCCTTTCTCCCCGAACGAGGCGACGTACTTCGCGTTGGCGTTTTCTACTTCTTGGACAATCTGACTTTTGCTCATGCGATAACTCCTTCCACGGTTGGGTTCAGGCCAGGATGAATCCCATCCTCCAGCCAAAACGTAAGGCCATACAAGAACCGCCACCTCCCCATGTCAACTTTCCCGCCGCTTTATGACAAACACCATCAACACCCATCTCCATCTCGGACCTTCCCTCCCCGCCCGCTCGGGGCGCCTTCCACCAATCCAAAATCAAACATTAAACATCCAAAATCTTCTCTTCCCCCTACCCCCCTAAATGTCCTACCCCATTTGATAAGGTTCCTTCATGAAAAATAATGAAGATCCAGCAGATGAATTCCCTCGCGATAGCGAAAAGCCAATCCGTCGAGGAGCGAGTAACCAGAATGGGCCGGGCAGGTCTGAGGGGGCCAACAACACATCTGACCAAGCTCTCGATTCGGTCGAGTCGATTTTCAAAACAATAGGTTGGTCCTACGAACGAAAAACTAGCCCCAACGGCGTCTTTTCAGGCTTCAACCTCGATAAACAGAACAAAGCCCACATCGTTATCATGCCCGACGATAGCGGTTACAGCCTTCTCATGGGCTGCGCCTACCACTTTACACCCCCCAAAGGCCAACTAGCTAAGATTCGGCGCCTCTTCCAAAAAGAGGCTCTCAATATCAACGACCTTTCCATTCAGTTCGAACCTAGACGCGGAGTCCGACTCAGCGGACGTTGCTGGCTCCCTAAGCTCGACCTTTCCCAAGAAGACTTAGCAAACCTCATCCACCCCTACTTTAATTCCCTCATCGTCACCTGCACCCGCCTCTACCCCGAACTAATCAAGCTCCTCCGCCACTACGAACGAATCAAACCCCAAGACGACTTCCATCTACCTGCCTAACCAAAATGAAATACTTCATCTTAACGTTGTTGCTAGTCGGCCCGTGCTTCGCCTGGGACGACGATGACGACAACGACTCCAAACCCTTCCACCGGTCGAACTACAACCAGCAAAGCTCAGCCAACGACTACGGTTTTAAAAATAACTACCAACAAAGTTCATCCATCGATTACGGCTACAAAAACCCCTACCAAGCCAATTCAACGCATCGAAGTTCAGCGATCGACTTTGGCGGACCGAAACGCCTAGCCCAGGCGGACGATGACAACGATTCAAAGCCCTTCCACCAATCCAACATCCAAAATAAAGAATCCAAAATCACCTACACCTCCCCCCAGCAAGCTTACGAAGCTACTCGCGTCCGCGCTCTTCACGTAGACACAGTTCAGGAATCAGTCGCTCTCCGCGACCGCACATCCAAGGAAATGATGGCCGAGAGCCAACGCAGTTTTGAAAAACAGGAGGCAGATCAGGAAAAGAGCCGTGCTCAGATGGCTAAGCAGCAGGAGATTTATAACAAAATGGATCGTGAGGAGGGCGAGATGGCCGAGTTTTTGGGCGGAGTCTACAAAGCTAAGTTTGGTGCCACCACAGGCCACAACTCAGCCATTACTAGCGATGGCTATGTTTTCCGAAGCGGAAACAACTTCGTCACCCCAAAGGGGATCTATACCAAAACTGGAAACACCTATGCGGGCCCTGGCAGCTTCACCACCCAGACAGGCACACTATTCTTTGGAAACGAGAGCACCACCATCCAGGCGGGCGGCGCCTACTTCAGCGAGGGTAAATCAGGCTTCATCGTCAGCCCCAACACCTCCACCTGGCGCACCCGATGAGTCTCGGCGCCTTTATAATTGTCGGTGCGTACAAACTTTTCACCTACATCGTAGGCATCTTCTTGGGCATCGCTCTCGTCATCTGGTTCAAATCAAGGCTGTAGCCCTCCAAAGCTCCGCCCGAGTCCGCGAGGTTCGGAGCGAAGGAGGGTTAGCGGGCCGCGTCTGCGCCCCGCACTCCTGTCGGGGCTTTGCGTGAGCAATCTCTTCCCCAATTCAAAACCCGATCTTCCTCCTCTCCGGCTCCTGCCCCGGCTCCAACAGCGGCATCAGCTTTTCATAGAGATCCCTCAACCCCTCATCATGCATTAGCAGTGTCTTGTCGATTTCGGTCAGTCGCCTCAGAATTACTTCATTGGCCGACATCGCTTCCCGCATTCGGACAAATGCCCGGACGATATAAATACTCATTTGGATGGCCGTGGCAGAACGAAGCACCGTGGACGCCATTAGCGCCCCTTGCTCTGTAAAAGCCGTAGGTAAAATGCTGGAATGCAATATCTTACCTAACTGGTCGCAATTTGCGACCACCTCCGCCCACTCCTTTTTGCTCAACCGGAAGACAAAATCCTCTGGGAAGCGATCCGAATTCCGCCTGACTTGCTCATTCAACCGCTTGGTCTTCACCCCGTACAACAGAGCCAAATGCAGATCCAAGATGACCGGTAAACCCCGCAGCCACAAAATCGGTATTTCTTGTTTCATATTAGATTAAACCACCTAGAACCCAAAAAGTTGCGCTCCTTTAAAACTTTTTTTCTTAAACCCTTCGAAGTCCCGCAACCGCGGGACGAAGTAGGGCCAATTCAAAAATCTCCCGCACATGCGGGATCCCGCAACCGCGGGGCAAAATCAAACATCCCAAATCCACGCGAAAGCGTGTCCCGCGAACGCGGGAACCCCCCCTCCCCCCTTCCCCATCATTGACATCCCTCCCCTTGAGATCGAAACTCAAACCATGAAAGTCGAAGTCGAACGAGAACAGGACGGCCGCTGGATCGCTGAGGTCCCCGTTATCTCTGGGGCCATGGTCTACGGTGCCACCCGAGATGAAGCCGTCTCTAAGGTCGAAGCCCTCGTCCTCCGCATCCTTGCCGATCGCCTAGAGCACGGCGAACCCTCTCCCGAAGTCTCGGAAGTATTTAGCCTGGCGACATGAGCCAATGGGGCTCTCAAAAGAGCCGTAAAGTCCTGCAGGCCCTTCTTTCCATCGGTTGGCAGATCAAACGCCAATCCGGCTCCCACAAAGTCCTCTTCCACCCCCAATACCCCGATTTCGTTTTCGCCTTCCACGAAGGAGTCGAGATCGGCCCAATAATGCTCTCCCGCATCGCCAAAAAGACCGGTCTCAAACCCGAAGACCTTTAAATCTTTGGGTTTTTGCATTTTGCATCAACCTCCCACCCGCCCCACACACCCAAAACCAAGGTAGGGCGGTCTCTCCGAGAACGCCTGCGCTCAACGCTGTACGCCCAAACGCCCAGCTAGGCGGCCTCGGAGATGCCGCCACTACCTAAGCTTCAAAGTTACCTTCCCACATTCTCACCTTCGAACTCTCCAATAATTAAGAATCAAACATCCAGCATCCAACATCACCCTCCCCCCTAATCCCTTCCTGATCCTAATCTTTATCCCCGAACCCAATCTTTCTCTTCGGCTCTTCCTCCTCAGTAATTAACTGCTGGATGGCCTGGAACACCGTCCCGAACTGCTCGTCATACCGCTTCTCCATTTCCGCAATTTTACGGGCCAGCTCCCGGTTGGAGTCCATCAAACGTCTTAACTGCACAAACGTCCTCATGATGGCAATGTTCACGTCCGCCGCCCTATCCGACCTCAACACGCTCGAAAGCATGGCCACCCCCTGTTCAGTAAAGGCCATGATCGGTTTACGTCGCCCTCCCCAGCCTGAACTTGATATGCCAATTTGGCACTTCAAGTTTGTAACCTCCTCATTAACAAGCATAAACATGAAATCGGGAGGGAACCTTTTTACGTTTCTTCGAACCGCTCGATTCAGAGCACGAGTTTCCACCCCATAAAGCCGCGCCAAATCTGCATCCAGTATCACCCGCTCACCCCGCACCCAACGGACCAAACCAGCCAGCACCTCCGCTCCCTTTTCCATCGACATCTTCATACATGATTAAACCACCCAAAACCCAAAAAGTTGCGCTCCGTTAAAACTTTTTTATACAACCCTCCATAGCTCCGCCCGAGTCCGCGAGGCTCGGAGCGAAGGAGGGCCACCTTTGCGGACTTAGCGGTCTTTGCGTGAGCTTTCTTCTCACCCATTCTCGGCCTTCTTGTTCAGCTGATCAGCCTCGCATCCATCCTGCTACTTTCCGGAATCTTCATCTACGCTCTTATACAAACCGTCTCTCGCTAGCTACTTCGAAACACCATAGCTCAGCGGGGTTTACCGAGACTGAGCGACAGAGGGCCACTATTCTTTAATGATCAAAACGTTTGTGTTTTGGGATCGAGAATCGTTTCCCTACGCCGCCCTTTGAAACGCCTCGAACCTAAAAGCTAACCGCTCCCGATCAGGCATATCTTGTCTTCGGCTTGGCAAATGGAGGGTTCCCCCGTGAAGTCTCTTCAGCGCTTCCAACATCGGACCATCTGTCTGACTTTGTAGCCGATCCGACACATGGAGCCGGTAGTCTGGATCAATCCCGATCAGATGCGCATCAAAGGCCGAGTGATGAATCTTCGAAAGCGGGATCCCGTTCGGCACTACGGGTTGGCCGAGCTTTTCATCCTTATCCGAAATAATGTGAGCCGCATCTAGAAGCATCGGCTCAGGCAATCCTGACAAAGCACACCTACTTCCATAAGCTGTCATCACCGCCTCCCGAAACATGGCTTGGTGAAGCCGCTGTTTTACAGATCGCAGGATATACCTTCTTTCGGCCGCATCCTCAGGTGCCTCATAGCCATCCAGCTCTGATCTTCCGAAAGCGATTCTAGATTTTAACCCGACAGGATCCCACCCGACTACATAGGCGGGCAGAAGTGCCTGGTAGCGCCCGGGAGCAACTCCCAGAAAATAGATAATCGGGATCTTATTTTCCATGGCCTCACGTAACCATCGGTTGTCGGCCGCTTTCGGGTTATCACCCATAAATGCGTAGTCTACGACCTCCTCCCCCTCGAAGATTCTTTTATGAACATCCCTCTGATCATCGTACCAGACCCTACCTCCGGGCTTAGGATAAACCGTCTTGATGGACAGCAGATACTCCATCTGCTGCGGTTTAAAAATGCCCCGTTGTGGATTCATTAAGGGAATCCGTTGCCCTTGATATTGAAAGCCGGGCTTAATCTCCTTGGCCGTCAGGTGATCGTGCTTAGCCACAAGGCCCTGCACCTGCTGGAAGGCAGCCAAACGAATCAAAGTGTCTTGTGAGGCTTGAGGCATCCTAGATTTTCAGCTCATTCTACGAATCATCTGGCCATCGGATTCAAGGCGATCTTCACGCAAGAGTCCGTTAATAAGTGAGCGGACGGTGTCTTGAATCTTCTCCCCTGCCCTACGGAAGCCCATAAAGCGTGTGAAGGCCCGAACCGCCTCTTCCCTTTCAACCCAAGGTCTTCCGATCGATGCAAGAAACTGATCTTTCAGAAACTCCCTCTCGTATCCCTCGATCGTCTTACAGAGAATTTTTAAGGTTCCGCGTTCGTTTTCAAGAATACCTCTTTTAACAGCAGTCCGGATATCGGAATCTAGAATCTCTTCAATCTTCGACCCAACGCGATCGTAGCCTAGTTCATTGGCAATTTTCTTAAAGGCCAGCTCCCTAGACAGCTCAAGACCTTCACTAAACATCTGACGGATCTTGCAGAGCACTTCGTTCTGCTCTGTCTCATCAATCCGAACGGGGCTATCTTCATTATTTGAATGGGGGGTACGCTCTTTTTTTGGTTTCTTCTTCTGTTCGGCTCCCAGGTCATCGGCCGAAACCTCGATTGATGGAAACGAGTTTTCAGGCTCTTCCTTTGTGTGTGGCAGTTCCCGGACCTGCGCGTCACTTGAAGTATCAGCCGAAACTGCATTTTGAGCCGTACCCTCAACGATAGTGATTTCTTCCGGCGTCAGGCCGTATAGGGCGTAAACCTGTTGGTCGATCTCGCGCTCCAAGGCGCTCGTGTCAGCGGCGGGGTTTTCCTGTTTTGCGGTAAGGATGCGAACCACGGCAACTATAAGGGTCTTTTCATGAGGCGCGAAGGAACGGGGCATCGGGAATATCGCCAATTCATTGACTTTGAATTGAGGGAAAATGCCGCGCTGCATTTTGCCGAACTTGTGAATGAACCAGTATGAAATTAGGCGTGAATTAAGAGCCGCCAAAACTAACTGTGGTTTGATCGCAATATTTATGACATTCATCGAATTGCGGTCATTGAATACAGTCTCCGAAATCAGACAGGCGTGTATACAATACGGCGGTTTATTTGGAATTTGCCTCACTAATATCCGTGGCGTTGAGTAAAGGTCAAAGTTATCTCTTGGTGCCGCTAGATTTTTTCCGTATTTGATATACTCACCGCTCCAAACGATGGAGTAGCGACAGACATCGCGCCCATCTAAATATTTAGAGAACCCTGTCTTGGCTGCGGTTGTGTGATAAATCCGAGCATCCTTCATTTCTCTTGTCTGAGGGGGCGTTCCTTTCCCGATCTCGTAAGCTACCAACCCAGATTTCACATCTGAAATTGAATCCAAAGGGAGCGAATTGGCCTCGATCTTGGTAATCAAACCGCCTGTCTCTCCCGACTTGAAGGCCTCAATGTTAATGATGGCATCCCGCTGTGAAAGGAACTGCGCCTTGGGCGTATCCGCAATCATTTCGGGCCCCGTCGTCCATTCTAGAAGCTGCACACTTTCGGTTTTTGAATGAGCGCTTCCGGCGTGGAAAAGCACGATGGCCGCGTCCACGTCGGCACTGGCAAAAACCCGGGCGTAAAAGTTGAGAATCGAAACCTTGGACTGTGCCAACACAAACTGCCGCAGTTTTCGGTTGGTGTTGATGGTGAGCCAATTATTGGGAGTGATGAAACAGAGGATGCCTTGCTTGGTCAAAGCGCGGCTCCCTGCTTCGATGAAGATCGGGTAAAGGTTCACCTGATACTCGGCCAGCGAGTAGTTCGCGTAGTAGTAGTCTTTGGCGGCTTGAGTAATGCCTTTGGCAGCACTGTCCCGTGCGAAGACATAGGGCGGGTTGCCAATTACGATGTCAAAGCCCTCCGCGAGCGAACGACCGAACATCCAATGTGGATCGAAGAAGTCGGCTGACGATTGTGGATCGAAGGGATCCCATTCGGCGAGGTGTTGTGCTTTCTTAGGGGCCATAAGACTTTCACCAAGCAACCTCCCCAGATCTTGTCGGAGCATTTTAACCCTCTTTTGAAGAGCAAGTTTATGATCGCGACGTTGGATGGAGAAATGGCTATGGTAGAGATGCTCGATTTCTTTTTCGATACTACCGACACGTGGATCAATCAGACTATCCGACTCTATTTCCGGCAGGCCTATTAGTGAATTTGCGGCAACAAACTTAGTTTCAAGATTAGGCAATGGCTTAATATTCCGATTCTTGGATTTGTCAGCGCTTGTTTTCTGATCACAGATTAGGGAGATAAAGAAACGGAGCTTAGTGATCTGGATCGCTATGGGTTGAATGTCTACCCCGTAAAGACAGTTTTCAATGAGGTAGAGCTTGCGACCATAGTCATCGTTGTTTTCGGCGAAGGCGCGTTCGAGTTCTTCTCGCATTGGGGCGGAGTCGAGCTTGGCGAGCTGCGTCTGCTTCCAGCAGTCGTTGTGGGGATCAAGCTTGCCGAGGATATAGACGAGCTTGTGGAGGACCCCCATGGGGAAGGCTCCAGAACCACAGGCAGGATCCAGGATTTTCAAGGCATCAATCGCAGTAATAAGGGTGTCGACTTCAACGGGGCTGAAAGCGTGCTCTTGCTCTGTGTAGGTGAAAAGAATGTCCAACTTATTTCGGGTGTCGGACCGCTCCATTTGGGCCTTTTCGACAAGGACTTTAGTCAGGTGGGCTTTGAGGGACTCATCCACCATGTAGTCCACGATGGGACGCGGGGTGTAAAAAGAACCGGTCTGCTTGCGGGCGGTGGTCTTGGTTTCTTCGTTGTAGGAAGCGAGGAGGTTTTCGAATACTTTCCCAAGAAGTTCAGGATCGAGAGCCACTTCCTCGTCGATCGGGGTGTTTTCAACGATGGTGAACTTGTAACGATTTAGGATGTTGATTAAGCCCGTGACGCGTTCCGTTTTTCGCTTTTTGTCGTCGTAGACATCCGAAAGATCAGCCACTTCCCCACTATCGAAAAACAGGCGATCCGGAACATGCGGACGTTTTTTTGAATTTCGCGAGAAGCCGTCTAAGTAGAGCTTCTTGTCAGTACCGTCCTCCGTTCGGTCGAGGCATTCAAATAGACCTCCATTAAGAAAAGGAATATCAGCAAAATGTGCTAGAGCAGCTTCCGGGTTCTCTTTAAATAAAGACTCATATCGATAGAGGTTGTTTACGTCATAGGTGGAGCGGTTTTTTAAGAACCCCTCATCTTTTGCAAAGGCGCGATACGGGTTACCGCTACTATCCTTGCCCATCCGCTGATTAAGCGTCGCAAAGAAAAGATTTTGCAGGATGGCTAAATAATAGGTCGAACTGGTTTCACTCTCGGGATCGAACCCTTTAAGGATGTCTCCAAGATCCTCAGCACAGAAGAGCTTATTAGGGATGAGGCTTTTTTCTTTAAGGAACCAGCAGAAGACAAGACGTGT
>Ga0209597_1000960_pt1 | contig 18909 bp, 12 predicted proteins | sample M_140625_MF_Meta_FD_187316 | JGI IMG/M metagenome (GOLD analysis project Ga0209597, IMG submission 187316) | Freshwater microbial communities from Lake Montjoie, Canada to study carbon cycling - M_140625_MF_MetaG (SPAdes) (version 2) | ecosystem: Environmental > Aquatic > Freshwater > Lake... | reverse complement strand
CATAAGGTCCAAGTGCATGCGCGGCTCATATGGTCGCATACCATGGTACAACAGTCGAGCGTTCAGTACTGGTACGTCAAAGAGCTTAGAGTTCCAGCCGACGATCACGTCAAACGTGTCGAGGTACTCGCAGTAAGCCTTGACTAGCACGCTGTCGTCCTGCCAGTTCTTGCCCGGATGTGTGTCATGGCTATACGTAACCACGTTCCCGAACGAGTCAGCTACCGATGCGCACAGTACGCGGCGCCAGTTGCTGAACGTGGACTCGATGTCAAAGAACGCAATATTGATCCCGACAAAGTCAGGGGTCTTGTTCTTCGACGGACGAGCAGGGAGATGGTCCTCAGGGATGCTCTCCACGTAGCGCTTATGGAACTTCTGAACCTGATCTTTGCTCATGTTGAGCATGCTACCAATCTTGGTAAATGAAAGACCCTGCTCTTTCATCTCCCCAACTTGGTTTACTAGGTTGGCCTTTGCCATTACTTACCTCCATTCGAAAACAGCTCGCCTGCCTTCGTTGCCAGGGTAACCAGCGCCCCTACAAGAGACGCAATGATTCCCAGCCGCCATCTTACGTCAATGTCGCTGGACTGTCTATCCTTCCGCACAGCCTGGTGTCCGGCCTGGAAGATCTCGACATCACGCAGCCGCTCGTCGATAGCGTCAAGCCTCTGAAGAAGGATCTCGAACTGGCCCCTGGTCATCGTCCTCCACCACCTTGTCCATACCCACCACCGGTAGACCCTCTCCCTGGTGGCTTTGGCAAGCCAACTGACTTTTTAGGTTTAGCAGGTGCCCACATATATGATGTGCCGGTTAGGAACCTAGCTGCTGGACTGTTTGGAGCAGGAAGCCATGTGCCATCAGCTGCACGAATACGCTTGGTAAAGTCGCTTGCTCCAAGATCATTATTCCCCTTCTTCTTTTTATCTTTCTCAGGAGGCTCAGAGTTAGACCTGAATCTAGATTTCTCTTTCTTCGGTGATGGCTTTGCCTCCCAGGAAACTGCAGGTCCTACAAACTTATTAGGCTTTACTAGGTCTAGGTATAGGCTCTCTGACCCATCGATCTTCCCAGCCCACTCCATTCCGCCAACATTATATGTCTGAACCATCTCATCTATACCGACACCAACAGACTTCCTTCTGACTACAACAGTTACAGTTTCCCCTAGCTTAGGTGTCCCGGCCATACCAATAGGACCAAACGCATCAGACCTGAGCTCGACCCTAAGTGTTATAACATCATCGTTAGTGCCAAAGTCATTTACTGTACCCTGCCCTGCGTTGGCTGCTGACTCCTGCGAGATCAGGCCACCCTGTGTTAGGATGGTTGGCAAAGCTGGATCTGATACTGCGTAATCAGGCATCCTGACAATGCCTTGGCTTTTTACTCCTCCTGATGCACCTTCTGTAGATGCCCCAATTAGGAAGTCAGTAGTAGGAACCATCCTTACTGAGTTGACCTTGCTGCTTCTCTTGTTGACGACGTTGAAGCTCCTGATCTGGCCAGGGTAGATGAGCGTAGCCTGTGAGGCAGCCGAGACACCATGGTTTACAATGAGCTGGTCGCCAGTGGGAGTGGCACCCGGTACCCCATAAAAGTTAAATACAACCTTACTACCGTCAACGCGGGAACCCATCTCAATCTCAGCTACCTCGTTGAAGAAGTCAATAGGACCTTGTCCTGCAGTAGCATAAGGATGTTTAAATACTGAAGACCCGGTGTTGATCTGGTTAAGAGATGTAAACTTTACGATTGGTTTAAGTACGGTATATGTTTTAACCATCTTTCCTGCCGCAGTAACCACAGCTATAGTCCCGCTTGTTCCAGAGGTAACTGTTACTGTCTTCCTGTCACTAGATATTGTACCGATTGTAAATGTTCCGTTAAAGTTACTGTTTGAAAATCCTGAAACAGTAACTGTATTTCCTACAGAAAGCATAGCTGGGACTCCGGTGGTAAAGGTATAAGTTATAACTGTTGTAGCCCTTGCTGCTGTTGCAATAGTTAGTTCTAGGTTTGGGTAGTCTTTCGTTCTATCCATTACATCAGAAAAAGTAGATGATATAATATTAGACACATTATTTGTTTTAAGTCCTGACGTACTTGACGTTGAACTATACCTTGTTTGGTCTCCATAGATATATTGATTATAAGACCCAAACGCTGATGTAGTAGGTGTTGAAAGTAGGGCAATGTAAAATGGTCTAGCTGCAAACGAGTAAGATACACCTTCTGTTAGTGTAGATATAACCCTATTAAAACCATAAGCAATTTCAGTTGTTGAATCGTATTTTGTGACTGGCCTAAATGTTACGCTAAATTGCAGAGGCTCACTTGTGTCACCAACGTCAGTGGATCCAGAAGTTGAGTAAGGTTCCTGCATAACGTATAAAGGACCGCCAGGAGAACAATAAAATATAATACCAATATTCTTTACTGCTACAGCCATGCTGCATGGTGCGCTTGTATCAGTGTCTATCCACTGCCTTGTGGCGCTTGTGCTTGAAGCTGCACGAAATATAAAAATTGATCCAGATACTTTTATATCTCCAGTTTTATTCCCATTAGCATCTGTAACGTAATCAACAAATACTTCGTTTTCTTTTCCAGTTGGAGTGGTACCGCTTTGTGGAATTCCTGACCACATCCTGATATCTCCGTTAGAGGATTCATATGAATCAATAACTGGCGCTTGGGTGCCCCAGTTGTGCAGCTCCTTGTCCATTTTAATTGCATGTTCAATCATCTTCTTTGTTGTAATCACAGGAGCAGTTGAGTTATATGCTGTTGGAAATGGATCGATTGAAAAAGCTGCCGTATTTGTGTATGTGTCCGTAGCAGACGTTAAGGCTGTATATGTGTTTGGAAAGTTTCTTTCCTTGGTTCCAAATGCCCTTCCATAAATTGGATCAGCTGAACTGTATGTTGAATATTTTGAAGAACTAACATGACCTGCGCTAAGATCTGTTTCGTCAGTGTCGGGGATTGCCTTCTGACCTAGTTTTGGACCAGGGAGTGGAGTGTAGTACTTGTTCATAGCTGTTATGTAGTCTACTCCAGAGATCACTACTTCGTATTCACCTGCATCGTAGTCGGTAATGATCCCACCCTGAATAGTTACATAGTCGGATCCATCCCACTTCTGAACAAAGTAATGTTGCGACAGCGGGTTTATTACAGGCAGTGCAGGGTGGTCAACAGGCAAAGTGAAGTACATAGATCCTGGTTGATTAGCATAGAGCTGTACGCCAACGTCTCTAGCATCATTAATAACTGCAACAATTTGATTAGGTCCAAACGGTGCAGTTGCATGGTTGTATGCATTCATATTCTTAATTACAACTATGTTTTTACGAGCCATTAAACAAGTGCCTCGTTAATAGTAATTGTTACAACAGCCGATGAATGAGCGGTAACAGAAACAGTACTTGTCCCTGGGTTGACAGAGAAAAACTCGTAACCAGTAAGGGTTGTTGGGCTTGTTGATGTTGCTGTTTTAAATACGTCAGTTACTGATGTCGCTACAGCTGAGTGAGATACTGTGTCTGATCCAAGTGTGGCGCTGATAGTTGCTGATGTAGCATTAGCCCATGTTACGGTTGGCCAGGCGATAGTGGTCCCTGAATTTATTACTGAGATAGTTCCAGATCCGGTACGTGTAAACGACCTGGTAGAGGCGAAGTATTTGTATGGGTCCTCAGCAAGAAGGTTAACCTGGAACATAGCAGCGTATCCCTTTGATTCCACTCCAGAAGATGCTGCCTTTTCAGTAACTGACCTAGGCATGGACGATGGGCGTACCATCATGTACAAGCTGTAGTCCGCCGCAGCGTCGCTGATCTGTGTGAATGAAAGCTTGCGCTTGCCGTCTGCTTCCAGAGCTGCGTAGGTACTTGTGTCTGCTGCCTTTGGCTGTGCCTGCATTGCCTCGTTAAGGGCGTTTACTTTGTCCCAGAAGTCTCCAACTGTGCTCCCATACACTGCGATCATCATGTTAATCTGTCTTCCGCCAAGGTATGGATCATAGCTATCTATACCATCAAGTAACGGAGTGTCTTCAGCAAATGCATTAATTGGAATAGAGCTGAAATCTACTTGCTCAACGCTGTACCCGGACAGAGGGGCTGACCCTACAGCTGACGGGTCACGAACGCTGTTCAGGTCTAGAGGCGCCTTGCCGGGGCGTTGAATGGTTACTGCTGCTGATAGTTCCATATTATGGTGTCTTCCTGATTCGGCGGATAGCCTTAGACATTTGATCCCACCGTCTATCTGCCGCGCTATAAAGCTGGGCCAGCTGGATGCTGTTAGTGTCTGACGCCCCAGATGCTACGGCCCACTGCTGAAACCTTACGCGGTCAGAAATCAGCATGAACATTGCCTCCTTCTGGACCCAGGCACGCACTGCGTTAACACCGTCGTCGTCGAGCTCGATAGAGGACGAGTCAATCGTGGGCTGGGTATATTTCTTGTAACCAAACACTCGAAGTGTGCAGTTGTTAGGCAGTACAAAATACTGTGGCATGTGCAGCTTGCCTCCAATGAAGTCCCACCCACCGTTAGCTTCGCTAACCTGTGAGAAAGGTACCGTAAGCAGGAGCTTGCCAGCAGAGTTATAAGCATCCACGCGATAGACCGCGTCCAGCGTGAGTGTGTCAATAGTGAAGAAAGCCCCGACAGCCGGAGCAGTATAGGATGCGGTTTCATATGTCTCCTGTGGGCGGACCCTGGAGACTTCCTGCGTACCCCACTTGATCATGTCGTTGAGCTCATCAGTCGACCACGTTGGGGTAGCGCCGGAGTCACGTAGATCCCGACGTACTAGTGTCCTTAGTGCGCTTAGTGTAGTTGCCATGTGATCTCCTGTTGCTAGGGGGAGGGGCCGAAGCCCCTCCCCGAAGCTATCTAACTCTTAGAGCGTCGAAGCAACTGACTCCACGCGGATGTAGCGCGGCTGGCCAGTCGAGGTATTGCTACCATCGAACTCACCGGTCGTGCCCTCGCCACGGAGGATTGCACCGAAGCGCATCTTGAAGCCAAGTACAGCGATCTGCGAAATTGGATCGCTGTGGTCGCCACCAGGAGCCACGAAGTAGCTCTGGAGGGTCTGGCTGTCACCGACGATGTACGAGTCCGGACCAAAGAAGTAAGACGAGTGGATAGTGAGGGCCCCGCCGACACCACCAGTGAACGTCTTAGCCGTTGGCGAAACCAGGAAGCGAACACCAGCGTACGCGCCGATCTCTCCGTTGAGAAGGTCGAGCGTCTTGGTGTACTTCGAGGCTTCGAGGAAACCGTTCGCGCTGGTATCCGTCATAAGGTCAAACTCGACCGAAGGATGGATGATTGCGCGATAGAAACCGTCAGCAAACGTTGGAATGTTTGCAGCCTTGAGCTTAGCAACAGTCTGCTTGACCTCTAGGCCAGTCAGCTTGTCGGTGGACTGGACAAGTGAACGCGATGCACGACCAGCCACATAACGAACGTTAGTACCCTGGGCGATGACGTCACGAATAATCTTGTCCATCGACTCAGTCGCAACACGAGCGAGACGCTCGGAAGCGATAGAGATCAGGTCATGCGGACTGTCGAGCTGCGCAAGGTCTGAAATCTTGAGAACCTTACCGTACTGCTTAGGCACGAAGGACTCAGTCGTGATCGTGAGGTCATACTCAGCCGGGGCGCCTGCCTCGGTGAGTTCATCGCCCACGCCAAGCGGCGTGAGGTCTGGGTAACGCGCATAACGAATCTCGTTGCTGCCCTTCTGGAAACGCCCTGCCGTGTAGTTACCCGGCATTGCATGGACCAAACGGTCGCGCAGGTTCTCCTGAGCCTGCTGAGCTACGAGCTCCGTAATGAGCGCAGAATAAGCGTTTGAGCTGCCCGAATCGAGCGTCGCACGCGTCTGCGTAGCCATTATATTACTCCTTTATTACTCGCCCCATGGATTGCCAAGGGCAGCGATGTCCTTAACAATCTCATTGGCACTTCTCTTCCCTGCCGCAGTCGGTGAAGACTTGGCAGGCTTATTTGGATCTACGGACTCATCAGGAGTCTTTCCACCAGACTTGACCAGGGCCTCAAATTCGCGTGCCCGATCTTCATCGGTAAGCTCCGCAGCCTTCTCTTGCCACTGGACATAGTTGGGGTAATCCTTAGCGAGACGAGACTTTGTCTCAGCTTCCCTAGTAGAACGTAGTTCCTTTTCCAACGTCTCAATCTTTCGTTGAGCGCGTTCGAACTCAGTTAGACTGGCCTCTTCCATCTGAAGCTTCCAGGTTTGCACCTTTTCGTATTCAGACTTAAGCTCATCCAACTGCTTCTTGGTAGATGTCAGAGCTTGGTCCTTACCAGCCAGACGCTTCTTCCAAGTGGTGATATCGTTATCGTCCTGAGTGACAGCTTCCTGCGACTCCTGGGCGTTTTGATTCACGACTTCGTCGGTCATCTTCGTCCTCCATAAATATCGAAGTTAGGCCCACGAGCGATACCTAAACCGCTGGCAGGATCAACCTCATTCGCTCCCGATAAATTATCCACGATTTGCTGCGATGCGCCAACTGTGTTGGCCATCACCTTCAATGGACCGTACTGGTCGAGATTGCCCAGAACGTCACGCCCCACGAGGTCTGAAAGGATTTGATAATCCTTATCTCTCCCTGAAGCGCTGAGTACAATTGCCCTCGACCATGCAGGCGGGAGGGCTGTGATATCCCACGGAACTCCGGGGAACAACTGAGATACCAGGAATGCAACTTGCTCGTTGTCCTGCAACATCTTCCTTAGACCGTAGTCTGTTTCAAGTTCGTTCTCAACGTATTCCCTGACATGCATATATGCTTGGTACCCGGCGCCGGGGGCCTCTGCGCCAAACGGCCTCTTGAAAAGGAACTCAACCATCTCAGGAAGAATCTTCTTGAACATATAGCTGTATGGATAGAACCCAAGGAATGGGTGGTTTATTGAGCGCTCAAAGAATGAGCGATCTGGGTTTGCGTATGTAGTAATGTTGGCTTGCTTTAAAGCTTTTTCGTAGCTATACTGAACCCCTCTGTAAACCCTCTCCTCTGTTCCGTGAGTTACAACAAGCTTGTAGCTTGCATCGTCTAGAGCCCTAACAATGTCTGGGTTAGATTCAACTGCCTCTCGCGCCATCCTTCGGATCTGCGTTTCGTATTCTCCAAAGTTCCTTAGCGGTGCCTGGACTGAGTCAACAATCCTCTGAGCGATAGTAGCAATCTCTGCGATCTCCGGTCCATATCCGTGACCTAGAGCAAGAGCTTCAGCGATCCTAGATCCTTCAAAAGAAAGCTTCCCGATCTTAGACCTTGAGCTACCCATAGCAAGGAGCATCTCATCGATTACTGACTTGCGGTAGTTTGCCATAATTTTGTACTCGTCAATCTTCTTGAAAGAACTCCTTATGTTCATAAGCTTGGCCCTAAGCTGGGATGGAATCTGGTCAGCCTTCTGGGCAACCCACCCAGGGTGTTTTACCTGTGTGTCTTGGACTGTGTAAAGGAATCTCTTGAGTCCTTCAAATTCGTTAGCCAAGTTCCCTATGCTCATGTCATATCCTGCGTCGAATAGACGTGAGTGAGTGATATCAATATCATTAATCATTGCAGATGGGTTGCTTAGAACTCCGTTAACAAGAACATTCATATCTGCCTGAGCAATCCTTCCAAGCTCAATGTCAAATACCTCACCGAACAGGTCAGCTTTCGCCTCTGCCATAACCTGTCCGCTTCTGTCAGGCATTACACGCCATCCAAATCCAGCAGGACGAGAAGCCTCGATGTCTGAAAGAACCCTATCCGGATCAGACATTCTCCTTCTTGCATCCATTTCTCTTACAAAGATAGTCCTGGAGTCAGATGTTCCGTGGTGCCTGACAAGTGCGTTCCATAGCTCCATGTCGTTTTCCTGTAGCTCTTTTGCAAAGTTCTTTGATGTAATGTCAAGGGCCAGAGCATCCTTCCTAATCTCCTTACGGAGTACAAGTACATCTCCCGCTTCTCCCTTAAATGCAGCTCTGCGAAGTGTTTGAGACAGGCTTTGCTCAGACAGCTTCCAGTCACCTGCGACAGCGCTGGATAGAGCTTTCTCCCTGAAGATTGTAAGGAAACTGACCTGATCGATAAGGCTGTTGGTCTCAGGTCCTACTTTCATTAGGTCCTTGAGCTCAGATGCAGCCACACCAAGAGATCTTCCGTCAGCTCCTATGGCCCTAACAACTTCCCTGTCTACACCTCGTGCTCCGTTTAGAAAATCCGACTCAACAAACTCCTGGATCCAGTAAAGAGGGTTAGCCTTAAACCTGTACTTTGGGTAGAAGTTGTCTGTCATAGAAGCCACGCCAGGGACCCATTCTTTTAGCTTTCCTGTTGCCGACTGTGTGAGTCCAACATACTTTGCGTCTCCCCTGAAAGCGTACATGAGTGCGTCAATTGGGGAAAACTCTGACTTACTTGTAGTTGCATCTCCCCACCTTCTAACAAACTCATCGTATCCAGAGAATCCGTCCTGGAACTTAAACGCCCTTTCGAAAGCGTCCTTTGCAGCCTTCTTGCCAATGCCCCTTGCGCTAACGCCTTGGGCCATGGCTTCGTACACAATCTCATCCATAACCCTGTCTACGTGACCTGAGCTTATCCCGCCCCTGGCAAGAAACGCAGTCATGCGGGTACGGATATTATTATTTATCTGAGATGTAGAGATAGGGTCAAACATTCTTGACATAAATTCCTGTACCCTATTGGCCTTGTATACACCTGAGAACTGGTCTTGGACTTCGTCGATGTAAGGGCTAGTCATGTCTACGTATGGCTTGATAGAATGCTGGTAGATCAACCTCTTGGTAACATCGTCAATGTTAGGGTTCTCTACAATCTTAGATACTGTCTTGTATGGCCTGTTTGGTGAACGGACAAGAATGTACCTGGATGCGTTTAGTGCGTTCGTTATTGATGGGTCAACACCTGAAGCAGACATTAGCTTGTATACTGCGTTCTTTCCGTAGTCGTCAAGTGGGCTAGATGCTACTTCGTCAAGACCGTTTTTAATAAATGAATGGATTCTATGTGGGTCAGTAATCCTTCCCATCTGTGCTGCGATAGTTTCGAACTGCTCTAGCGCTGCATCTGCCCACATCTTTTTAAGCTCTGCAAGGTTAGCTGGCTTATCCTTGCCATTGATTAGCTTGTACAGTTTCTGCAATGCTTCTTTTGCAAGAGTGTCTCCAGACCCGTCTGCTTTTCTAATAAGATTATTAATCTCTCTTCGCATCATCTGAACGTCTACTTCTGTACCGACATACCTAGCAACTGCAGGCTCTCCAACAATCTGGCTCTTAACGGCGTCCCTATAGTCTATGCCCCCAGACTCTATGTCCATAATTGCTTCGTATACTTTGTCGTAAGCAACTGCAATAGGCCTGAGGAATGAGTTCTTTCTAACTATCTGGACACCATTGTTACCGATGTACCTTGCCGCCTGCTTTAGCTCAGCGTAACCGTCCTCTCCATGCTGGGCAATCATTTTCTCTACCCACTTAGGATCGGGGCTAGCCTGGAGGAACGGACGAATGGTCTCATTAATCCTAGATGCAATCTTGTTAGAGCTGGCGTAAGATGCGTAGTCAAGAACAAGAAGCTGTCGAGCAATCTTTTGAATGTTGTCTGTCTTTGCATATCCGGCCTCGTCAAATAGTGACCTAAACATAACCTCAAAGCTTTGATCAGCTTGCGCCCTAACAGCATCTGTCCATGGGGTGCTGGTTGCTGCTGAGATGCTCCTGAGTCTGGCCATGTACATTTCTTTAACCCTAGGCATAGACGTTACATCTACTGCAAGCCTGGTTACAGCTTTTTCAATTTCCTCTGCGGCTAGCTTACCAACTCCCTCTGCGCCGATAGACCTTACAATGTCAGCAATTCTAGCCTCTACTCCACCAGGCATCTTAGCAATTTCTGCAAGCTTACCGGCAACGTAAGTGTTTTCAATGTACTCCATGAGCCTAGCTTTTGAGGGATTTGCAAGCCTGCCCTGAGCAAGCAGTTGGAGCTCATCGGTTTGTGACAAGATCCGAATACGATCCTTTAGTTCTGATACCCCACTTATTCCTTCTGACACTCCGTATGTCTTGACCATGCCGCCTGTGTTTGCCTTTGCGTTTTCTGACATGATGTTAGCAATGTTGTCTAGGTTTTGAGGGGTAAAGACTCCCGACTTCTTTTCAAGTCCAATCTGGCTAATAGCCTCAAAGTAACCTTTAGTTGTCACCTCTGCTACAGCATCCGCCAGAGCTGTTTCTGGCTTTGTAACTAGTCTTGCTGTAGCAAATACGGCAGCTTCAGAAGCACCTCGTCCGATCATCTCCTCCACTGTTCCCCTGATATCTTCTGGGAAGATGGCAGAGATTGAGTCCTTCATTTGGTTGAAGCGTTCTCCTCCAAGCTGAGACACAATCTTCATTGAGTAAGGGATTGTAAGGGCACCTGCTAGCGCCCTTGCCGAGGATGAGGCAGCACCTTTGGCTCCAATGAAGCCGTTGTACAATCCTGTAGAGAAACCGTTTGTAATGCCCTTGCTTGTTTTAATTGCGATCCTAGCGTCCTCAATCTCAGACTCAAGATTTTTAATCTTCTGGTCAATGATCGGTGTCTTTGACTCTAGCTTCAAACTTTCGATCTGACTTTCCTTAGATGCAATCAGCTCTAGGTTCTTTGCCCCGATTGATACCCTGTTCTTCAGGTCGAGGCCGTACCCTGTGCCCTCTTTCCCCTTGTCAAGTGTTTGAACAATCTTCTCTACAGTGCTTAGCTCAGAGGTATTTTTTCCTGCAATAAGGGCTGCGTCCAAGGACTTGCTGGCCCTACCTGCCATCTTGTACCCGGCAATTCCTCCTGCCACTGCGCCAGGAAGGCTCCCCACCAATCCTCCTCCAACTGCTCCAGCGGCTGCGGACAGAGGCTTTAGTAGACCTACCTTACCTAGAGCAAGTGGTGTAAAGTTTAGTGGATCAAGAAGAATCTGGAAGATAAGGTTCGCTGACTTGTCATTAGAAAATGCTCTCTGAGAGTTTACAAGGTAATCAGCTACTTCACCAACGTCTTGTCCTGAGTTAAGCATCTTGGCAATATCTGCCGGAAGAGAGGCCCTATCAGTTACTGCTATGCGCAACCTGGCCGCAGCCTGTTGGACCATCCAGCTTGGAACGTTAAGAGCGTCAAAGGCTTTACCAGCCACAAATCCAATCGGTGATTCTGCTAGACCCTTTGCAACGTCTGAAATAAGCGGCAGCTTTGTTGCTAAGTTGATGCCGGTCCCAATAGTCTCAGTGACCGCAGAGCCTAGGTCCCTGGCTAGTCTCTCGTCTGGCCTAAGGTCTTTTACCCTCTGGTCTCCACCAATGTCAATGTTTAGGGCAAGGTCCTTACTCTTAAGCTCGTCGAGTTCAGGAACCGAAGGAGAAGAGCTACTATAAATCTGAGGCACTAATTAACTCCCCTTGTATAATTAAACCCACTTGTAGCAGTTGATGAATTCCCGGCAACAGTCGTCTTAGTAGGTGCTGTAGTCCCAGTCTTAGGTGGGACGTAAGACCCAACCAGAGGCTTAGTCGTAGCAATGCTTATTGGCTTAACCTGAGGGACCGCTTTTGCATTTACTTGTGGAGCCTTTGCCGGAATTGCAGGGGCCATCCCAGGCCTGTTCCTAAACGCCTCACCAAGGAATGGGGAGTAAGGTGAAGCTACACCAGAGTTAGCTGTTGGAAGTGGAGAACCCTTAGTTACCTGTGTGCCCGGTGGCGCGTAGAATCCACCACCCCCTAGCCCAAATCCTGCGCCTGTAGACTGGACTCCGCTGTTAACTACACCAGTCAATGGCATTGATGTTCCAAGTGTTGGGAATGCTGACCTGATTTGAGCTAGCAAGTTAGTGTCCTTAGCAAGAGCATCTCTTACAGCAGTGTAAGAGTTGTTCAAAGCAATTCCAGGTACTGATTGGATGGCAGCGTCGACGTAGTCGTCAATGTCTGGAACTGACTTACCCTTGGACACTGCAATGTTATTTGCAAACGTTTGGATCTGTGTCCTGTTAACAAGAGATGCGCCTGCCGCTGAGGATAGCTCGTTGTTAGTGTTCAGCGATCCTGTAAAGAAATACGTCTTTCCAAATTCAGATGGTGCAACCTTAGATCTAACTCCACCGATTCCAACAGTTTCTAGATTCCCGATATGGTACTCACTATTTGGGTTAGTAAACACGTTGTTCCAGAAGTCAGCCTTATTAGATCCTATAGTCTGAGTGTCGAACTCAAGGGTGATGTTCTTCGGTACGTTTCCGTCTTTGCTAAACATATTTGCTTCGTTAAGGCTAAGGCCAGCGTATTCTGCTGCCTTGCTAAAAATTGCATAGGGCACGATTACAGATGTAGTTGGAAGAGTGTTTCCTCCTGCGTCCTTCATGGGTCCTGTAATTTTAATTAGAGACTGTCCATACCCGAAATCGCCAGGCCGGCCATAGTTCCCCTGTTGCCTGTAAACCTGTACTGTTAGTCCGTTAAACAGCCCTGCGTCCGCATCGGTTTGCCCATCCGGCATTTTGATGGTGGACGGCACAACGTATGCAATAGTCTTTTCGCCATTGTAATCGATTACTGTTGGCAAAGCGTCCTGGGATACTTCCTTAATTCCCCAGGCCGTGATCGTTGTGAATCCGTTTTCTCCAACTACAGCTACTGACCCAGCTTTCATAGCTGCCTTACCCCACTGGGCGTCTACCCATGCATTCGCAACGGCAGCAGCATTGATTTGAGAGTTAGGGATAAATGCCATAGAAAGGTTGTTCATAGTCTTAACCATTAGGTCTTGTACCTGGTTTACTTGGAACAATCCGCTAGAGAATCCTGTTTGCATTTCAGCTCCGGTAACGTATCCGTCGCCAGAGGTGTCAAACTTTTTGAACTCATCTGGCAGAAGGGATGACTCAATCCTGTCGCTACCAAAGTCAGTTAGCCATTTAAACTCAGACGAGGCAGAGCTTCCGCCAATACTCTTTCCGTAATCTGTTAATGCAGCTGAGATAGCAGATGGATGTCCACCAAGGATTGTTACTCTTCCATCAGCAGTCGTTGTGAACTGAGCACCTGCGTTTGATAGAGACGTGCTGAAGTTTGTGGCAGCGTCCCTAGCAGATGAGGTGCTAAAACCAATGCCGCTGTTAGCAACAAAGAATACTCCATTTCCTCGAGCGGTTAGCGACGTGCTTAGAAGGTCAGCCCTTTGGGCGTCTGATACTCCCTTGAACCCCCCATCAAGAAGCCTTGCAAATTCCTCGTTTGAGTCACCTACTGCCTCAGCGAAAAGGGCAGACATAGCATCTCCGCCTCCAACAGCCATGATCGAATCGTAGAAACCACCGATCATTTCGTTGTTCTTGTTCTCTGCTAGATACTGCAGCATGGAATAGTATGGAGTGGTAGTCGATCCGATGTTGTCCCAAAGGCCCTCAACCTGAGGTCGGACAGCTGGATTTTGCTCAAAGAACTTTTCAAGGATAGCCTTTGCGGCCTTGTCCGGTCCTTTTAGGATGTTGTGGATTGATTTCTGGTACTTCTCATACGTGCTGTTCTGCCCCTCTGTCTGAGCTTGCTTATTGACTTGGGATTGCTGAAGAACGATAGACCTGTACACTTCGCTGTTCTTTCCGTACCCTGCCTCAGAGGCAGCCTCTAGCTGCTTACCAAGCCAGTTGCTCCAGGAAGCATAGCTGAGATCTCCATTATTAACAGCTGCCTCCTTGCCGTCATTCTCTGCGTTAAACCCTGCAACAAAGATAGCTCCCTTGAGTTTGTCGGCTTGAGTAACGTCCCCATCGGCTAGTAGCTGGCTTACCTGTTGATCACCCCAGTTGCGCACGTCAGACAAGGTAACCTCGTCAATGCCCTTGTTTTCAAAGTTAGACCCAAGAAGGCCAAAGTCAATCTTTGTCCCTTTGTTCATTGAGTCAATTACAAGGTTCTGAATGTCAGTCTGGTACTGCTGCCTAAAGGACTCCAGCTTAGACTTGATCGTCTCGTACTCAGTGCTTCCGGCTGGAAATCCTGCCATCATAGATTCGTAATAAGAGATTACAAAATCTCCGTCAACGTTTTGACCATTGAACTGAGACTCATACATTCCAGCTGTCATGTTGGTTTTGTACGCAGTTAAAATTGAATCAAGTTCGTCAGTCATTTGCTGCTTCATGAGCTGGTAAACAAGCATCGTTAAATTCTGGCTGGTTCCAGATCGACCGAAACTACCTCGTCGTGCCATTTTCTATTCTCCTTGCTGAGGGACGCCGCCCTGTGCTGACTGCAACATTGACATCAGGTCTGCTCCGCCGCCCTGTGCGTTTTGAGGAAGAGACTCTTGCGGAGGGACTGCTCCCTCAGTAGGGCTGTTAAGCATCTCTAGGCCTCCCTGAGGCGGGTTAAGGCTTGCCATGGCCTCCATAGCGCTAGCCTGCCCGGCTGATGCCTGCTGCTGTGCGGCCTGCGGTGGCTGCTGCTGCATCTGAGCAAACATCTGGATCAATGCGCCCATTGTTTGCACCGCTGCAGGATTTAGCGTGGCGTCTGTCTGCTCATCTCGCATGAGGTCCTTCTCGCCCTCTGGGTCTGTTACTCCCATTCGGTCCATAGCTCGCTCAGCTGACCAGAGCCTGTTCTGCACTAGGTTGATAGCAGTCTGCGCAAGCTCAATCGTATCTCGAGGAGTCAGCTCAGGAGGGGTAATAGCAATAGTGTATTCACCGTCAATAATATTCTCAACTGCCTTATCCTTATTCTCCCAAATCCTGGCGCATACCTCCCAAACATTCTGAACCCAGCTGTAAAGAAGTTTACGCTTAGGACTGATCCTAGCTTCGTAGTTCGCCATGAGCTGAGCAATTGCCCGGCTAGACCCAAGAACGGTAGATGGAGCAAGTCCAAGTAGAAGGTCGTTAAGACCGGACACTACTGCGAGCTCGCGGTCAATGCGCTTGTTGTAGTCCTCTACCTGGAACTGTGGGATAAACGGATTGATTGACTCAATACGGTTCCCTGCCCCAGGAGTTGCAACCTGATTAGGCTTTGGAATTGCATTGGCAGGGACCTCGTCAGGGGCTTCCGCACCCACAAGCTGCCACATCTGTCCACCAACTACAGAGTGAATCATCTGAGCTTGGGCTGTGATCTTTTCGTCCTTCTCTCGAAGTAGCTGCTCAATGTCGTATAGCTCTGGCTTGCCGTATGGGCTTCCAGGGATCATGCTGTTGCGAAGGATGATGTATGGGATTACGCCTTCCATCTCAGGGTGCTCAGTCTTCTTGACAACGGTGTTGCCAACGATGATGGCATTGCAGACAAGAGCCGGCTTACCTGGCTGTGTAGGGTGCTTGTACCAGTAGTCCATAACCTCGATCTTCATTTGGTCATATGCTGTCTGATACCGCACAGGGTCTCTGTGATAACTGTTCAGGTAAATGCTAGCAATCGGATCATCGTGCGTGCTAGCTGAGGTGTAAGGATACCACTTGCTCCCATCGTTTACAGGGATAACGTTGATTCCATAGTCCTCAATAGCAACTTGAGGAGAAACTCCGTAGCTGTACAGCGCCCAATCGATCCGGCTGTAGTCTGAAGTGCCGTATCCAAGGTATAGGTTTTCTGGTGTGTCAACAATCTGAACCCTTGGCATTTTTCGAACAGGGTCCCAGTATACCTTTGCCGCAGTAGTTCCGTATAGTGCCTTTAGAAGTGTTGCCTCTTCAAGCCTAAGGTCAAAGTCATTGTTGTCCCACCAGGCGTAAAACAATCTCTCTCGTCGAGTAGCTTGCTTTCGCTCTTCTTCAGTAGGCCCTGTCGGTGTATAATTGACAATAGGAGTTACAGCCTGAAGGGACGCCGGAATGCTCACATAGGACGAGTGCACATTTACAGATACGTGAGACCTGCCTGACAGGCGAGCGCTTGGGTCTTCTGCCCAGTGGTCTGCCCCCCCAAGGGTGAAGGTCTGTGGGTGAAAGTAGTGGTCGTATCGTCGATATAGGGCACGCATTCGGTTCTGCTCAGGCTCTACCATCTGCTTTTTTACAATGGCGTCACCGATAATCCCAAAGTATTCGTTCTCTTCAGCAACCTGGCCAATGGCGTTAAGTCGCTGCTTCTCCATGCTGAGAGCTTTCTTCTGTGCATCTGTAAGGTTTGACATCTTAGAGTAGTCGGCGGAGATCTTCTTTACGGCAATCTTTCCACCTGATATGATCATATCCGCTACAGTCTTAATGCCCTTTCCTGCAGGCATAGCCTTACGATTCCTGTTGGCACTTTGTCGAGGTGGTCTCTTCTTGGCAGCAGAGATGGTTGGCTTCTCTCCGCCAAGTGCCTTCCTTGCAGCTACGGCAGATGCCTTGATAGCAGCAATTGCAGCGTCAGGGGCGTCAGTGTTAGCAGGGGAGATGCTAGCTACTACGTTTCCACCGTTCTGGTTAAGCTTAGACGGCTTGCCCTTCATGGCCTGTCGCGCCTTCTCAAAGTTGGCGCCGATGTCCCTGATTGTGCTGGCTGGTGCTACAGCCGGGTCGTCAGTGTACAGGGAAGGCTGCGGCTTCCCATTGACGAATGAGCCTGGTAGCTTCCTAAGTCCCTTGCCTTTTGCCATTATGATACATACTCCCCAAAGTAGCTAAACACAGGCTTCTCAACCGGGTTGGAAGGATTGCGCGTAGCGTGCCTGACCGAGAGGGCAAGTGCCATCACGGCGTCTGTTGAAAGATTCTTGTCAGCAAGCTTGTATCCAAGTAGCTGTCGTCGAAGTTCCATCCATACACCTGTACGAGGAAGCTTAAGTTGACCACGGTCAATGACAGCCTTAAGGTCACCAAGTAGCTCTAGCTTCTTTGCCTTAGTACCGCCGAAGTCGTAGTCTCGTAGTGGCTTGATGATGCTAAACTCCTGTCGAAACAGCTTGCCACCGAAGCCAGTTGAGTCAACGATAGTTGTGCACGTTGCCCCATCCTGTGTGTATAGCAGGTGTCCCTCTCGCACCATGTTGATGACTGCGGGGATAGTCTGCTTTCCAATCTTGCGTCGGCATCGAACCCCTACCATCATCTGTCGATCAGTGTAATCAATAGTTACTGCCCAGGTTGCATCAGAGGAAATACCTGGGTCTACTCCCTGTGCGTATCGTCGCTTTGCGGTAGGGGGCTGCTCGTCTTCAAACTCTACAAAGCATCCATCAACCATCTCAGCGTTGAAGTATGCATCTCGTGCCTCGATGAAGAAACCATCAATGTTCTGCGGCACCAGGTACTCAGCCTGCTGGCGAACGATTGATTCAAAGGTTTGCGAGTTTAGTCCAAACCCTACGTTGTCGCGGGTAGATAGTCGGAAGCTCATAAACTGATCGTCCTTGTTTGGGTTCTTAGGATTGCCAAGCTCCCATAGGTCTGCGTAGTCGTTGATTCCTTCTGTAGGTGTGCCAATGAAGTGCAGCTGTCCACCGGTGGATAGGCGGCGCAGGTTGAGAACTTCCTGATAGATCATCAGAAGGTGAGGCTCAAACGCGGCTTCGTCAAATGAAATTCCATTCATGTCCTTTCCAAGCAGGGCCTTAGCCTTGTCCTGGGTTGTGCGGAAGTGGATGTTAGCTCCGCCGAATACAGGGTGGATCTTAATCCACAGGTATTCTCCACGGTACTTTTTGTCAAAGATGTACACTGGACCTAGCTCCTTAATAATCGGACATCCCCTACCGCGTTGGGCTGGGTGCGAGCCTTGGAAAACCATAGAAAGCTCACGATGCACCAACTCAGCAGTCTCCTGCTGGATGCCGATGTGGTACCACTCATAGGGCTCCGTAGTCCAACGCTCAGCGTCGGCCTGGTTGTTCAGTTCCGATGGGCGAAGCCCTAGCTTGTATGTGGCAGAGTGCAGGATGCCCACAGCCATTCCAAGCGTCTTACCCGCTCGATTGCCAGCGGAGCAGACAGTGGTCAGGTACTTGGGCCTGTACCCTGTCTCATCCCTGGCTGACATCCCCTGGAGCCAAGCAAGCTGGCCAGGGTTGAGATTGATCCCAAGCCAACGAGAGGCGAAGAAACCGATGTCGGCTCTGCCTCTGGCTAGATCTTGAGCAATCTCAGTAGTAAGATTCATTTATTCCTTGCGCTAATTGCCTTGGCCTTAGCCTTGGCATCTGCCTTGCTGCTTGCTCCCCAAGCTTGGAGTGAGAGTAGTAGCCGCGTTGGGCGTCCCTTTGAGTCCCGCTCTGGCCCGGGCATGTTACCCATGCGAGCCAGGAACGAAGCCCTTCGCGGATTGTCTCCGGACTTAACCGGAGCCTTGAGCGTGCCGCCTTTATAGCTGGCACGCCCCTTAGCATTCAGGCCGCCAGAAGGGCTCTTGCCCTCCTTGCGAGTCCATGCGGCTGTCTTAGCCACGCTGTGCGGTTGAGCGGTTCCCTCGTAGTGTCTTTCCACCCTTAGGACCCTTCTTGAATCGGGCTGCCATGGCCTTCTCGCTCTTCTCGCCCTTCTTGCCTTCCTTCTTTTCGTGCTTGTTCTTAGCGGCCTTGCTCTTGTACTTCTCTACCTTGTTTCCATACTTCTCTAGAAGGAAAGCTGGCATCTTCTTCTTGCCGGGCATTATCGTGCACCAAGCTTTGGCTTAACGCCAGGCTTTGGCTTTGGCTTAGGTAAGACCTTCTTCTTTCCTGGCTTAGGCATACCACGGCCATATCCGCTAGCAGGAGTATCAGTAAGTCCTTCACGACCAGTAGTTGTGCCCTCCATAGTGCTACGAGGCGAGTACTGGTACGTTGGAGCGCTAACGTATGGTCCAGTTGCGCGAGGAGTTGGCTTCAT
>Ga0209597_1000958_pt1 | contig 18931 bp, 23 predicted proteins | sample M_140625_MF_Meta_FD_187316 | JGI IMG/M metagenome (GOLD analysis project Ga0209597, IMG submission 187316) | Freshwater microbial communities from Lake Montjoie, Canada to study carbon cycling - M_140625_MF_MetaG (SPAdes) (version 2) | ecosystem: Environmental > Aquatic > Freshwater > Lake... | reverse complement strand
TATTAAAGATGAAATAATTATATTTAATAATAATATATATGTATTAGATTATATACTTATTAATAATAATAGTGATGATATGGTATGTAGTAGAGCTACTGGTAAGTGTTCAACAGGACATTGTATATCAGCAATAACATATAATAAACAGAAATATATCTATAATTCACAATTTAATATTAATAGACCTGATATATTATCACATACTATTGTATGTGATAGTGATAGTAATATAAGAATATCTTGTCCGTTAATAAGACAAGATTGGAATATAAAATTAAATACATGTTTTTCTATGAGAGAATGTTATAATAAAGAAATAATAGATATGTCTATCATGGCATCATCCCCGCATGATATTACTACAAATTTATGTTATATAGTTAAAAATATAGATACAATACACGCATATGTAAAATCATGTTCTTTAGATGATATTGGATGTACTTATGAAAATACAGGTGATGAAATTAAAGAAAAATTAGATGCATATGAAGCAGCAAAAGCAGGAGGAGCTAAGAAATCATCAAATAAAATTAAAATTATAATTAATAAAAAGATTATAAATCGTGTTGTTTTTAAAATTAATTCCGTTAAGTGTGTTAAGATAAATAATAATAACGTTGAATTATCTAATTTTAAATATAGCAAAAAATATAATGTATATTATATAAAAACAAGTGATTTAAACATATATAAATGAAGTATTTAACAAAAACCTTATTTTTATCCTTTTTATTATCAAGTTCTGCTTTTATTAATAATTATATGTTTATACAAAAACGACCTCAAGCTGCTATTGTAAAATCGATAGCTTTAAGATCTTCTTTAAATAACAGTTCTTTGATAAAAAGGAATGCAACAATTTATAAAATGGACTTTAGCAAGAGTAATAACGATGATTTTGATAATGACAATTTCATATTATTAAAATTATATTTTTATAGTATAAGCACAATGTATTTAATTGAATTCATTTTAAATTATATAAAGTAAATTATATAAAGTAAATTATATAAATTAAAATATAATATAATGGATACTAATAATATATTTCCTGTAATAGTTTGTGTAGCAAAAAACGAATATAATTATATCGAAGAATTTGTTAAATATCATTTGGCATTAGGTTTTAAACAAATTTTTTTATACGACAATCAAGATGTACCAAATACTTACATAAAAATATTAGAAAAATATTTATCACAATTAACAATATTATATATACCTGGAAATGATCGCAATATAGCAGTTCAAGATATTGTATTACATCATTTTCAACATGAAATCACAAAAGCAAATATAAACACTATTACACATGCAGCACATATAGATATCGATGAATACATTGTATTGAAAAAACATTCAAATATTTCAGATTTTATTAAGGAATATATAAAAGATGATTGTTCTGCAATAGGAATGAATTGGAGATTTTTTGGATCTTCAGGACATACTCGATATACCACAGAACCTATAACATCTAGATTTACTAAATGTGAAAAAAAAGGAAATATGCATATTAAAACATTATATGATGTTAATTCATCACTAGGTTTTATAACTCCGCATAATGTGCAATTATCTAAAGGATATACAAAATCAACAAATGGAGATATAATTCAAGGTCCTTTTAATGATAATCCTTGTTTTGATGTTATTCAGATTAATCATTATAAATGCAAAACATTTGAAGAATATAAAATCATAAGAATGCGAGGACGGGCTGATTTTACAAAAGAAAAACAAATTCCATATGATATAAAACAATTAGAAGAAGATTTTAATACTTATGATTTAAATGAGATCGAAGATTTGACAGCTAAAACTTTTTATGATAATATTAAATAATTATAGTGACTTATATTTTTTATTGAGATTTTTTTTGGGTTGTTCTTCAAGTGATCTATATTTAGTTATATAATTTGTATTAAATTTTTTTACAATATTATTAAACGGTTTTTTATAAGGAACAAAAGGACATTCAGGCGCATTTAAATCATAATTTTTAGTTGTTAAACAATTATTGATAACTGGTATTATATTAAGTTTTTTAAAATATTTATCATAATTGCCAGGTGAATATTGCATTCCAGTATAAATATTCATATTACTTTCACTCAAAACATAACCACTATAAATATGAGTTATGGTCGAAACGGTATCTGCTAATTTATGGTCGAAATATATTAAATATAACTCACTAACAGTATAAATCATAGGATCATTATATTTATCTAAATTATAAATTTCATCTTTAGTTAAAATATCTTGTATTAATGGGATATCATTGCAATATTTATTAAAATGTAATTCAGAGGTTTTATGTATAGTATTACAAATATATGTAATTTTATTTTTAGCATGTGAAGATATATAGGAACATAATATAAATAACTTTAAATTAACTCTTATATTCAGTTGTATAATAATAGAACTCATTTGACTACCTGAATATATACAATCATCAACTAAAACAATAACATCATTATTTTTTGAACTATAAGTGTTTGTAATTAATATTAATTCATATTCTGGATAGAAATAATTTAAATAATTTTTGACATAAATATAAATCCAATAATTAGATTTTTCTACATATTTTATATCAATGTAAAAATATAATGTTTTAGTTTTGGTATTTATAGCAAACTCAATCAAATCTTTAATATTTTTATGCAAATTTTTAAGAAACACCTCAAAAGATATATGAATGGTATTTTTAAAAACTTTTCTTACAATATCTCTAACATCCAAATCACACGCATTTATATATTTCTCAACTTGTTTTTGATTTAAAGAATGATCTAAAGGAAACTTAATATTAAGTTTAAATCCTGGTTTAGATTTAATAACTTCTTTTTTAGTAGCATTAACATTAGCATTAACATTAGCATTACCATTAGCTAATAATGATTTACCAATTTTGCCATATTTTTTAACGCATCTATTTGTAATAGGATTGAGTATTTTATCTTTTCCACAATTTTTTTTTGTTGCTTTTGTTGTATTAGCATTAGCATTAACATTAGCATTAACATTAGCATTAACATTAGCATTAGCATTAGCTAATAATGATTTACCAATTTTGCCATTTTTTTTAACACATCGATTTGTGATAGGATTGAGTATTTTATCTTTTCCGCAATCTTTCATTATTAAAATGATTACATTTTAATTATTAATTGTCTATTTATTGTATTGTGCAATTCATGAAAATCAATATTTTTAAATATAGCATTTGGACTATTATTAGTTTTAGTTATTCTATTTTTCCAAAAACCAATTATACATGTATTTTTATTAGGATTGGCAATAATTGGTGGATATATATTATTTTGATATAACATATATGGATATGCTATTGTATATTTACTCAAATATAAATATGGTATGCGTTCATAAATAAAAGGATGATATGAATAAGACAATTTGCCAAAAATTTTTAATAATATTTCATCATTTAATTCGCTAGAATATTCAGTATAATTCCATATAAGTTTTTGAATATCTTGATTTGAATTGATTATAGCTTTACATTTTTTAAAAATATTAATATAATCTAACATAACTTTTGGTGTAGCAATCCAATAATTACAATAAAATTCTATAAATTTATTTTTAATATAATCATTGGGATATCCTAAATTATCGAATATTATTTTTAAGATTTTTTTATTGTTTGGATGTTTTCTATCATTTGAATCTAAATGATTTATATCATCAATAACATAAAAAGGAACAACATCATATTTATTAACATATAAAAAATCAGCCAATTTCGCCATATCTGGTATTAAAATTTTTGTATGAGCCTTCCATGCTAATGTTCCCACATAATCATAATCCTTCCATTCGTCATAATTATTAAGAAACCATTCATCATACATATAATTTTCAAAAAGTATTGTAGGAGGTAATATTACAAATCTAGCCCAATTAAAATGTCCATATAGTTGTTTTGCTGTTTTCAATGTGGCTTCATTATATGTTAATATATATATAAGTATTTTTGCTGACATACTTTTTTAACTATTAGATATTTTTATATGTTTTAAAAAAATAAAAAAAAAATAAAAAATGATATATTGATATTCAACAAATTATTATCCTATTAAATTCTGGATTTATACCAAAATGTCTGCAAAGTTAGCTCAACGCCTTCAGGATATGATGCTTGCATGCACCGATGAACCATCGAAGAAAGATATGACCGCTGCACTTACTAAGGTATTTAAGGATAAAACCGCCAAAGCCAAGGAAGAGAAGCAACAATCAGGGGATAAGCCTAAACGCAAACCCTCTGCTTATAACCTCTTTTACAAGGAACAATCGGCAATCCTTAAGGAAAACGAACAGAGCAAACTGAAGGAAGAACGCATGAGTGCAAAAGAAAAGATGGCATATATTGCTGGCTTGTGGAAAGCTTCGAAGAATGGCGATAATATATTTGCTAAAGCTGATGACGCCGAATATGAATCTGCATCATCTGAAGCCGACGAAGAAGCCAATAAGCAAGATGCCGACGAAGAAAAGGAGGAAGAAGCTGTTGTAGCACCAGCGCCGGCACCAGTTGCTAAATTTACTGCTGGCAAAGGAAAAGAAACAGCAGCTGCTAAATCAGGTCCTGTCAAGAAAGATGACAAGAAGAAGGGGAAGTAGAATAATATAAAATAAAAAATGGCAAAAAGAAATTTTTGTCATTATAATCAAAAAAAAGAACTTTAAAAAATGACAAAAATTTCTTTTTGCCATTTTCATATTTCTCATTCATCACTGATGTATGTGTCTGCATTGCTATAATACTCTTCATCCAATAAATCGGAAATTTTGTAATATAGATGAGCGGAAACATTGTTAATGTTTGCATAGTTAATTCGGGAGTATTCATGAAAATCTGGATACAATACGATCAATTCGTCGATAATATCGTTAATATCGATATCATTGATATTTTGATCTAATCGGTTATGGTATTCGTTGATAACTTCGTTTATAAAGGTTGCTTCGTTGAACATTCTTTAAATAATCACAATAAATTTTTTTTAAGTGTTTATTCATTTTTTATGCAAATACTATAAAATCAATACAAATAAATATAATATTATTAATAAAAGCTTATGGAATTATTGAGCTGGATAGAAATAGAAAAATTAAACTGGTTTGAATTGTCTAAAAATGAGAATGCTATTAAATTATTAGAAGAAAATATTGATAAGGTTGATTGGTCGGCATTATCACAAAATCCAAATGCCTTGCCTATTTTGATGAAATACCAAGAAAAAATAAAATGGTTGCATCTTTCATTAAATCCAAATGCTATAGACCTACTCAAAGAAAATCCAGATAAAATAAATTGGATATCATTTTCAGAAAATCCGGCAGCTGTTGAATATATTTTATCAAAACAATATGATAAAATAAATTGGTATATGTTTTCCAGAAATACACAAGCAATTGATTATTTAAAAATAAATCAAAATAAAATTAATTGGTCGGGTTTATCAACAAATCCAGCAGCAATTGAACTATTAAAACGAAATCCCAATAAAATCGATTGGATGTTATTAGGAATTAATCCAAAAGCATTAGAAATATATAAAATTTATCCAGATAAAATAGATTGGATTGCGATTTCAGCTAATCCAGATGCAATAGACTTATTAGAAGACAATGAAGATAAAATCAATTGGAATTATTTATCACGAAATTCAAATGCGATTGAATTATTGAAAAAAAATCAGGATAAAATTAATTGGGTAGAATTATCAACAAATCCAAATGCTATGTCATTATTAAAAGCTAATAAAGACAAAATACACTGGAGTTATATTTCAAGAAATCCATCAATATTTAAACATAAAACGGCATTAAATAAAATTCTACCTAATTTTTGGCATTATATAAAAATATTTTTTTATTTACCATTAATTTTTATTATAAAAAGATAAACGATCAAACTAATAAAAGAAACAATGGCTATTTCTCGTTTAGGCAGGCGATATATTCTCTCAGGACAATAAATTAAATTATATAAAATTAATAATAAAATTGATGGTATAATTTTTAAATTAATAAAAAATGGTTCAATACCATAAATAAAGGCCATGTAAATAAATGGACTAATATTAAATACAATATCTATAATATTTTTAATATATCCATCAATAATAATTTCATTGCCATTACCATTTTCATTATCATTATCATTACCATTATCATTATCATTATCATTATCATTATCATTATCATTATCATTATCATTACCATTATCATTATCATTATCATTATCATTATCATTACCATTATCATTACCATTATCATTATCATTATCATTATCATTATCATTATCATTATCATTATCATTACCATTATCATTATCATTATCATTACCATTATCATTATCATTATCATTACCATTATCATTATCATTATCATTATCATTATAATAAAAATAATATTTACGAGGATTAATATAAGAAATATACAATCCCATAAACATAATAGTAAAAGTCAAAAAGGGCAATGAAAATATTTTATTGGTGAATTTGTGAAAAATGACTAATATAAAAATCCATAATGTTAAATATCTTTGTAACATTAAAAAATGATAATATTTTATTTTTATAATTTTATTTCAAAAAATGATACCTATGAAATTACTCGATTGGATTGATGAAAGAAATTTAATTTGGGATTTATTAGCATTTAATAAAAATGCGATACAATTGCTTGCCAAAAATAAAACAAAGATTAATTGGGGTTCTTTATCATTAAATCCAGAGGCAATTGAATTATTAAAAGAAAATCCAGATAAAATCAATTGGCAATTATTATCAGCTAATCCTAATGGCGTTCATTTACTCAAAGAAAATCAACCTAAAATTGATTGGGAGGCTTTATCATCAAATCCAAATGCCTATCAATTACTGAAAAAAAATTTAGATAAAATTGATTGGGAAGCTTTATCCGTAAATACAAATCCTGATATAATTCAATTATTACGAGAACATCCAAATAAAATTAATTGGAGTAGTTTATCAAATAATGAAAATGCCATTGAACTAATTAAAGAAAATCTAGATAAAATCAATTGGTTTAAATTATGTTTAAATCCAAACGCAGTTGAAATACTTAAAGAAAATCCAGATAAAATAGATTGGTCTATATTGTCAAAGAATATAAATGCGATAGATCTTTTAAATAAGAATAAAAAAAAAATAAATTGGATGATATTATCTTCTAATCAAAATGCCATTGAAATTATCAAAGAAAATCTGGATAAAATCAATTGGTCTATATTATCTATAAATATAAATGCTATTCAATTACTTAAAGCCAATCAAGATAAAATCAACTGGCTAATTTTATCTGCTAATCCAAATGCAATGGAAATATTAAAAAACAATCAAGATAAAATAGATTGGTTTCGAATTTCAAAAAATCCTTCAATATTTACTTATGATTACGAGAAAATGCGAAATTCAAATAAAAATCTCAAAGAAGAAATAATAGCATCTGCATTAAATCCATCGAGAATATTTAGATTAATAGATAATTATGATAAAAACGAAGTTTATAAAGCATATTTCGATTATTAAGCCTTGGCTTTTCGCAAAATGTGTCTTACTGATCGCCATTTGTTTCTATATTCGCTATAATAAACGCAATCTTTTAACTCATTAATTTTTTTCGTTTTGAGAACACTAAAGATGAAATCGTATAATGAATAAAATATTTCGCCTGTGGTAGTTGATGTTATTATCTCGCCCATTTCGCGCCGACTATACGACCCGCAGTACATAATATTATTTTTGCGAACTGCAAACAAATAATATCCTTTTTTCTTGATACGAAGATTACCCAGCATTGTGTATAAATTAAAGAATATATAAAACAAAATCAAATTTTTATTTTTTTACATATAAATTAGAATAAATTTGATAATAAAAAATGATTTTTTTTATAAAATTAAATTTAATCATTGAAACCCGATGAAATTATTAGATTGGATTGATATAAATAATCTTGAATGGTTTTATTTATCATTTAATCCAAACGCAATACAAATTTTAAGGGAAAATCCAGATAAAATAGATTGGTATTCATTTTCATCAAATTTGAATGGAATGGAGATATTAAGAGAATATCCTGAAAATATTAATTGGGGTGTTTTATCGTATAATTTAAATTCGATAGAAATCTTAAAAGAAAATCCAGATAAAATTAATTGGTCTATGTTATCATCCAATCCCAATGCCGTTGAATTACTCAAAGATAATCAAGATAAGATCGATTGGCGTTTATTGTCACAAAACCCGAATGCCGTTGAATTACTCAAAGGAAATCCAGATAAAATTAATTGGTTTATGTTATCAACCAATCCAGGTGCCATAGAATTTTTAAAAGAAAATCCTGATAATATCGATTGGTATGTATTATCATCTAATCCCAATGCCGTTGAATTACTAAAAGAAAATCTGGATAAAATCAATTGGAATTTATTATCACAAAATCCAAACGCCGTTGAATTACTCAAAGAAAATCAAAATAAAATCAATTGGGCCTTATTGTCATTAAATCCTAATGCTATAGAAATTTTAAAAGAAAATCAACATAAAATTAATTGGAACTTCTTATCAGCTAATCCAAATGCAATTGAATTATTAAAAGAAAATATAACTAAAATAGATTGGGCTATATTCTCATCAAATCCAGCAATTTTCGCATAAAAAAAAGAAATGACAAAAACTATTTAAATGTTTTTGTCATTTCTTTTCTCTCTTCCTTTTTTTCTCAACCCATTTTTTTTTGTATATCTACATACTCATAATAATTATAATCACAATTGATGATAATAATCTTATCAGCATATAGATCAGGATATACATTGATATTTTGAGATATAAACGCATTTGGTTTTATCTCATCATCACTGTCAATAGTGAGAACTTTAAGGCGTTCAGATAAGTTTGATGTCATTTGCATGAAAATTTATTTAACATTTCAGTTATCATTTTTTTTATAGTTTTTATATTTTTAATACAAAAATATAAAAATTGATTGTTAATGTTAATGTCAATGTTAATGTTAATGTCAATGTCAATGTCAATGTCACCACCAATGAAATTATTAGATTGGATTGATATAAATAAATTGAGATGGTCTAAATTATCGGAAAATCCAAATGCCATAAATCTTTTAAATGAAAATCAGGATAAAATCAATTGGGCGTTATTATCATTAAATCCTAATGCTATAGAATTATTAAAAAAAAACAAAAATAAAATTAATTATATTTATTTGTCTTCTAATCCTTGTGCTATAGAACTTTTAAGAGAAAATAAAAATAATATTGATTGGAATATTTTAGCAACTAATCTAAATGCCATTGATTTAATTAAAGAAAATGAAAATAAAATTAATTGGAAATATGTTTCCTTAAATCCTAATGCAATTAAACTTTTAGAAGCAAATGAATATAGAAACGAATATTGGTATTATTTATCAGCCAACCCGAATGCCATTAAACTTTTAAAAAAAAATCCAGATAAAATCAATTGGTCTCAATTGTCAGCAAATTCAGCAGCAATAGAACTTCTTAAGAAAAATCAAGATAAAATCAATTGGTCTCAATTATCATCTAATTTAAATGCAATAGAACTTCTAAAAGAAAATCAAGATAAAATCAATTGGTTTCTGTTATCAGCAAACCCGGGAGCAATTGAAATTCTCAAGGAAAATCAAGATAAAATCGATTGGTCGATGTTTTCAAGTAATCCAGCAATCTTTACTTATGATTATGATAAATTGAAAGATCTCAATCAAGATCTCAAAGAAGAAATAATAGCCAAGGCTTTACACCCAAAACGGATATTTAGACTAATAGAAGAATACGGAGAGGAAGAAATTTATAATATTTATTTAGAAGATTGAATAAAAAATGATTTTATATATTATATAATTACCTACCAAAACACGACAAATGAGATTATTGGATTGGATTGATATAAATAAATTGAAATGGTCTAAATTATCAGAAAATCCCAATGCCGTTGAATTACTCAAGGAAAATCCAGATAAGATCGATTGGAGTTTATTATCAAATAATATCAATGCCATTAAATTACTCAAAGACAATCCAGATAAAATCAATTGGAGTTTATTATCACAAAATCCAAATGCTATAGAACTTCTCAAAGACAATCCAGATAAAATCAATTGGATCTTGTTGTCATTAAATCCTAGTGCCATTGAATTACTCAACGAAAATCCAGATAAAATCAATTGGTTTATGTTATCAGCAAACCCAGGAGCAATTGAATTATTAAAAATGAATGACTATAGAAACGAATATTGGTATTATTTATCAACTAACCCGAATGCCATTAATCTTTTAAAAAAAATTCCAGATAAAATCAATTGGTCTCAATTATCATCTAATCCAAATGCTATAGAACTTCTCAAAGAAAATCCAGATAAAATCAATTGGTCTCAATTATCAACTAATCCAAATGCTATAGAACTTCTCAAAGAAAATCAGGATAAAATCAATTGGCTTCTTTTATCAGCAAATCTAGGAGCTATAGAACTTCTCAAAGAAAATCAAGATAAAATCGATTGGTTGATGTTTTCAAGTAATCAGGCAATCTTTATTTAAATAAAAAAAATGATTTTTTTGTAATTTATAATTAAATACAAAAATGGAATGTGAAGAACAAACAGCAAAAACAAGGAAAAGAAAGACAATTGATTATATGATTATAGACGATGATAATATTAAATTAAAAAAGTATAAAAAGAAATATATATCATCTACGTTAAAACGACTTGTATGGAATAAATGGATAGGTGAAGAAATAGGCAAAGCCAAATGCATGTGTTGTAATGTGACATACATAGTACAATTATCATTTCATGCGGGACATATAATATCAGAATTCAATGGCGGTGAAACTATAGCATCTAATCTAAAACCAATTTGTCAAAATTGTAATTCTAGTATGGGAAAAAAGAATATGATTGATTTTATGGAAACTTTAAAATGATTATAAAAGCTATTTTTGTTTATTTTTATATAATGTTACCAATGAAATTGTTAGATTGGATAGATATAAATAAATTAAATTGGAGTGCATTGTCAGAAAATCCCAATGCTATTCAACTGTTAAAAGAAAATCCAAATAAAATTAATTGGTGTTTTCTTTCTATCAATGATAATGCAATAGATTTATTAGAAAATAATCAAAATTATATTGATTGGTTTTATTTATCTATAAATTCGAATGCAGGTTCATTATTAAAACGAAATTTAGATAAAGTAAATTGGAATTTTGTTTCCAAAAACCCAGGAGCAATCGAAATATTAAACAATAATATCGATAAAATCAATTGGTTTCATTTGTCATCAAATCCAAATGCATTACATTTACTTAAAAAATATCGCACAAAAATAAATTATAATTACCTTTCTTTAAATCCAAATGCTATAAAAATGTTAAAGAAATATCCATATTATATTGATTGGAATTTCTTATCAGCTAATCCAAATGCCATTTCGTTATTAAAAACAAATCAAGATAGGATTGATTGGTTTCATTTGTCAGGCAATAAGAATGCGATCGAAATATTAAAAAATAATTTAAATAAAATTAATTGGTATATGTTATCAGGAAATCAAGGAGCAATAGAAATATTAAAAGAAAACCAAGATAATATAAGTTGGTTTCATTTATCAACCAATCCAGGAATATTTACATATGATTATGAGAAAATTAAAGATCTCAATAAAGATCTTAAAGAAGAAATCATAGATGCCGCCTTAAATCCATCGAGATTATTTAAATTAATGAGAGAATACGGAGAAAAAGAAATATACGAGGCTTATTTCATATATTAAAAAAATGATTTATTATTTTTTCATTTTTAAATTAAAAATGTTACCAATGAAATTATTAGATTGGATTGATATTTCTAAAATTGATTTTGAATATATATCTGCAATACCCGAAGCAATTGAGGTATTAAAAGAAAATCAAGCTAGAATTCATTGGTCTAGATTATCAAGAAATCCAGCAGCCATCGATCTTTTAAAGACAAATCTTAATAAAATTAATTGGGATTATTTATCAGCTAATCCAAATGCAATTGAACTTATTACAGAAAATCCTAGAAAAGTCAATAAGAGTTATTTATCTTTAAATCCAAATGGAATTAATCTTTTAAAGAAATATCCGAGAAAGATAGATTGGTATTTATTATCTGTAAATCCTGATGCCATTGAAATTTTAAATAAACATCCAAATAAAATCAATTGGTTAGGATTATCAACAAATACAAATGCAATTGAAATTATTAAAAACAATCTTCATAAAATAAGTTGGGATTTATTATCATCTAACCCGAATGCAATTGAACTTTTAAAAGCAAATCTAGATAAAATTAATTGGTATGCATTATCTCTAAATACAAATCCTGAAGCTATTCAGCTACTCAAAGAAAATCAAGATAAAATCAATTGGCAAAATTTATCAGAAAATATAAATGCATTTGAACTTCTCAACGAAAATCAAGATAAGCTCAATTGGTTTTTATTGTCGGCTAATCCTTGTGCTATTAAAATTTTGATGGATAATTATGAATATATAAATTGGTCTCAATTATCTAAAAATGAAAGTGCAATAGAACTTCTCAAAAAAAATCAAGATAAAATCGATTGGTTTTATATGTCAGCAAATCCAGCGATATTTACTTATGATTATAAGAAAATTAAAGATCTCAATCAGGATCTAAAAGAAGAGATCATTGCAAAGGCTCTACATCCAAAACGGATATTTAGACTAATAGAAGAATATGGAGAAGATGAGATTTATAATATTTATTTTGATGATGATTGAAAAAAAATGATATTATTAATTTTATATAATCATATAATGTTGCCGCTGAAATTATATGATTGGATAGATAAAACTAAATTAAATTGGGATGGTTTAACAGAAAATATAAACGCAATTGAACTTCTCAAAGAAAATCAAGATAAAATCGATTGGATTTTTATTTCTTCAAATAAATATGCAATAGATCTTATAAAAGATAATTTAGATAAGATAGATTGGAATATATTAAATATAAATCCTAATGCTATCGAAATTCTTATGAAATATCCAAGAAATATTAAATGGAATTGTTTATCATATAATCTTAATGGGATTGAACTACTCAAAAAAAATCAAGATAAAATCAATTGGCGATTGCTGTCATTAAATGCAAATGCTATAGAACTACTCAAAGAAAATCCAGATAATATCGATTGGTTTTATTTATCAAAAAATTGTAATGCAATTGAACTACTCAAAAGAAATCAAGATAAAATTCATTGGCCTTATTTGTCATCTAATCCTAATGCAATTGAACTTTTAAGAGAAAATCCAGATAAAATTGATTGGGATCGATTATGTTTAAATCCAAATGCTATTAAACTTCTAAAAGAATATCCAGATAAGATTGATTGGTCTAAATTGTCTGGTAATAATAACGCAATAGAACTTCTCAAAGAAAATCAAGATAAAATTTATTGGCCTGATATATCAGCAAACGCGGCAGCAATAGAACTTCTCAAAGAAAATCAAGATAAAATCAATTGGTATATGTTTTCAAGTAATCCAGCGATCTTTACTTATGATTATGAAAAAATGCGAAATTCCAATTTAGAACTCAAAGAAGAGATTATTGCAAAGGCTCTACATCCAAAACGGATATTTAGACTAATAGAAGAATATGGAGAAGAAGAGATTTATAATATCTATTTAGATGATTAAAAAAATGATTATTTTGTTATTTATAATAATAATTATTATTAAATGTTACCACTTAAATTATTAGATTGGATTGATAAAACTAAATTACAGTGGTATTGGTTATCTATAAATCCTAATGCAATAGAAATATTAAAAGAAAATAAACATATATTTGATTGGGGAGCATTATCGGCAAATTTAAATGGATTAGAATTATTAAAAGAAAATCCTGAAAAAATCAATTGGTATTTCCTATCAAAAAACCCGAATGCAATTTTATATTTAAAAGAACATCCGGAAAAAATCAATTGGGATACATTATCGGAAAATTACAATGCAATAGAACTTTTAAGAGCAAATCTAGATAAAATCAATTGGAATAATCTTTGTAATAATCAAAGTCCTCAAGCCATTGAATTATTAAAAGAAAATCCTGAAAAAATCAATTGGTATTTTCTATCATCAAATCCATCAGCCATTGAACTATTAAAAGAAAATCCAGATAAAATTTGTTGGTATGTATTATCGAGTAATCCTAATGCCTTTCAATTGCTTAAAGACAATCCAGATAAAATCAATTGGTATTATTTATCAAGACATTCAGGTGCAATCGAATTGTTAAAGAAAAATCTAGATAAAATTGATTGGTTTTTATTATCAGAAAATCAAAACGCAGTTGAAATTTTAAAAGAAAATCCAGATAAAATATATTGGTTAAAATTTTCAGCAAATCCAAATGCCATAGATATTATTAAAAATAATATTGATAAAGTTAATTGGTATTGTTTATCATCAAACCCAAATGCAATAAAAATTTTAAAAGAACATTTTGATAAAATTGAATGGTTGTATTTATCTATAAATCCAAATCCAGAGGCAATTGAACTTCTCAAAGAAAATCAAGATAAAATTGAATGGAATATGTTTTCAAGTAATTCTGCTATTATTACTTATGATTACGAAAAAATGCTAAATTCCAATTTAGAACTCAAAGAAGAGATTATTGCAAAGGCATTACATCCAAAACGGATATTTAGACTAATTGAAGAATACGGCGAAGAAGAGATTTATAATATCTACTTCGACGAATAAAAATAACTTATTTCATAATTTTAATATAATAATTGCCTTTTTCATAGCCACTATCAATAATATTAAATTCAGGTTTTAATTTTGTTATTTCGTTTTTTAATTCTCCTTCAGGATATATATTATAATATCTATAATAAATATCACCTGTTTTAACAGAAGTCCATTTAACTAAATTGGCGTTTTTTGTGAAATTTGCGGCATTTTTATTGGGTAATGTTTGAACTACTCCCCAAACTTCAATAAATGCTATACCACCAGGTTTAAGTATTCTATAAATTTCATCTAAAGTTTTTTTTCTATCATCATCATTATTTAAATGATGATATGAAGCTATACAAATAATACCATCAAAATAATTATCATCAAAAGGTATATCGGTCATAGATGCTTTAATTACATCAAAACCTTTATTTTTACATATTTCAACCAATTTAATAGAAATATCAATACCTTTTATAATTAAATCATTTCTATACTTCATATATTTACCATTTCCACAACCAATATCAAGTATTTTGGCATTTGATTGAAATTCATTTAAGAAAGATACAACACAAGGCCATAAACGAACTCTTGTTTTATCAAATTCATCAGCTATAATATCATAAAAGGTTTCAATATTCATTTTTCTTATTATAATATATTTGTTTTTATTTAAATGAATATAACAAACTATGCTCGGATCTTACATTATTATAATGACAAAAAAAGATTTTAGAAATAAATTTATTATTAGCAAAACAAAATAGAGATATTTCAAGATATAATAATATCGTGCGCGAATTACATAATATATATTCTATTGAAAAAAGAGAATTTATAATGATAAAATTAATGGATGATAATCAATTATTGCTATCTTTATCTATTAATGATATTAGCAACTTAGAGAAGAAATTAGGAGACATTTATTTGGAATGGAACGACGAATAATTTATTTTTATTCTTCAAAATAAATATTATAAATCTCTTCTTCTCCATATTCTTCAATTAATTTAAATATCCTTTTTGGATGTAATGCCTTTGCAATAATTTCTTCTTTGAGTTCTAAATTGGAATTTCGCATTTTTTCGTAATCATATGTAAAAATAGAAGGATTTGTTGAAAATATAGCCCAATCAATATTATCTTGATTTTCTTTGAGAAGTTCGATAGCATTATGATTAGTTGATAGCATATACCAATTAATTTTATCTTGATTTTCTTTGAGAAGTTCAATTGCGTTTTCATTAGCAGACAATTGAAACCAATTGATTTTATCTGGATTTTCTTTAAGAAGTTTTATAGCATTTTTATTTTTATTAGCTGATAATAAATACCAATCTATTTTATTTTTATTTTCTTGAAGTAGTTGAATAGCATTATGATTTACAGACAAATAAAACCAATTGATTTTATCAGGATTTTCTTTGAGAAGTTCGATAGCATTAGGATTTCTGGATAACATAGCCCAATCTATTTTATTTTTATTTTCTTGAAGTAGTTGAATAGCATTAGGATTTACAGACAAATAAAACCAATTGATTTTATCGGGATTTTTTTTTAATAATTCTAATCCATTTAAATTTGATGATAACATAGACCATACGATTTTATCAGGATTTTCTTTTAAAAGTTCAATAGCATTTAAATTTATAGATAAATAAAACCAAATTATTCTAATTTGATTTTCTTGTAAAAGTTCTATAGCGTTTAAATTTTCGGATAACATAACCCAATCAATTTTATCTTTATTTGCTTTGAGTAATTGAACGGCATTGGGATTTATAGACAAATAATTCCAATTTATTTTATTTTTATCAATCCAATCTAATAATTTCATAGGTAATGATTGCATTTGATGAATAAAAACAAAAATAATAAATATCAATTTTTATTCATCAAAGTAGATATTATAAATCTCTTCTTCGCCATATTCTTCAATTAGTCTAAATATCCTTTTTGGGTGTAATGCAGCTGCAATAATTTCTTCTTTGAGTTCTAAATTGGAATTTCGCATTTTTTCATAATCATATGTAAAAATAGAGGGCTTAGTTGAAAATATAGCCCAATCAATATTATCTTGATTTTGTTTTAAAAGTTCAATAGCATTTGGATTAGCTGATAATAAAGACCAATTAATCTTACCTGGATTTTGTTTTAAAAGTTCTATAATATTGATATTAGTATTAGTAGAAAGCCAATTCCAATTAATCTTATCTGGATTTTCTTTTAAAATTTCTATTGCATTAGGATTATTTGATAATCTATTCCAATCAATTTTATTTGGATTTTCTTTTAATAGTTCAATAGCATTTGGATTAGCTGATAATAAAGACCAATTAATCTTATTTAGATTTTCTTTTAAAAATTCTATAGCATTTGGATTTTTTGATAATAAAGACCAACTAATCTTATCAGGATTTTCTTTTAAAAGTTTGATAGCATTGATATTAGTATTAGTAGAAAGCCAATACCAATTGATTTTATCAGGATTTGCTTTTAAAAGTTCTATAGAATTATAATTAGCTGACAAATAAGCCCAATTAATTTTATCTGGATTTTCTCTTAAAAGTTCTATAGCATTTGGATTAGCTGACAAATAATACCAATCAATTTTATCTTTATTTGCTTTGAGTAATTGAACGGCATTGGGATTTATAGACAAATAATTCCAATTTATTTTATTTTTATCAATCGAATCTAATAATTTCATAGGTAATGATTGCATTTGATGAATAAAAACAAAATAATAAATATCAATTTTTATTCATTAAAGTAGATATTATAAATCTCTTCTTCGCCATATTCTTCAATTAGTCTAAATATCCGTTTTGGATGTAATGCAGCTGCAATAATTTCTTCTTTGAGTTCTAAATTGGAATTTTGCATTTTCTCGTAATCATAGGTAAAAATAAAATAATTGCTTGAAAATATATACCAATTAATCTTATCTTGATTTTTTTTGAGAAGTTCAATAGCATTTGGATTAGATGATAATTGACACCAATTGATTTTATCTGGATTTTCTTTTAAAAATTCTATAGCATTTGGATTAGATGACAAATAAGGCCAATGAATTTTATCTTGATTTCTTTTGAGTAGTTCAATTGCATTGGTATTAGTAGAAAGCCAACACCAATTAATCTTATCTAGATTTTCTTTTAAAAGTTCTACAGCATTATAATTAGCTGACAAATAATACCAATTGATTTTATCAGGATTTGCTTTTAAAAGTTCTATAGCATCTGGATTTCTTGATAACATATTCCAATTTATTTTATTTTTATCAATCCAATCTAATAATTTCATAGGTAATGATTGCATTTGATGAATAAAAACAAAAATAATAAATATCAATTTTTATTCATCAAAGTAGATATTATAAATCTCTTCTTCGCCATATTCTTCAATTAGTCTAAATATCCGTTTTGGATGTAATGCAGCTGCAATAATTTCTTCTTTGAGTTCTAAATTGGAATTTCGCATTTTTTCATAATCATAAGTAAAAATAGAGGGCTTAGTTGAAAATATAGCCCAATCAATATTATCTTGATTTTCTTTGAGAAGTTGAATTGCATTTGAATTACTAGAAAGCCAGTCCCAATTAATTTTATCTTGATTTTGTTTTAAAAGTTCTATAGCATTTGGATTTTTTGATAATCTATTCCAATTAATTTTATCTGGATTTTCTTTTAATAGTTCTATAATATTGATATTAGTATTAGTAGAAAGCCAATACCAATTAATCTTATCTGGATTTTCTTTTAAAATTTCAATTGCATTTGGATTAGCTGATAATCTATTCCAATCAATTTTATTTGGATTTTCTTTTAATAGTTCAATAGCATTTGGATTAGCTGATAATACAACCCAATTAATTTTATCTAGATTTTCTTTTAAAAATTCTATAGCATTTGGATTTTTTGATAATAAAGACCAATTAATCTTATCAGGATTTTCTTTTAAAAGTTTGATAGCATTGATATTAGTATTAGTAGAAAGCCAATACCAATTGATTTTATCAGGATTTGCTTTTAAAAGTTCTATAGAATTATAATTAG
>Ga0209597_1000953_pt1 | contig 18978 bp, 16 predicted proteins | sample M_140625_MF_Meta_FD_187316 | JGI IMG/M metagenome (GOLD analysis project Ga0209597, IMG submission 187316) | Freshwater microbial communities from Lake Montjoie, Canada to study carbon cycling - M_140625_MF_MetaG (SPAdes) (version 2) | ecosystem: Environmental > Aquatic > Freshwater > Lake... | reverse complement strand
ATCCACGCCATAGGCCGTGATTCGGGCGGTGGATCGGTGCGCCCCCTGCCGGACCACGATGGTCTTGATGAATCGCGGATGCACACAGGGATCCATCGCCACCACGGTCGTAGGGCCCACCAGGAAACCGGTGGTTTCCAGAGGGCGCTCGTCAGCGACCAAGTCGGCCAAGCTATTGGACCGAGGGCCAGTGGAACGGGGATCCTGATCGAGAATCCCGTGTGGGGCGTCGCCCCGGTCAAACTGCAAGGTAAACTCTACCTGCATCAAACCGGGCGAAACCGCGGCGATCCATCGGGCGGGATCTTTGCTCGAGGGGGCCGCTGCTAGAGGCAGGGCTAACGCCAATAGGAGCAACAGGAGGCGTGTCATGTGGCGTGAAATTAAGCCACATTTCCCCAACCTCCAACGTCCAACTTTGCGTCTCGCAAGGACCGCGCCGAGCGAGCACCAACGAGCACTCCGCAAAGGCCCGCGCTACCAGTTCAACGCCTGCAAGCGACGGGAAACCTCTTCAGCATTGGCTCGACTATTAAACCCGCTCACACGGAACCACCCTTCGCCATTACTGCCGAAGCCGCTTCCTGGGGTAATCACCACATTGGACTCATTGAGGATTCGGTCGAACGCCTGCCAGCTGGTGTGCCCCTTAGGTGCATCCACCCAGATGTAGGGAGCATTCACCCCACCAAACACGCGGTGACCGGCCGCCTTGGCGCCCGCTACCAGGATTTTGGCATTGCCCATGTAATGTTCGACCAAGGCGGCCACCTGAGCCTTGCCTTCCGGCGAATACAAGGCTTCGGCCGCACGCTGCACCAAGTACGACACCCCGTTGAACTTGGTGGTCATGCGCCGAGACCACAACGGGTGCAAGGGCTTGAACTCGCCCGAGGCCGTGGAGGCCAGGAGCGTCTTGGGCACCACCGTGAACGCGCACCGGACGCCAGTGAAACCGCCGTTTTTCGAGAAACTACGAAACTCAATAGCACACTCACGGGCCCCCGGGATCTCGTAAATGGAATGCGGGATTGTCGGATCGCTAATGTAGGCCTCATAGGCCGCGTCGAACAAAATGATCGATCGGTTGGCCAGCGCGTACTTCACCCAGGCCTCGAGCTGAGCCCGCGAGGCCGTGGCCCCGGTGGGGTTGTTCGGCGAGCACAAGTAAATGACGTCCACGTGCTCCTTGGGCGGCTCCGGGATGAACCCGTTCTGGGCCGTGCATGGCAGGTAAGTAATCCCTGCGTAGGCACCCGTGGCATCGGCCTCGCCCGTGTGGCCCGCCATGACGTTGGTATCCACATAAACGGGGTACACTGGATCGGTGATGGCCAGACGATTGGAAGCCCCCATAATGTCGAGGATCGCCCCGCAATCGCACTTAGAACCGTCGCTCACAAAGATCTCATCGTCGGCCACGTCGAGGCCGTGGGCCCGGAAATCATTCTCGGCAATGGCCGCCCGCAGCCACTCGTAGCCCTGCTCGGGGCCATAGCCCTTGAAGGTGCTCCGCACGGCCATCTCATCCACCGCCTTGTGCAGGGCGGCAACCACGGCTGCAGGCAACGGCTCGGTCACGTCGCCGATGCCGCACCGAATCAACCGGGCGGCCGCTGCCGGATTGGCGTCATTGAACGCCTTCACCCGCCGTCCGATTTCCGGAAACAGATAACCCGCCTTGAGCTTGAGATAATTGTCGTTGAGTGAAGCCATGGTGATGAGCCGGGCCACGCCCGGAAAGAACGTGACATTAGGGAATGCCCACGGCCGGGTGCAAGAGCGCCTGTTCCCACAGTCTGTTCGCGCTTGTTCCCAGATTTCTCACTACTCTCTCGAACGCAACCCCAACTACCAAAAGACCTCTCCGAGTCTTCAATTCAAACCCACTGACTAAGAAAGGTGCGGGCCGGCACGCGCAACGGAAGCCCATGGTGTTTGAAGCAATCGACGGGCACATACGGCGCGTCCAATTCCACTTGGAAGGCATAGGGAGCCCCGGTCCGTTGCTGGAAGAAGGCTAGGGAGGGCGAGAGTTCGGTGGCGCCATTCTTGACCTCGACGAGACACCAAGGCTTCCGGTCGCGCACGACCACGAAGTCGACCTCCTGCCCCTGTTTGGTGCGAAGATAAGCCAACTCGAACGTGCCCAACCCAAGGTCAGTCCACGCCTCGACCGCTTTGAGCAGGTGGCAGCCCACGAAGGTCTCGGCGCGGCGACCTACATCTTCAACCCCCGACCAATCGCGCAGAAACCACCGGGGTTCCTTTCGCAGGGAGTTGGCGATGTCCTTGGACCAAGGCCTCAGCGTGAACCCCAGATGCAATTGTTCCAGAGCGGCGATCCACCGGTTCGAGGTCTCGGCGGTAACCTGAAGGTCGCGAGCCAACTCGGAGAAGTTGAGTTGAACAGAGGATCGCTCCGAGAGGATGCGTGCCAACTGATCCAAACCAGCCAGATCGCGGAAGGCGCCGAGGTCGCGAAGATCCTCACCCGTGAGCTGGTCGAGTCGAAGTCGCGCCCATTTGCGGGTGAAGGCCGGCGACCGCGTCAGAAAAGGTTCCGGGAACCCGCCATGACGCAGCAGGGCGTTCCAGTCGTCATCGCTGATCCTCGCAGGCGGCGAAAGCACCTCGGCAGGCGTGTCGGTGCGCAAGCATTCGGCCACGCTGAAGGGATGCATTCGGTAGAGGAAGTATCGCCCCATAAGGCTGTCCCCTCCCCGGCGATAGACATTGAGCCGAGCACTGCCGGTGACCACCACTCCGAGTTTCTTCCGATCGGCATGAACATCGAAGAACCCCTTGAGGAAGGCCTTCCAACGGCGGTCTTTGTGGATCTCATCGAAGACTACCTTGGGTCGACCGGCGCGAGCTTTGTCGGCTCCGATGGCTGCGGCCACGGCCGTCGCTCCCTTCTGGATCAGACGCCGGTCGTCGGCCGCGTCCCAGTTGAAATAGGACTCTGCCCCATGCCGACAAACCGTGGTCTTGCCCACCTGCCGGGGACCGCTGACGAAGGCCATCTGCCGATGGGTCTCCAGATGGGTCTCCAGGATGGAATCATAGATTCGGCGACGATCGTTCATTGAAACCAATTTACGATGAATCGTATTTTGGTAAACACCATTTTACGATTGATCGTAGTTTGGACTATTCGAAAACTCGTGTTACACAGCCCCCCGCCCTGCCTCGACGTCACCGCCACTCGGTGCCGCTGGGAAACTCGTAGCGGGCCAAGGTCTCGGCGTGCATCTCGGTGCTGTAGCCCGCTTTCTCTGGGGCCAGGTAGCGACCAGAGCGGATGCGGCAGGGATCAGTGAAGTGCTCGTGCAAGTGATCGACAAACTCGCACACCCGTCCGTCCCAGCTGCCACTGACCGAAGTGAAATCGATCATGCTCATGTGCTGAACGAACTCGCACAACCCAACCCCACCGGCGTGCGGGCACACCGGCACACCGAACTTCGCCGCCAAGAGCAGCACCGCGAGGTTCTCGTTCACGCCCCCCAGGCGGCAGGAGTCGATTTGGCAGAACGAGATAGCCCGAGCCTGCAGCAACTGCTTGAAGAGGATCCGGTTCATGCCGTGCTCGCCCGTGGCCACGCCAATGCCCAGCGGCTCCATGGCCCGCGCAATGGCGGCATGGCCGAGGACGTCGTCCGGCGAGGTCGGTTCCTCGATCCACCACGGTTTGAACGCGGCCAGCGACTGCATCCACTCGATGGCCTGCGGCACGTCCCAGACTTGGTTGGCATCGACCATTAGCTTACGATCCCAGCCGATTTCCTCACGGATGATGCTCAGGCGGCGAATGTCGTCCTGCAAATCGCGACCCACCTTCACCTTAATGTGGTTCCATCCCTCAGCCACCGCCTCGCGGCACAGACGGCGAATCTTGTCGTCCGGGTAACCCAGCCATCCGGCGCTGGTGGTGTAAGCCGGATATCCCTCGCGCTCGAGCCGGGCGATGCGCTCGGCCTTGCCTGGTTCGGCGCGGCGCAGCAAGTCCAACGCCTCAGCCGGCGTAATGGCATCGGTCAGGTAGCGGAAATCCACGCAGGCCACGAACTCTTCGGGCGTGAACCCGCTCACCAGCTTCCAAACCGGCATTCCGGCATGGCGGGCGTACAAGTCCCACAGGGCATTGACGATGGCGGCTAGGGCCAAGTGAATGGCCCCCTTGTCGGGACCGATCCAGCGCAGTTGCGAGTCGCCATTGAGTCGCCGCCACACCGCGCCCGGAGCCGCGCGAAACTCTTCCAGCGTGAGACCCACCACGAGGTGTTCATGGGCCATGACCGCGGCGCAAACCACGTCGTTACCGCGGCCGATAGTAAAGGTAGACCCGTAACCCTTCCACTCGGTGTCCGTGTGCAAGATCACGTAGGCCGAGGAATAATCCGGATCCGGATTCATCGCATCCGAACCGTCCAAACCTTTGGACGTCGGAAAGCGAATATCGCGAACTTCAAGTCGGGTAATGCGCATGAGAGGCGGGATTATGGCGCGATGCCTCACCGCCGCCAAGGACCCAGACGCGGACGCCCGCTGGATGCGTTACCCTTGTTTGCGAGGCTAACCTATCGGCCTAGTACCAGAAAACCGTATTGCCGCCCGGACCCCCGACCGCACGGCCCTTGATTTGCGTCTTCGGTCGAACGATCACGCTACCATCGGCCTGACCGACCGGCTGATCCGGGGTCAGCGAGAACTCCAGGAAGAGCCGACTCACCTTGGGGGCATTAAAGCGGCCGAGGTGACCGACATCCCAGGTGACGGAACCCGGAGAATCGCTCACACGGTGGGTAATGAAGGCCCTCGAGGAATCACATTCATCAGACTTCGTGGGCCAGGCCGGCTCGATATCGGCCGCCGCGGGATCCTTGCTACCGCTGATCGACTGAAACTTCATACCCGGGAAGTTCGCGAACCACATGTAGGGCGTATACACCATCGACGCAGGGGTGTCCCACCCTCCGTAGTCCTTGGTGGAGGCGTCGGCGAAGTTGGTCATGCTCGCGTAGTTGAGCCACAGCTTACCAAAGGTCTTGGCCGTGACAGGGCAAATCAGCACTCGGGTCTCCTGCAAGTACTTGCCCTTCAACGAATCGACGATGCTGTCTTTTCGACCGCCCGTGCGGTGGTAGTCCGGGCTCCCGTCGTCATGCTGCTGAAACTTCCCGCGGTTGTCGTCGGCGTAGAGGATTTGCGGCAGGTACTGGCTGCGGATGTTGTTCACACAGACGATCCGGCTGCCCCGATACTTGGCCTTGGCCAGAGCCGGCAGGAGCATGCCCGCTAAAATAGCGATGATCGCGATCACGACCAATAACTCGATCAACGTGAACGCATTCCGACACGAGAGGTTTGGGCGTATCACAGGCATGGGATAGTTGGGCTTCGGGGAATAAACTCAGCAAGAACCTCACCCTTGGTTTTGTCAACCCGACCCCTCGGCTCGGACTGGTTCAGTGCTGGTCACCGCCCGGGCGGGTGTTTTTCTTCCAGGGCATGTCGGGGAACTTTTCGGGCAGCTTGAAGGCTTGGGCCTTGGGTTGAGCCATGCGGAGGTCAGCATCTTCTTCCGGGGCAGGTTCAGTTCCCGGAGCGGCCATGTTGCCTTTCCACGAGGCAATACGAGCCTGCAATCCATGCTTCTCGGCGGTCTGCTTGTCGCCCGACTTCATGTAGAAGAGCGATAAATTGGTATGCACCAACTGCTCGTTGGGCTTGAGCTTTTCGGCACGGTGCCCTTCGGCAATGGCTGTCGGGTAATCACCCAAGCGGTAATGACTCATGGCCACACCCAGGCGCGCATCAAAGTGGTCTGGATCCTCTGCAAGGATTGCCTGCAATTTCGAAATGGCGACCGCGTACTCGCCGGTCGAGTAGTCGAACATGGCATCGTCAAACTGATCCTGGTGGCTGGACATAAATTAGAGCGCACTCACTGGTAACCTTCTTGAACCTTGGCCACAACTGCGGACCCGGAAACTTCAACCTCAGGCTTGGTTCCTTCCTGGCAACTCTCTTCCCGTTGTCCTTTCGATGCAGTGCCTGACGATGGACCAAAACCCGAGGCGAGCGCTTCGAGATCTGGGTCCCCGCCTTCCCCGCCATTCTGCGGACCAGCCCTTGCCCGATGGCACTGGCAACTCCAGTCTCAACCCACGCATGAGCCTTGGTGCCTCTCTCCGGATGCTGTCGACCGACTTCGACGGCACTATCCACGACGATTTCGGTGATCCGAAGATCCCGCACGCATTGCAGGAACGCATCGCCGCTTTCCAAGCCCGCGGCGGTCACTGGGTCATCAACACGGGGCGCGACATGGCCAGCCTGATGGAAACCCTGGGCCGAGCCCGGGTTTCAGTGCAGCCCGATTACCTGATCCTCGTTGAGCGCGAAATTTTTGAGCGCAAGCACGACCGCTTCTTGCCGGTGGAGCCATGGAATAGCCGCTGCACCGAAGACCACGCTCGCTTGTTCCAGTCGGTGGCGACGGAAATGGAACAGCAAATCCAATCCCTTTCGGCACGCCACGGAGCCACCTTTTACAGTGACGCCTTTTCACCCCTGTGCGCCATCGCTCAGTCCATCCTGCAAATGGACGAAATCCACGCCGAGTTGGACATCTTCTGCGAAGGTCACCCCGACCTGGTCGCCGTGCGCAACGACATCTACATACGCCTGAGCCACCGGGGCTACAGCAAGGGCACCGCCCTGTCCGAACTGGGCCGCATCCTGGGCATCGGACCCGAGGCACGGGTGGCTGCCGGCGATCATCTCAACGACCTACCCATGCTGCGCCGCGAACATGCCCATCATTTAATTTCGCCCTCCAATGCACTGGCTGCCGTGCAACTGCAGGTCCGGGCAGAGGGCGGATGGATCGCCAGCACAACCGCCGGGAACGGGACCCTGGAAGGGCTGATTCGTCTCGGGTTCTGAACTTGAATCCGTTTTCTTAGCCTCGTGTCCACCTTGCAACTGACCGAAGCATTCTTCGCCAAGGCCGCGGGCTGGGAAGTGATGAAACACGCCCGGGCTTTGCTCGCCACGGGCAAGGTGCTGTCCTCGAATTGGACCCCGCCCCTGCTGAAAGGGGTGGTCATGTCTGATGCCACCTCGCTGCGGGCTGGGCTAGTCATCCGGCATGAACTGGACATCGAGAACATCTGCTCGTGCCGGCAATCGCGGGAATGGGGAACGTTGTGCGCCCATTCGATCGCCGTCGGCCTGCACCACTTGAAGCCGGCCGGAGCCGTGCCAGCCCCGACTGCTAGCGGTTCCGGCTCGTCCAGAAGTGCTTCAGAAAGCCTGTCTAACTCCACTCGATCCTCCGGACCCGGATCCAAGACTCCGCTTTCCAACAAAGACCCCGTCCGCCTGCGTCGATCTGAAACAGGCAAACCGCTCGAAATCCAGGTCATCTTTCCGCCCAACCTGGCCGAAGCGATGATCCGGGATCGCGTGATGGTGATGTTTGAGGGAGTCACCGCCAACAGCCGTGCCCCGCTCAATGCGCTCATCCAAGCCGGGCCCTTCCGATTGTCGGAGGCCGACACGCGCCTGCTCGATGCGGCCGAGTTGGCTGCCGGTGGGGATACTCCGGGCATGATCCAGCTCAGCGGATCTGCCCTCGTGCCGCTGCTGCATTCTTTGTCCGGTCACGCCCAACTCACCCTCGGACGCAAGACCGAGCTGACGGTCTCACGGGTGCCTGCGCCCTTGCCCCTGAGTGCACACCTCGAAGTGTCCGGCGAGATTAGCCTGAGCCTGAAGACTCCAGTGAAAGGAGCCGCTCAGCTGAGCAGCCCCGATGAAACCTGGCTACTAACCGCCAATACGCTCCAGCCCCTGGGCTTGTCTCCAGCCCTGCGAGGCGTGCTGCAGTCGCCCCAACGGGTACCTCGATCGGACGTTCCCCGCTTTCTCTCCCAAGACTGGCCCAAGCTTTCCGGAACGCCGGGCATTGAGTCCAATTTCTGCCCGGAAGACTTCGTGCTCGAACCGGCCCCTCCGAAGTTCCTGCTCCAGTTGACCGGTGGGCTGGCGATGCTGACGGCCCTGCTGCAATGCCGCTACGGCGCCCGCATCATGACCGTCGGCGTCACCGCGCGCGAGGAAGCAGCCTGGATGCCTGACCCTGCCAACGTGCGTCGCTACACGGCCCGGGACTTGTCTGCCGAACACACGGCCTTCATGCGCCTGCGACAGGCCGGATTCTCGGGCCCCGATTCGCAGGGCCGCTGGCAGCTCAACGGACAAGAACGCGTGCTGACCTACTTCTCGCGCCTCCATCCAAGGTTGGAACGCGAGTGGGAGGTGTCGCTGGAGGAGCGCCTCGAGACGAGCACCCGCAAAAACCTGGTGCGCGTGGAGCCCCGGTTTCAAATCACGCCCTCGGGAGAACGCTGGTTCGACCTCGAAGTCTCTTACGTGGCCGAAGACGGCGAACGCTTTAGTGCCGCCGACATTCAGCGATTGGTGCTCGGCGGGGGGCAGGGCAAATCTCGCTCCGGAAAAACTATCCTCATCGACACCGGTGCGGTGGAGGAATTGCAAGAGGTGCTGCTCGACTGCTCGCCCGATCAACGAGACGGACGGTACCGGATGGGAACGGCGCAGGCAGGGTTTCTGGACGCCTCGCTGCGAGAACAAGGTCACGCGGTCCAAGCACCCGCAGCTTGGAGAGAACGCGTCGCCCAGCAAACCGGAATGGCAGCGCAACCGTGTCCACCGCTGGGTGCGCTGGAGTCGGTCCTGCGTCCGTACCAAAAACAAGGCGTGGCCTGGATTCGCTTCCTGCGCGACCACGGCTTCGGAGGCATTCTGGCCGACGAAATGGGTCTGGGTAAAACCATTCAAGTCTTGGCCCATTGCGCCTCACTCAATGCGACGGCGGGCGCCCAACCCCTTCGCCCCACCCTGATTGTCTGCCCCACCTCGCTGGTCACCAACTGGGCCGCTGAGGCCGCGCGCTTTGCTCCCAAGCTCCGTGTACTCGTGCTGTCCGGGCCACAACGCCACAAGCTCTTTGCGCAAATCCCCACTCACGATTTGGTGATCACCAGCTACGCGCTGCTTCGGCGCGATATCGAGCAACACCGGGATCACGCCTTCGACACGGCGGTGCTCGACGAAGCGCAACACATCAAGAACCGCAGTACGCAAAACGCCAAGGCCGTGAAGGCCATCCCGGCGGACCACCGACTGGTGCTGACGGGCACCCCGCTGGAGAACTCAGTCCTCGATCTCTGGAGCCTCTTCGACTTCCTCATGCCCGGCTACCTGGGCAGCTCCGATGATTTCCAAGACCGTTACGAAATCCCCATCTCCAAGGAGCGGGACAAGGGCGCGATGGCCCGACTCGGCAAGCGCATCCGGCCGTTCCTGCTGCGCCGCCTCAAAAAAGACGTGCTACAAGAACTGCCCGCCAAGCTTGAGCACGTCTCCTACTGCGATCTCACACCGGCCCAGTCCAAGGTGTATGCGCAGGTCTTGGCCGCGACCCGCAAGCAGGTCGACACGGCCGTCGAGGCCAACGGACTGGCTAAGAGCCGGATGGTGATCCTCACAGCGCTGCTGCGCCTGCGCCAAATCTGCTGCGACTTGCGACTTTTGGATGCCGACAAGGACAACAATGCGGCCCCCGATACTGAGTCCGCATCCGACGATTCAGGCAAACTACAACTCTTCGGTGAACTGCTCGACCAGAGCCTCGACGGCGGGCACCGGCTCCTTGTTTTCAGTCAGTTCACCCGGATGCTGGGTCTGCTGAAGGAAGAATTGAAACAGCGCGAAGTCGAGTTCTGCTACTTGGATGGTTCGACCCAGGACCGCGCCGGCGAGGTTGCGAAATTCCAGTCACCGTCGGGCCCTCCGGTGTTCCTGATTTCGCTCAAGGCGGGCGGCGTGGGCCTCAACCTCACGCAAGCCGACACCGTGGTCCACTTCGATCCGTGGTGGAATCCGGCCGTCGAAGACCAAGCCACCGACCGGGCTCACCGCTTCGGTCAATCTCGCGTGGTGAGCAGCTACAAGCTCATCACCCGCGGCACGGTCGAGGAGAAGATCGTCAGCCTGCAGCAGCGCAAGCGGGAGATCATCGCCTCGACCCTCACCGGTGAAGAGGCCTTCGCCGAGACCCTCAGTTGGGACGAGATCCGCGAGTTGCTCGACTAAGCCGTAAGAAAGCGGTTCTCGGCTCAGGGCCGAATTAGGGCGTCGGACGCCTTCGGTGCAACTGCCAAGATCCGTAGGCCATGAGCCACGGACAGGACCAGCCCAGCGCGTAGGACCAGCCCAGGTAGAGCGCCATCCGCTGGGGTTGCCCGTCCATCCACCTTTGGCCGAACTCTGTCGATGGCGGCGCGGTATTCTCCTTCAACGATTGAGCCCACCGCGCCGACCGGAAGTGCACCAGCGCATTAAACAGGGCCCAGCCCACCATGACATTCAGCAGGAGCACCCTGCGCCACGGAAAACGGGCAGGCTGAAACCAACGGAGCCCTAACAAAACCGGGGGCAGGATTAGAAATCCCATCAGACTCAGCACGTACATCCAGCCATTCACAACCCGGCCAGTCTCCATTAATGAATTTGGGAATGGCCAGCGACAATCTGAACCCTACGTTATCAGGTCATGAATTCCCGTCTCCCTTTAGCCTCAGGAGATTCGCATCGTGATCAGGTCTTTCCGTGTTCCCTCGCCTCGTCCCGTTCCGCCTTCACCCTGATCGAACTGCTGGTGGTCATCGCCATCATCGCCATCTTGGCGGGCATGCTCTTGCCGGCACTCGCCAAAGCAAAACTCAAGGCCAAGGAGATCAATTGCCTGTCGCATTTCCGGCAATGGGCCATCGCCTCCAACCTGTACGCCTCGGATGACGCCCGCGGTCGATTGCCCATGCTGGGCGACGTTGGCAACAACCCTTGGGATGTGGCTGATGCGATGATCCCGGCAGTTCAAAAATACGGACTCACCGTGCCGATGTTCTTCTGCCCGGTCCGCACCGCCGAATTAACCGAGGCGCAACAGTGGCTCCAGCAGCAACGCAAGCGAACCCTCGCGAGCAACGACGATCTAAAATATTACTACAACCAGCGATGGACCTTTGGCTTCGCCATCATGCAGCACAGTTGGTGGGTGCCTCGTTCCGGACAACCGGGATACAAAGTCATGCCGTCCACCACGCGGGTGAACACCAATTCGATGGTCGAAGGATGGCCCACGCGACTGGAAGACGCCGGCGCATCCACCAGCCCCATCATCACCGACACGCTCTACAAAGACGGCTTCGAGACCAATCTTCAGAAGGCTTGGGGCGGGCATCCGACGATGAAGGCCGACTCCGGTTTCCAAATCCAGGGCGGTCGGGCCGCCTCCATTAGCCGCGCCTTTGCCGACGGCCACGCCGACCTCGCTCGAGCCAGCGCCATCGTCTGGCGGCATTATGGCAACTGGACGAGTTTTTACTGAGAAGACACCCGAACCCTCCCGGGTCGCGCCGGGGGACTGGTGAGCGCCAATGCTGTAAGCGCGAACAAGGCCAGCATAAAGAAGAGCGCGTTGGGAGTTCTTGCCGTCCAAGGTTGCCACGGCCAAGGAAAGTCAAAAAAAACGAAGTTCAAAGCGAAGTATACCCAAGCCGAGCCGAGCAAGGTTCGACGCAGCGACCGGCCACTGTCCGGTTCCCGATCCTGATCCGCGATCCACCAAGCCGCGGAGAGACTCGCCCAAACCAACGGCAATCCCAGCAACAGGACACCCAGGATCCAGAAAGTCCCGACGGTACCCACCCATCCGATCGTCACGGGATTCTCGATACCCCGGATTAAAAAAGTCTTCCCCGCGATCGGCACCACGGTCACTACGGTGATGAGCCACGCCGGCCACCGACGCCCCAGGACCACGGCCACCAGAGGAATCAGGCCCAGGTGTAAACCGGGATCGTAAATCGCCTGGATGCGTGGAAATGGTCCCCACTCCGAAGCCACGAGGAGTCCCAGATGTAGGGTCAACATCGCGAATTCAACCGGCGGGGCCCACCCCTTCTCTGGATCGACGGTGTGAGCGATGAGCTTGCGGTTCCGAATCAAGCCCACGGCAACAACCGTGGCCATGGTACAACCAAAGGTAGTCTCCATCCAATTCCACCAGTTCATGTGGGGCGCCAACCGAGTCCAGAGGCCGCCCTGAAACCACTCCGGGTGCCACGCGTGCGCCGCCTGCAACGATTGTCCCAGAGGAAAACCCAGGGCCCCGCCGAAGAACCCCCAAAACATCATGCGCACGGCCAGAATATCCCGCCGGTACACACCGCACCAGGCCCCGGCGACTGCGAGGGCTAGGAGCAAACCTCCCCAAACCTCACGACGCGGTTTGAGAACCGAATCCGGCTCCCACCGCCAGTCATCGGAGAAATAGATTCGCGGTAGGATCCGATGGGCTGGATCAAAGGGCTCATTGATCCACCCCACTCCAACCCGCTGAACGGCAATGAGGGCCAGCATCAAAAACAGCATCTCCCGAACCCGATATCGGATTCCGCCCAGACCCATTCCCAAAAACAATCCGAAGAACCCGATCCAGATTCCCCCTTTGATGGCCAGTCCCAACATACCCCAGCCAAGCGCCGCCACGTTGCCAATCAGAGGAGCGTCTTGAGTCAGTCCGATGGTCTGACCGTAGGTCTCTGTTCCGCCGAAACCCATGGCCACGGTCGCCAGAGCCACTGCCCGAGCGGATGCCAACGGCGGCAAGTGAGGTGCCAAACGCAACGCGAGAACCAGCGCGACCAGCAGACCGGCCATCATCGCCCCGGTCTCATGGCCATACTGCCCGCGGATTCCCCAACCCATTCCTCCGGCCAAGGCCGTCACCAACACCGTCACGAAAGCCTGAGAGGGAGCCTCCAGGAACGCTCGATGACCGAGGGCTTGCGGAACATGTTTCGGGGGCATAAGAACCAGCCTCCGATCCTGAGTTACTCCTGTCCAAACCAATCCCCCACCCCAATCATTTGCTTCAGCGGTAGAGCAGGCCCCCAATCCGAGGACAAAAGCACTCAGAGGGCACGACGAAAAGGCCTTGACCAAACCAAGAAGTCGTCACCAATTTTAACATTAATCCCGGGTAGCTCTCGTTATCCACCGATAGCTGCTTTCGGGATTTTGATCGGAGATCAGACACCATGACACCGAAAGCCCAGCCATCGTCCGAGGTTCCCATCCGCCTCTCTCTCTCCGCGCCACGGCCGCAGCGACACATTCAGGACGGCTTCACGCTCATCGAACTGCTGGTGGTCATCGCCATCATCGCCATCTTGGCCGGCATGCTTCTGCCGGCGCTGGCCAAGGCCAAAGCCAAGGGCAACGGCATCATGTGCCTCAACAACACCAAGCAGTTGATGATGTCGTGGAAGCTCTACGTGGATGACCAGAACGGCAAGATTCCGCCGGCTTACTCGAGCAACCCCAACTTCAATTCCTGGGCCTACGGCAATCTCGATTGGAACACCGCCAACCGCGACAACTGGGACGTCACCAACACCTTGGCCAAGGGCTCGATCTGGCGCTACACGGGCATGACCCAGAAGATTTACAAGTGCCCCGCCGACACCTTCTTGACGCTGGGTGCCAACGGCAAACCCCGCCTCCGCAGCAACTCGATCAACTCGTGGGTCGGCATGCATGACGGACAACCGACCTGGTTCGGCAACAGCCCGCCCTGGCGCATGTTTCTGAAGGACTCCGACTTCGTGCAACCCTCCGACACCTGGGTTTTTGTTGATGAGCATCCCGATAGCATCAACGACGGGTTCTTCTGCACCGACATGAAGCCAGCCCCAAATCTCGCGCAGGCGGTCATGCCCGACCTGCCGGCCAGCTACCACAACGGAGCCTGCGGTTTCGCTTTCGCCGACGGCCACTCCGAAATCAAGCGCTGGCTCGACAAGCGGACGGTCGTTCCCGTCAAGCGCACCGGCTTCAGTCCCGGCAACCAAGCCAACAACCGCGACGTAGAGTGGCTCTGGAGCAAGACCACCCAGCGGTTGGATTGAAATCCTGAGGCGGCGGGCCGTAGCTCAGACCGCCTCCCCCGTAGCGGTTACGCAGGCCGCCGGACTCGATCTATGCAGTCGATATCGCGACAAGGCCGCCGCTGGCCGTCACGGTCTGGGTCAGGCCCTACCACCAGTCCCCAATGGCGGTTTCCCAACTCACCAAATGATGGCTGTTTGGGGGCAACGACTTGGACGATTGGGAAGAGCGGATTCACCGGATCCTCTACCTCACGGCGATGAACCAATCACACGGCTTCTTGCGAGCAAATCGCCGGCGGCCGGCTTACTAGCCGCCGGCCCTTCACCGTTGTTGGGTCAAGATGTTCCAGCTCCAGGCGGCTTCGAGTGTCTTGACCAAAGGAATTCAACGCCCCAAATTTATGCAATTGAATTGGACTGAACGCATCTCCGTTGACCCAAATGTCTGCCACGGCAAGGCATGCATCCAAGGCACACGGGTCATGGTGTCGGTCGTGCTCGACAACCTCGCGGCGGGTCTCACCCCGACTGAAATCGTCCGCAGCTATCCGTCGCTCCAGCCTAACGATGTGGCCGCTGCAATAGCCTACGCGGCCGAGCTTGCCCGTGAGCGCGTCGTTCCCACTCCACTTGCGGTGGCGGCGTGAGGTTTAAGTTCGATGAGAACCTCCCGTCCGAGCTGGGGGCTTTGCTCCGTGCGGACGGTCACGACGCCCCGCAAGTTCTCGACGGCCAGCACGTGGCGGTCTTTGGGATCGTTGCCGCAGTCAACGACCCGGTATTCGTAGTCTGTCACCATCGATTCGGGAAACTGGCTGCGCAATTGGCTATGGAAGCGGTCGGCCAATCGCTCTTCCCAGCCCAGTTTGCCGACCTGAGTTCGGCGGGTTTCAGCGAGGATCTCGTCGCTCCAAACCGGAAGGTAAAGGCGAGGCTTCTCCGCCAGGAGCAACAGCAGATTCGCTACGCCGTAGTTGGCCAGGACGCACGCATCCAGCACTACTTTGAAATCAGCTCTCATCGCGCCTGCGCCTATGCCGGATCAGTGACAGGGAAATACTTCCCGGCCTGGATGACTTCATCGGTCAGCTGGTCCATGGCCTCACGGCGCGTCCGGTCCCGATTCCGTTCGTACTCCAGCAGGTCCCGAAAGGTGACACGCCGGTGCGTGCCCACGCGATGATGCGAGATTTCGCCCTTCTCCAGCAGGTTCACGAAGAACTGCCGGGACATGCCGAGATAGTTCGCCGCCGCCTGGGTGGTGAAGGCCTCATCCTCCGGCAGCATGACGATGGCCCTCCGCTCTGACATGATCCGGACAATCCTGGCAAAATGGGCGAACAAGGCTTCGGGGATGTGGGTTTGTTTGCCCTGCGAGTCGATCAGCACAACGTCATCCGACTTCGCGAAGGCCTTGGCCACCTCGACGAGCTGTTCCTCCGGAATGAGGGACGGATCCAGACGATGTATTCGCGTTGTCAGCATGGCACCCAATGATCGGTCACCGGGGTCGAATATCAACCATCAAACGCTATAAACGCTTCATTCGCTATAACCAACCGATCTCCATCACAATCTCGAAGGCACAGCAAGATGACCGGAGTTGACGCCGGATCGGTCTCCGATGGAGTCATCTTCGGAAACGGGGTCAGGGAACGAATTTTAATTTTGGATGCCTTCATTGGAATTCCCTCATCCACGCCTGGATCTCGGGTGACTGTTCCTCGCTTGTCCGTGCGGAAAATTTCCGAACCTGCGCCGATACGTTGTCACGGCTCCGCAGTCCGAATCGGTCCACGATCCACGATGGCAACTGAAACATTCAACGCGACACGGGTTAGGCCACCGCGACGAGTATGGCCTTCGATTCCGGATGCCGATGAGCCGGAAGTTAGCCAAGGATATGTTGCCGCGATTGCGGCAACGGTCCATGAAACGAGGTCGCGATTTGCCCGCAGGCTATTCACTGAACCCTATTGGAAAAATAGTCCCTCGCCCCCTTCACCTTCACTTGGAACGCCGGGAACTCGGTTTGTATCCCGCGCGACAATCGGCCACGCTAGCGGCATGAGTTCAGCGGGGTTTCCAGCCCTTCGGGCGCGACGGTTGCGACGCGGTGCGGCCATCCGCGAGATGGTGCAGGAGGTCCGGCTGCATCCGTCGGACTTCATCGCGCCCTTGTTCGTCCAGGAGGGCACCGCCGCGCCGACCGCCGTGGGATCCATGCCGGGGGTCTTCCGGCTCAACCTCGACGACCTAGTCCGCGAGGCTCTGGCACTCTTCGAACTGGGCATTCGAGGCGTAGCCCTTTTTCCGGTCACACCGACCGAACTCAAGACTCCGGACGGACGCGAGGCGCTGAATCCCGAATGCCTGGTGCTGCGGGCCGTGCGGGCGATCAAGGCGACGGTGCCCGAGTTGGTGCTCTTCACCGACATCGCCCTCGACCCCTACACCACCCACGGTCATGACGGATTGCTGACCGCCGATGGCCGCGATGTGGACAATGACGCCACGGTCACCGTGCTGGGCGAAATGGCCGCCTTGCACGCGGCGGCAGGCACCGACTTCGTGGCCCCCAGCGACATGATGGACGGCCGGGTGCGGGCCATTCGCCACGCGCTCGATTCGGCAGGGCACGGAAACACCGGCATCCTGGCCTACAGCGCCAAGTTCGCCTCGGCCTACTACGGTCCCTTCCGCGAAGCCGTCGGCAGTGCCCAGGCGGCCGGCACCCGATCGCTCGACAAGCGCACCTACCAACTCAATCCAGCCAATCCACGGGAGGCCCTGAAAGATGCCCTGCTGGACGAACAGGAAGGAGCCGACGCGCTAATGGTCAAGCCGGCGGGTCCCTACCTCGACATTCTGGCGGAACTACGGCGGCAAACTCGGTTGCCCTTGGCTGCCTATCAGGTGAGCGGCGAATACGCACAAATTCATGCCGCCGCCCGCGCCGGTTGGCTCGACCTTGTGGCCACCCGCAACGAAAGCCTCTTAGCCATCAAGCGGGCCGGCGCCGACTGGATCCTCAGCTACTTCGCCCGCGACATGGCGACTGCGCTACGAAATGAAGGCTGATCGAAACGTCTGACCGAAGGAATGTCTTACCGGAGACTGCAAACACTTCGATCAACGGTTCGTATCATCAATTCAATCGTTGCCAACAGCTCATCCTGGGAGGCTGATATGGCAACAATTCGTTGATATCCTTTCATGACACCGGCTGATCCCACTCCCCTTCCTCCCGCGGTTCGCTGGATTGACCCGATTTGGCCGCTGGAATCCGCCTTCGCCACCACACGTCGAATTCTTTTCAGCCCCTTCCAACTTTCGCGGTGGTTGCTGCTCGGATTCATGGCCTGGCTGAGCCAGTTGACCCATTTCGGGATCACGGGCCTCCAGACTCAGGCCAGCCGAACCGAATCCAAGCTCGGCCCCATCCGCTGGGACGTCTCATCGAGATTCGCGAGTGATCTGGTCGAGTGGTTCGAGCAGGTCCTCTCGACCGTTCGTGATCATTGGATCTGGATGGTACCGTTGCTGGCTTTTTTGGGCGTGCTGGCACTTACGGTCTGGGTGGCGCTCATCTGGCTCAATAGCCGCGGCGATCTCGTCTTCGTGGCTGGAGTGACTCGAAACGAAACCGGCCTCTCAAGCCCCTGGCACGAATTCGCGCGCGAAGCCAACAGCCTGTTCCGGTTCCGGCTGGTGCTCGGCCTGCTGCAAGCGCTGCTCATGGTCGCTTTTGCGGGAATGATGCTTCTGGGAGGCTTACGATACATGACGCTGTTCGACATCGAACTCCTCATGCTGCTGACACCGATGGGTCTGGGGACCCTCTTCCTCTTACTGGTCGGCTGGCTGACCACGGAATTCGCGGTACCGATCCAATTCACGCGCCGGTGCGGGTGCCGGAAAGCCTGGGGGGTGCTGGGGGCTCAGATGATCCGCTTCCCGACGTCCTTCCTGCTGTACCTGCTGGTTCAAATCCCGCTAGCCATCGTCACCGTGCTCGCGGTCGTCTTGTTCGCGGTACTCACCTGCGGTGCCTGTTGCCTGCTACTAGTGCCGTTTGTCCACGTGGTGATCCTCCTGCCCGTGTATGTCTTGCACCGGGCCTATCCCTTACACTTCCTCGCCCAATTCGGAAGCGGTTGGGATGCCTTCGCAACGGGCGGATCTCAGCCGGGTCACTGACGCGCGCCTGCGGCGAGAGCCAAGTTCCGTTGCCCAGCCTGTGCGGGGCCCAACAACGGACGAACTATCGGTTCAATAGCGCCGAAAACGCGCCCGTCACCGAGCTTCGGCGCGTGCCTGAAGGGTCTCGCCGGTCTCGAGGCGCAGGTCGGCCCAGTAGCCAAATTCCCAGGACCAGTCGGTGGCGGCGTTCTCGAGGCGGATCACCACGCGGCGACCGGCGTAGCGGGTGAGATCGATGGAAACGTCTTTCCAACGCGGGGCCTCGTGATTCACCGGCTGCCGATGGATCACCTCGCCCTCGACCACCACGCGAAGCTCCCAATCGCCTTGGTCATGGGCGGCGACCGCGAACTTCAGGGCTGTCTTACCTTCCCGCGGCAAGTTGATCGCACGAACCAAGGCCGCGGGGCGCCGGGCGTCGATGGGATGGGTCATGAGCACATTGCGTCGCCCCACCGCTTCCGGGTACTTGGCGGGCGCACCCTCGAACTCCGGACAATCGACCTGCCAACCCGGGGCCCAGAGCGCAATGGACTCGCCATCGGTCGCTGCGGTCGGGCCACCACCGGCCGCGGGCAACACCGCAGAGGTTTCTCCGATGAGTTCCTTGCGGCGCTGCGGCGTCAGAGGCTTGCCATCTTGAGGCGGCGCGAGAATGAACCAAATAAGGTTGCGGAAATCGGCGTCGGGCATCTGGTCCAACCCTTCAGGCATGGCCGAA
>Ga0209597_1000947_pt1 | contig 19015 bp, 18 predicted proteins | sample M_140625_MF_Meta_FD_187316 | JGI IMG/M metagenome (GOLD analysis project Ga0209597, IMG submission 187316) | Freshwater microbial communities from Lake Montjoie, Canada to study carbon cycling - M_140625_MF_MetaG (SPAdes) (version 2) | ecosystem: Environmental > Aquatic > Freshwater > Lake... | reverse complement strand
CAGGGCGAAGTCGAGACCTTCGGCCTCTCCCTCAAGCGCATCACCGATGCCAAGAGCCAGCTCCAGCAGCTCATCGACCTCCAGCCCAAGCTGACCAAGGACGACGACAAGAAGAAGGTCGAGAAGGCCATCAAGGAAATCCAGGACGACCTCACCAAGAGCCTCGGTGAGTTCAAGCAGTCCCGCGGTTTTGATTTCAACGCCGAAGCCATCACCCTGCCTTCCGAAGCCAAGCTCTCCGTCCAGATCACGGAAGAAGAGAAGAAGGCCATCGAAGCCAAGGCCCCGACCTCTGCTGATAAGAAGTAAGCCCCTTACCCCACCCCAACCCCGCCCCTAACATGTCCGCCACCGAAACCACCGCCGCTCCGGCCGAAGCCCCCAAGGGCCCAGTCATCGAGCTCATCCCGCTCGGCCAGAACCTGGCCCGCGTCGTCCTCACGATCTCCAACCAGGGCTCCCTCGCCCGCTTCCAGCAGGAACTGCAGACCCTCGGCCAGCACTTCGGCCGCATCCAGCAGCTCCAGCAGCGCATCCAGGTCGCCCTCACCACCGTCGAACGCGACGCGCTGATCAAGGTCGGCGAAGCCGAGATCAAGGACTTCAACGAGAAGGACGCTGTCTTCGCCAAGGTCTGGGGCTTCAACGTCCCGGCCGTGGCCAACCGCCAGTCGACCTTCATCAACACCGCCCTGCGTCTCTTCGCCGTCATCTCCGAGGAAGAAGCCGCCAAGGCCCGCTCCGCCGCTGACTTCAAAGAAGAGCAGCTCGTCATCCGTGGCGATCGTCGCCTCCTCCAGACCGCGGAGATCCGCGGCCTCGACCTCGTCGTCCAGTTTGACCAGTTCGCCAAGGTCCTCCAGGCCCGTCGCGACGCTTTCCTCCAGCTCACCGAGCTGCTGAAGCGCTCGACCAACGACGAAGAAAAGAGCCGCATCCAGACGCAGCTCGACCAGACCCGTGACCTCCTCGAAAAGGGTAACAAGGAGATGGCCGAAAGCGTCGGTTACTCGATCACCCACAATTACGAAATCGAAGTCCTCGAGTCGAAGTTCGTCATCCTACTCAATCAGGAAGAAGTGAACCAGATCCAGGGCATCGTCGCCAGCGCCCAGCAGCAGCAGGTTGCCGCCGCCGCTCCGGTCGTCGAGATGCCGAAGCTCGAGAAGAAGGCCGATAAGAAGAACTAAGCCGCGCGCTTGGTCTTCGCCACAAGGCCCGCCTTCACCGGCGGGCCTTTTTGTTGGCTAGAATAACTCGCCCTGCTGCGCGTCGGCTGGCGGCTTGGCCTTCGGCTTAGACGCTTCGATCGGCGGTGCCGATGGTTCAGGCGCAGCCGCTGCCCGTCCATGCTTGGACTGGTAACGGCGGAGCGTCGAATGCATCTCCATTTCGATCAGGAACGCTTCCACCCCGGCGATATCTTCCGCGACGGGTTGGCCGGGCGAAAATTCGAAATCGGTCTGGAAGGTGACAAGCTTGAGGTTGCTTCGAATGCGATCCGCCTCGGCCTTCACCCGCTCACGAAAACGCTCGGGCTGCATGGTATCGGCCGCCGCCAGCACGCCCTCGAGGTCGCCATACTCGGTGAGCCATTTCACGGCGGTCTTCGGTCCCACACCCTTCAGTCCAGGGATATTATCGGAAGTATCGCCGACGAGCGCGAGGTAGTCGGCAATGCGCTCAGGCGGAACGCCAAATTTTTCGGTGACCGCAGCCGAATCGAGACGACGCCAACCCATCGCCGGGTTCGCCGTCGGCGGTGGAGCCAATTGGATGACCGGCCCGCCGACGCATTGGCCGAAGTCCTTATCGGCGCTGACGATCACGCACTCGTCGCCGGACGCGGAGAGGATGCGCACGGCGGTGGCGATCAGGTCATCGGCTTCGACACCGCGTCGTTCGAAGGTCTGGAAGCCAAGCAACGCGGTGAGACGCTTGATTTCCGGCAGCTGCTGGACGATTTCCTCGGGCGTCTCATCCCGCTGACCCTTGTAGTCAGGCAGCACCGCGAGGTGGCGGTCCGAGCCGCCGAGGTCGAAGAAGACGGCGCAGCGATCAGGCTTCTCCCCTTCCCGTAGGTCCTGGAGCGATTTCATCCATCCGTGCAAGGCGCCCGTCGGGAACTGGTCGCTCTGCCGACGGAGGTTGGACCGCTCCATCGCGAAGTGGCTCCGGAAGACCAGATTGAAGCCGTCGATCAGCAGCCAGCGCATGAAGGGAGTGTCGCTCGACCCGGTCGGACCATCGAGAAAAAAGCGGGCCCGCCAAATGGCGGGCCCGTTATCAGCGAAGCACGAGGCTTGGCTTACTTGGCCGGCTCGGCGACGATCGGGGCCGGACCAGAGGGAGGAGCGAGTTCAATCGGCTCGCGATAGACCGCGCCGCCCGGGGAGATGAGCGTGGGGTTCGAGAAGGTCGAACCGGCGCGCATGCCAGGGTGGGTGCTGCGCAGGGTGGCGCCGCCCGGAGAGACGAGGTTGGCGGTGACGAACACCATCAGGCTCTTCTTCTGGATGGTCTTGCCGCTGGAGCGGAAGGCCGCGCCGATGAGCGGGATGGAGCCCAGGACCGGGACCTTGTCGTCGACGGTCTTCACTTCTTCGCGGGTCAGGCCGCCGATGACGACCGTGGCACCGTCGAAGACGGTGACGTCAGTGGTCACTTCGCGGGTGCTGAAGATCGGCTGGAAGAAGCCGGAGGGCACGGAGACGGTCACTGCGCCGGAGATAGCGATCGAGGTGCCGCCGTATTCGACGAAGCCTTCGAACTCGGTCACCTTCGGCTTGAGGTTGAGGGCGATCGAGTCGTCAGCCGCGACAGTCGGGGTGACTTCGAGGGTCACGCCGACTTCCTGGATGGTGAAGTCCTGAGGCGTACCGGCGGTGATCGCGACGGAGGTGGAAGAACCACCGGTGCCGGTCGTGGAGGCGGTACCGACGTTGGACTGGGTGTCTCCGTAAGCCTGCGGGTAGCGGAGGAGCTGGGCCACCTTGATGACCGCGGTCTTACCGTCGAGGACGGTGAGGCTCGGGGAGGACATCAGGTCGCTGCCGGCGTTCTCTTCGATGGCGCGGATGGCCACGGCGAGGGTCTCGGCTCCGATGATGCCGACGGTACCGCTGTAGGAGTTGTTCGTGTTACCCAGGTTGATGCCTCCTGGGAAGTTCGGAGCCGGCTGCGGGATGGGCAAGTTGCCGGTCACGTTCAGTTGGCGCACGGTGGCATTGTTGCTGGCGAAGACGGAGTTGATCGAACGGAGGTTCGTGCCAGCCCTGACGGTCGCCGCAGGGTCAAGCGGGCCGGTTCCGGCGGCATTCAGGGTCGGAGCGAGGCTCCAATTCACGCCGAGTTCGTTCAGGATCTTCTGTTCGACTTCCATGAACTTAGCTTCGATGTGGACCTGCTTGATGTCGGAGTAGCGGCGGATGATGTTCTTCACGCGGTCCAGGTTCTTACGGCTCTGGTACACGATGAGGTTCGTGCCGTCATACGAAAGGGTGGCCGGGAGTTCGAACGCCACGCCCGAACGGGTGAGGAAGTTCTTGATCGCGACTTCTTCCGGACGCTGGCCATCGCCGGCACCGGCACCGCCGGCAGCGGCGCCACCAAAGGGGCTGGTCGCAGCACCACCAGCAGCTGGAGCGCCCGTGCCACCGGCGCTGAGACCGGTCATCTTAAGGACGGCGGCCGTGGACAGGGGGTAAATTTCGGTCTCGAGGAGGCTGTCGCCGGAATCTTCACGGACTTCGACGATACCGCCGGAGCCGACGGTGAAGCTGAAGCCGACGCGCTTACAGGTGTAATCAAGAGCCTGGTAGACGGAGACGCCGCGGAGCTGCAGATTGACCGTGGGGTTCTTGTTAGCCGTATCGATGAGGACGATGTTCACGCCCTTCTGGTCCTTGTCGTAAGAGGCGGCCTGCGTCTGCAGGAGAGAGAGCGCTCGGTCGAGCGGCTGGTCGCGGACGATGAAGCCTTCGGGGAGCTGGATGGACTTCATCTTCTCGATCACCGGGTCGTTGCCGTTGGCGGAGTCGACCTTGACGTTTTCACGATTGAAGACTTCCGGGAGCTTCCAGGTCTCATCGAGGAGCTCGAGGAGCTTGCCCTTGGTCACGCCACGGTTCCACTGGCCGGAATTTTCGGACAGCATCTGTCGGATGCGGATCTGGTAAGCCTTGGATTCGGAATTATTGGGCTGGTACTGCAGGACTTCGCGGTAGGAGTCGAGGGCACCCTGATAGTCGCCGTAGAGGTAACGGGCACGGCCCTTGACGAGCAGCTCGTTGACCTTGTCGTCCTTGATGCGGAGGCCCGGGGAGAGCTCGTCGACATTACGGTAAGTCGGGTCATTGCGCTTGGAGGCGAATTCCTTCTGGAGGCGGACGACGCTGGCATCATCCTTACCCTTGAGTTCGGCGTACTGGCCGATGACGGCGGTGGCCTTGATCATGTCACGGGCTTCGATGGCGACGAGGGCGCGGCGGGCGAGGGCGGAGCCCTTGGCGTCCTTGATGCGCTCCTTGAGGCCGGCGTTGGAAAGGCTGGCGGCGCCGAGATTGCGGTCGGCGGCATCGAGGTCGTTCAGGGCCTTGTCGATGGATTCGGCAGTTCCCTGACGGATCAGGCTTTCGGCGGAAGAGACGACATCACCCTGCTTGCCGATAGAGTCGGCGTTGGCGCGAGCGAGGCGATTGACCTCTTCCTTGGCAGCGGTGGGGCCGCCGGCATCGCGAGCGACACCGACATCCTGCTTGGCGAGGGAGATGGAGTCGCGAAGGCCCTGAGCGGCGGGCGCGGTGTTCGCGGCAAGGGCGCCGGTGGCGGCGTCCAGCTGTTCGAGGGCACCCTTGTGGTCGCCGGCGGCTGACTTCTTGCGAGCGTCTTCGATGACTTTGCCGACCTGGGCGAAGAGCTTCTCATTGGAAGCGGCTTCGTCGGCCGTGACGACCGGGGCGTCAGCCTTCGGAGCATCAGTCTTCGGAGCGGAGGCGGCGTCGGCGGCCTTCTTGGCGGCTTCGGCTTCGGCGATGGCGGAGGCGACGGAGGCGAGGCCTTCCGTGGCGCCGACATCCTTGGCGTCGATGGCGAGGATCGCCTGGAACTTTTCCTTGGCGGCCTGCAAGTTGCCTTCATCGCGGGCCTTCAGCGCCTCAGCGAGGAGCTGCGGCTTGCGCGCGGCGGCATCGCCGTCTTGGGCGATGAGGGAGCCGGCGGCGAGGGCCAGAGCGAGTGCTGCCCAAGCGAGCTGCGAACGGTGGAGATTTTTCATGGGGTGGTGGCGTTGAAAATTATTTCTTAGGAGTGGTTGCCTTGGTGGCGGGAGGGGGAGTCGAGGTCTTCGGCTTAGCGGCCGGAGGCGGAGGCGCCGGGACGGTGAGCGTCTGCGGGTCAGAGATCAGTTTCTTCGGCTTCTTGGGGTTAAGAGCGAAGGATTTGTCAAAACTCACGCTCTTGTTAGGCAAGTCAATGCCTTTGACCACATAATGGGCCCCATTATAGGTAAACTTATCCCCAACGGCATGCAGCGTAAGGCTCCATGTAGCGTCGGAAGTGGAGCTGATGATGATGTCCGTACGAGCGGTGAATTCGGTCGGCTTCTCGTCGTCGATTTCGACGATCTGACCGAATTGGCGGTCATCGACGGTCAACAGGTTGCGGGTGAACGGGATACCGTCGGCATCCTTACCCTTGATAACCTTGTAAGACTTGAGCGTGAGGTAAGGAGCCTCGGCGATGGGCTTGTTCAGCTTACAGTCGTCGAGGTACTGCTTGGTCTTCACGTTCTTGAGCGTGAAGAGACGGTCTTCCTCTTTCTTGCCAGGTCCCAGCGTGGACTGGACGAGTATGAAGGTGTAGGTCGGATGGCCGGCGGAAACCAGCGCGATACCGAAAGGAGGCATTTCCTCGGCCTTGCGGCTACGGGGGACGTAATCCTTGACCGCCGGATCCCAGACGACGTCGATCGTCGTGAAGAGATCGTAATCCCAGTTGTCATCATTCTCTTCCGGGGTCGGCCAATCCTTCACGTTGTCTTCCAACGAGGCACGCGGAGTCGAAGGGTAGGCTTCGCCCCGAGGGACGGCATCCTTGAGCAGCTTGATGGTGGCGGCCTGGGCTTCGGCATCCGGGACGTTGGGCGCCACCAGGCCGGGGGTCAGATACACCACGGAACCGGCGACGAGCAGAAGCGCGCCGAGGATGACGAGGATGATGTCCTTGCGAGAATTCATAACCGGGATGCTTTATTTCTTGGGTTCACCTTCGGCGGCGGCCGCAGGCTTCTCTGGGATGGAAAGGTAGTCGATTTGCACGACGAAAGAGGAGAGCTTGCGCGGCACCACGAGGACGCGCTGATCCACCTGAGGGGTGGCAGGCTTGGTGCCGTTGGTGGCGACCGGTTCTTCGGCTCCGAAGAAGCCTCCGAGCACGGCCGGAGCGGCGGACGGAGCGGCGGCACCAGGCAATGCGGACGGAGCGGCGGTGATGGAAAGGAGCTTCTCGACTTCCTTGGAGGCCAGACCGACGTCGATGGTCGTGATGGCGACCGGGCGGCCGGAGTTGCGAATCTTGTTCACGAACGTGCGCAGGGTCGGCGTGTAACCGACGAAACGAACGCGGAAGGAAAGGGATTCGATGAGGCCGCGGCGGTCCAAGCTGCGGGATGGAATGAACTCGTCGATTTCGTTCTTAGAGCCATCCGCATCCGGGACCAAGGTGCCGGCGCCGGGCTTGCCTTCGGGGATCAGGACGAATGTCTCGATGGGCTCGCGGTCGACGGACTCGATGAGCAAGGGGGAGCCGGCTGGGCGGGATTCGGCGAGCTGACGGACGATGAAGTCGATGATCTGGCGCTGCTGGTCGACCTTCTGGAAATCGCGCTTCGGCGAAGTGCCTTGGTTATGGATGTAACGATGGAAACCGAAGGCGGTCGGGTCGTTCGGCATCAGCTTGATACCTTGATCGGCGGCGAGCTTGCGCCAGCCATCGACGGATTCGCGCAAGAGCGCGCTGAGTTCGGCGGAGTTGGCTGAAGCCTTGCCCTTGATAGCGAGGTCAGGATTACCGGAGACCAAGGCAATCAGCGAGGCGAGATGGGACTCGAGGTCCTTGACGTCGTCGGCGGCCTTCTTGACGTTGTCGTCGTTGAGCGAGACGGGCGCGGCGCCCGGTACGAAAGCGTGCCCGCTCAGCAGGGCGGCCTGTTCCTTGCGGGCTTTAGCCAGCTTAAGGTCTGACTCGGTGCTGCCGCGGTAGGCTAGGAAAGCCATGGCGCAGCCGGCGAGGAACAGCCCAGCGATCGCGATGAGCGCGAGGTTGAAGCCGAGGTTTTTCTTGAAATTCTGCATGGCTTAGAGGGCCTTGTCCTTTTGGATGACGAGGGTGAGGGTGGCCTTAGGCGTCATCCGGATTTCGGTCTTATTGTCAGCGGCCTTCATGGTCTGGTCGGTGACGATAATCTCGTTCTCCGGGACGGCGGTGACATAGGGAGACTTGCGGACGACATCGAGCAGGCGGCCGATGTGGGCCTTCTCGGCCTGCGAGCGGTACTGCTTAACATCGAAGGGGACTTCGGCGAAGAGGAAGCGGACGGAGACGACGACCTTGGTCACCACGACCGGAGCAGGCGCCGGCTGGCCATCGACGGCGGCAGCGGCAGGGAGAGTCTCGTACTTCACGTGCATCTCTTCGATCCAGGTGTTCTTGAGGGTGCCGACGCGCGACTGGAGGTCGCCGAGGAAGGCCGGCCAGTTGGAACGATTGAGGACAACCTGTTCCATCTCCTTGGTCTTAGCGGAAAGCTCAGCGGCCTTCTTGCGGGACTCTTCAATCGTGCTACGACGGGCGGAAAGCTCGAGCTGACGGTCACGAATGGTCTGGGCCTGGGAGTTGTTCCAGCCCTCGGAGGAAGCGAAGGCGAGCCAGACACAGAAAGGAGCGGCGGCGGCGAGCAGAGCGGCGACGACCAGACGGGGCTTACGCGCGTCGAAGGCCTGCTGCGAAGCGATGTCGCGCGGGATCAGGTTGACGCCGATCGGCTGCGGCAGGGTCAGGCGAGCGGCTTCGCCAATCACTTCGGTGATCTGATACTTGGCGCGCTCGAGCTGCTCGGGGTTGATACCGGCTCCCGGCGTGATGACCGAGGAGGGATCGAAGACTTCGACCGGAAGGCGCAGGGTCTCGCAAAGCTGCTCGGAAAGTCCAGGGACCTGGGAGCCGCGACCGGTGACGAGGATGCGGGCGGGCTGGCGGCCATTGGCGCCACGGCGCACATTGATCAGGCGGCGGTTGATGTCCTGCGCGAGGCGACGGATGAAGGTCTGCGAGTTGGCTTGGAGGATGGCGACCTGCGGGTCGGACTCGGCCAGCTGGACGACGCCGGAGAAGTAACCGACCTTGATCGCTTCGGAGACAGCGAAGGGCTGGCCGGTGTTATCGGAGACGCCCTGCGTGAGGAGGTTGCCGCCAATGTTGGTGGCCGACTGGATGTTGACGCCGCTGGGGCCGACGAAACTGAGCGTGGTCGAACGGGCGCCGACATTGATGATGAGGACTTCCTCGGCGGCGGAACCACCGGCCAGGCGGAAGGCCTGGCTGTCGAGCAGCGGGGCGGCCTGGATCGACATCGGACGGAGGCCGGTCGAGGTGACCATGTTCGCGATCTTGGTCGCGATCTCGGTACGCAGAGCGAAGAGAAGGACTTCCGCTTCGACGCCGTCCGAGGCCATCAACTGGCTGTCCCAGATGACTTCGTTAAGCGGATAGGGAATGGCGTTCTGGGCCTCGAAGGCGACAATCTGAGCCTGACGTGCACGCTCGACCTGCGGCACCTTGAGCGGCTTCTGCAGGAGAAGGAAAGCGGGGGCGATGACGGTGACGCGGCCCTTGAGCTCATGCGTATTGACCAAGCTGGCCAGGGCGGCAATCGCCGCGTTCAACCACTCGTCGTCGCCGGTCAGGCCGGGGGCGATTTCTTCGACGAAGAACTGCTCGAGTACCAAGCTGCCCGCTTCGACGGAGAACTGGGACACCGAGACGTTCGATGCGGCGAGATTGACGATGGTAGCCTTCTTCTGGCTCATACGAAAACGAGGGGTGGAGGGGGATTAGCGGGCGCTGTCTTCCCGGATGAACTCGGGGGAAGGCGAACCCTGCGGCAAAGTGTCGAAGATGGCGTACGGCACCATGAACTGAGGGCGCAGCATGCCGGCGTTCGCGTTGACGCCGCGGTCGGCCTGTTCGCGCGCACCGTCGAAATCCTTTTTGCTGACGAACATCTTGTGGACGGCGGCAAGCATATCCGGGGTCAGGCGACCGGCTTCATTGAAGAGGGGGACTTCGGTGCCGCCGACGTCGAGCTGCACGTAGAAGTAGTCGGGCTGCATCTTGAGGCGGTCACGCTTCACGATATCGCCAGGCAGGTAGAAGTAGACGGAGCGCGGCGAGCCGATTTCCATGGTCAGCACGGTGGCCGACGAGCGGTAATAGGAAAACTCGGCCGCATCCTTGGCGGCGACCGGCTTGAAAATCTGGGTAACGGTCACCTTGACCTTGTCGACCCACTGCTTGTTGGCGGCCCGCTTGCCGACTTTATCTTCCGCCGCGATCTTGGTCTCGGGATTGAAATTAGCCTGTAGTTCGACCTGCATGCGGATCCATTCGTTCTTCTGGCCGCCGATTTTCACCGGGTCGAAGTGCACGGAGCGCACGGAGACCGGGCTTTTGCCCGTGGCACCTTCGGCCTTGGTCGCCTGAGCGGAAACGAGGGATACGGACAGGCAGTAAGCCATTAGGCTGGCAAAAACAGCACGTGCTTGGGGCATGGGAAGGGGAAATCTGTTGTGAGCGGAGGGCATAGGCAAATGCAAAAACCAGCAGGATTGGAACAATTGTTAAATGCAAACTTCTTGCATCTGGAGCCGAAGGCCGTGAGGCTCGATTTTCGTGCTTCGCCTCCTTACAGCCTTGATCCTATCCGCGACACCCTGGTTCGGCGGGCAAGCCTTCGCGCAAGAAAAACCGGTCGTCGTCTCAAGCTTTACGGTCATTCACGATTGGGTGCAAATCATTGGTGGTAATGGCTTTGAGTCGATAAGCATCATCCCGCCCCGCAGCGAGGCACACGGCTTCCAGCTCAGCCCCCGCCATGCGAAAGACTTACGCCGCGCGGCCTTGATCGTCGCCATGAGTCCGGAATTTGAACCTTGGCTCGCCGCTTGGGGTAAGGCTAACGGTCGTTCTGATACCATCCTTTGGCTCAATCGATATAACGACTCAGGGGCGGCCCAGAACCCCTCATCAAATCCTCACACCTGGACCGACCCCACCATGGTCAAAAACATGGTGAAGGCATTGGCGGGAAGGCTGGGTGAAATCAGCGGCAAAGAATCAACTCAAGTCGCTTATAGACAATATCTTAAGGAAATTGAATCGGTCGATTCGGTGCTGGGTAAGCTCTTCGGTGAGATTAATCCGGAGCAGCGCGCCCTCGTCTCCCATCACGCCAACCTTGATTTATTTGCCCATCGCTACGGGCTGACGGTTGCTGGGACGATTCTTACCGGAGGCTCCGCCGAATCGGCTGACCCCTCCGCCCACCACTTCTCCGAACTGCTCTCCTTGATTCGAAAAAAGAAAATCCGCGTGGTCGTCACGGATGAAGGCCAGAATGATGCCTTCGCCCGGAGACTGACCGAAGACGCCGGCCTCCCTCCCCCGCTCCCCCTCTCCTTCGAATACCTCGAGCCGCCCGGACAACCCGGCGACACCTGGACCTCGATGATGCTTACCAACGGCAAACGGCTTCATCAGGCCCTCCTCCGAAAATGAGCCGAATCCTCACCGCACTTTCTCGCCACCTCGGCGACGCGGTCTTCGCCGCCCTACCCTCAATCCCCTACGCGCAGAAGGAGAAAGGCGGATGCCCAGGCATCGCCGTCTCAGCCAAGCAGCTCTCCGCCGCCGCCCGCCTCGACGGCCCGGTCGCCTTCCACGACGCGACCTTCGAGATACCTTGCGGCTGCCGGACCGCGCTCATCGGCCCCAATGGCTCCGGTAAATCCACGCTCCTGCGCGTGCTCGCCGGCCTCACGCCAATCCGCTCAGGCGAAGCCCTGATCGCCAGCGAAGCCCCGCGCCTCGGTCGCAGTCGCATCGCCTACCTGGCCCAACGGCCACACCTCACCGAACATTTCCCGCTCAAGCTTCGGCGCCTGGTGCAGATGGGCACCTACGCCCACCACGGATGGTTCGAGGAATGCCGGCATGGTGACGAAGCCATCGAGCTCGCGCTAACGCGCCTCGGCCTGACCGGACTCGCGGAGCGACCGGTCCACACGTTGTCCGGCGGCCAGCTGCAACGCGCACTCATCGCCCGAGCCGTCGTGCAAGGCGCGGAGATCCTCCTCCTCGACGAGCCCTACGCAGCCCTCGACCAGCCGAGCCGCGAAATCATCGACCGTTTTCTCTTCGAGCAAGGCTCGAACTTCACCGTCGTGATGGCCACGCACGACCCCGCCGACCTCGGCCGCTTCGACCGTATCCTCGAGATGCGCGACGGGACCGTCTCGACGCGCCACGCCTGCTCCGGCCACGACCACCGCCATGCTTGATCTTCTCCTACAGCCCCTGTCGGAACCTTTCTTCGTGCGCGCCCTGCTCGCCGTCCTGCTCAGCGGGACGACCTGCGCCTGCCTCGGCGCGTACGTCGTGCTCCGGCGCATGGCCTTCGTGAGCACTGCGCTCACGCACTCGATCCTGCCCGGCGTGGTCGGCGCGCTACTCCTCGGCCTCTCCCCTTACCTCGGCGCACTCGTCGCCGCCTTACTGACCGCGGCCGGCGCGGCCTGGCTAGCCTCACGCAAAGGCACGAGCGAAGACAGCGCGGTCGGCGTGATGTTGTCGGTGATGTTCGCGGCGGGCATCGCGCTCATGCAGCAGGCCAACTCCTGGCGCGACTTCGCCGGGCTGCTCTTCGGCAGCGTGGTCTCCGTCGGCGGCGAAGACCTGCTGGTCATCGGCGTCACCGCCGGAGTCGTGCTCTTCGGCCTGCGGGCCTTGCATAAGGAACTTGAGTTGGCCTCCTTCGACGAAGAATACGCGGCGCTGCTCGGCGCACGGCCCGCGCTCATGCGCGTCGTACTACTCGTGCTCGTCGCGCTGGGCTCGGTCGCGTGCGTCCGCCTCGTCGGCGCCCTGCTCACGACCGCACTCTTCGTCATCCCCGCCGCGACGGGCGTGCTGCTCGGCCGCACTGTGCCGCAGGTGATGGCCTGGGGAGCGGGTTGCGCGCTGCTCGGCGGCGTCGGCGGCCTGTATCTTTCTTACTACGCACCCGCGGTGCCGTCAGGCGCCGGGATCGTGCTCTGCTGCGCGCTGCCCTACCTCGTCGCCCGAATCTTCGCGCCGCGACGCTGATCAGAAACGCGGCGGCCGCAGCGACAACGGTAGCCCGAGCACCTCGCGGGCGACCAGCGCCTGACGGAGAGCGGCCGATCCGCGAAACTGCGTACGCGTGTGCGCGCGAGCGGGGCGAGTGACCACGAGGGACGTGGCATCGAGATGGGTCGCGACGACCGGGGCCGGGGCCTCCGGCTCCGGCGCGAGGGGCGGCGGCGCATTGCGCACGCGACGGGTGCGACGGGTCACGGGCGGCGGCGTTGCGGCCATCGGGGCCTGCTCGACTGGACCCTTGATCTTGCCGATCAGCCAGGCCACGAATGCGAACAGGCCGATGGCGACCTTGATGATGAGCGCTAGCTCCATGCTTACGCCTTGGCGCCGGGCGCCGGGCCATCACCGGCGATGCCTTTGCGCATCTCGGTATCGGAACGGAGGTTTTCGAGACGCTGGTAATCCATGTAACCCATGCGGCCGGAACGCAGCGCGTCGGCGAGGGCCTGCGGAATCTGGGCCTCGGCTTCGACGACGCGGGCGCGCATCTCTTCGACGCGGGCGCGCATCTCCTGTTCGAGCGCGACGGCGGCGGCGCGACGGATTTCGGCCTGGGCCTGCGCCATATTCTTGTTGGCGTTGGCTTGGGCCTCCTGGAGCATGGCGCCGATATTGTCACCCACGTCGACGTCCGCGATGTCGATCGACATGATCTCATACGCGGTGTTGGCGTCGAGGCCGCGCTCAAGCACGGTCTTGGAAATACGGTCGGGGTTCTCGAGGACGATCTTGTAGCTCTCGGAGGAGCCGATGGTGGTGACGATGCCTTCGCCGACGCGCGCGATGATGGTCTCTTCCTGGGCGCCGCCGACGAAACGGTCGAGGTTAGTACGGACGGTCACGCGGGCCTTCACCTTCACTTGGATGCCATCCTTGGCGACGGCGTCGATCGTGGTACGGCCGCTGGCCGGATTAGGCACGTCGATGACTTTCGGGCTGACGGAGGTGAGGACGGCCTCCAGCACGGACTTGTTCGTGCCGCGGGTGGCGATGTCGATCGCGCAGGCGCGATTCCAGTCGAGGTGCAGGCCGGCCTTCTGGGCGGCGATGAGCGCCTGCACCGTCTGCACGATGTTACCGCCGGCAAGGTAGTGGGCGTCGATTTTCTCGACGTCGACCGAGAGGCCAGCCTTGGTGGCAGCGATCTTGGCGTCGACGATTACGGTGTAAGGAACGCTGCGCAGGCGCATGCCGACGAGGTCGAAGAGGCCGACCTCAGCTCCGGCGAGGCGGGCGCGCACCCAGACGGCAAGGAAGGAGAGCAGGAAGAGGACGAGCAGCAGCAAGGCGCCGGCTGCGATCCAGATGATGATGGTAGGCATATCGGTAGGCATGAGAGGGAAAAGTTCAGCGGGAGCGGCGGACGGTCACGCGGCCGGAACCGGCCTCGGTGACGACGACGGCGGCGTTACGCTCGACGAAACCGTCGACGGAAAATGCTTCGACCAAGGTGCCGTCGATCTCGACGGTACCCGAAGGCGCGAGGACCGTGACAGCCTTGCCAGCCTTGCCGACATAGACCGCGTAACCAGCGGCGGCCGGTACGGCGGCGCCTTCGTTGCTGCTAACGTTGATCATCGAGCGACCAATAGCGGTCTGCGGCAGGAGGCGGCGGAAAGCGAAGAACTCGAGCGTGAGGACGACCAGGAAGACGACGCAGAACACCGCGCACGTCGTCGCGCCCGCATCGGCCGATAGATAGATGCCGGCGAAGGAGACGACGGCGCCGAAGAAACCGAGTACGACGGTCGGGAGGAAAAACTCCGCGCCGATCAGGACCAGACCGGCCACGAGCAGGCCAATCGGCAGAACCAGAGAGACCGTATCAGGGGTCGCAGCACAAAGCATCATGGGGCCAACCTACCCCCTGCGGGCCGCTTTCCAATCTTTTCCACGCATAGCCCCCTTACAAAAACACCCTCAGCCTGTAATTTTCCGTCACGCTTGCGAAAATGGCCGCCCCCGACCTATTCTCGGCCATGGCCAAGAAACCGCCCGCCCCTCGTCGCACCCCAGTCAAGGAAGCTCACCACGTTCTACAGGACGCCTTGCTCAAGGCGGGCGAGAAAGAAGCCGGTAAGCATGCCGTGATCGCGAAGTCCCTCGGCGTCTCCGCCTCGATGCTCTACAAATGGCGCGAGCCGGCCGAGAAAGGCAGCGGCCAGCCCAACCCGCTGCACCGAACCGCGTTGCTCATCGACCTCACCGGCGACACCCGCATCGTCGACTGGCTCGCCCAGCGCGCGGGCGGACAATTCACCCCGGTCGAAGGCGAAGCCCCAGGTGGCAATCTGGATAAAGCCGCCAACGCCCTCGTCCGCGAATTCGGCCTGCTCATCGCCGACGTGGCCGACGCGATGGAAGACCACCGCATCACGGCCGACGAGACCCAGGAACTCCGTGAGAAATGGGATCGCATCCGCAAGCGCACGGAAGCCTTCGTCCGCCGCTGCGAAAAAGGCGACTTCCGCCCGAAAGACTGAGCGATTTCGCTTTCACGCCCGCCGCAGAAAGGTAACCAGAAGCCATGGCCGAATTCACCATCCGCCCCTACGGCGACCCGATCCTGCGGGCCAAAGGCGACCCTGTGAAGGAATTCGGTCCCGCGCTCCGCTCCCTCGGAGACGCCATGCTCAGCGCGATGAAGACCGCCAAGGGCATCGGCCTGGCCGCGCCGCAAGTCGGACTCTCCTTGCAGCTCTTCGTCATGAATGTGCACGACGAGGATTTCCTCCCCTTGCTCGACGGCAAGCCCCGCCAGCCGGATGAGATCATGCCGATGCTCCTCGCCAACGCGACGGTGAGCGTGCCGGCTGGCGAGGCTGATACCTACACCGAGGGGTGCCTCTCCTTCCCCGGCATCACCGGCGACGTCGAGCGCGTCGAACGCGCGATCGTCCGCTACCGCGACGCCGACGGCGCGCCTCACGTCCTCGAATGCGCGGGCCTGCTCGCCCGTTGCGTGCAGCACGAGCACGACCATTGTCAGGGAGTCCTGTTCATCGACCGCATGACGCGTCCGCACCAGCTGCTGACCGCGGCCAAGGTGAAGAAGCTCAAGCGCGCGACGACGATCGAGATGAAGGCCGCGCGCAAGGCGCAGGGCTGATCACTTCGTCGCGGCCGGGAGCGCGATCTTCAAGGTCAGTTGACCGACATCGACGGCTTCGCCACCGGTCGGGATACTCGAGACATGGAAGGCGATCGAACCGGCCGGAGCCGTGTCCGTGACGGCGCGCCACTTCGCGCGGATGCCTTCGGCGCTGGCGGGGCCACCGCCGGTGACGATCACGACGTAAGGAGCGGCGGCGACGCCGACCTTGCTCTGGGTGATGGAAAGATGCGCCAGCAGGGCCGAGCCGAGCGGATTACTCGCACGGTCGAAACCGAGCGTCCAGTCGCCGCCTTCACTAAGGCGCGGAAGGAAGCTGCGGTCATCGCGCAGTGAGACCTGACAGGTGCCGGCCGGAGCGGCGGCGGCGCCGATTTCAGTGAAGGCGACCTCCGAAGCGATGAGCTGCATGCTGTGGGCGTCCGCCAGACGAAGGAAGAGCAAGCCACGCGCGCCTTCGGCGGTCACAGCGTAATAATCAGCCCAGACGATCGCGACCTGCTTGGGCGCGGTGGCAGGCTTAAGGCCCTTGGAAAGAGCGGGCGCGCCCTTGTCGGCTCCGGGTACGTAGGCGTAGCCTTCGGCCGGGACGGGTGCGAGCGACTTGTCGTCGGCCTTCGTCCAGGCGGCGCGGATATCAGCGGAAAGTTCTTCGGGACGATTAAGTTTACCATCACCGAGCAGGCTGATTGAGCCTACGAAGTGAACCTTGGCGTAACCGAGATCGCGCGCCTGCTTCTGCAGACGGACGACGGACTGGGTGACGGCGACATTCCAGGCGACTGGCGCGATGGCGGCGGAAAAGCTAACCGGCTTGGTCTTCTCGGCGGCGCGGGCGGCCGCGGCGGCACGCAGGCGAACCAACGAGGGCAAGGCCTGCTGGATCTGCGCATTACCTTCATCGATCATCTTCTGGGCGCGGACCTTGACCTGCTCAGGCGTCTCCGTGAGTCCGCCGACCTTGGGCCCCTTACTGTCGGCGACAGCGCCGCCGAGGGTCTTTAAGATGCTCTGCCCGGTCTTGGCGCGGGTCTCGCCAGCCGCGGTGATACGCATGGCGCTATTCCACTCGGCGAGTTCGTTGGACCGGAGGTAACGTACCGCCTCGGAATCCGGGATGGCGGGAGGAGGCGGCGGCGCCACCTCGCCGGCGGCGACGAAAATCAGGGAGGCGAGGAAGGCGTACATGGGGGTAAAGGTCAGGACTCGTCGAACTTGCGGGCGAACAGTGCTTCCATCTCAACGAGGAGCGTGGCGCCATCCTTGCCGCGGACGGAGAAGCGGAGCTTCGACCCTTGGCCGGCGGCTAGCATCATGAGTCCCATGATGCTCTTGCCGTTCACGGACTCCTCGTCCTTAGAAACGGTGATTTCAACGTCCGGGTAGCGGTTAGCTAGACGGACAATCTGAGCGGCCGGGCGGGTGTGGATGCCCATCCGGTTCTGAACGGTGAATTCGCGGGCCAAAGCCTCGTGGGTTTCTTCCATATAAGGGGTCTGTCCTGAGACGAACGCAGGATAGAGGAAAAGGGAGGCTGGCGGCAAGGCGGGTCAAGGCAAATTGAGCCGAAGGGAGGGGACGCTTGACCTTCCCCGCCAGACCTCTCCAATCAATCCAAACGAACTACCGTGGCCAAGCCCGCTGTCCTTACTCACCCGGAATCCCTGAAGCGCCCTGCCGGCCCTTCGGAATACGCAAAAGATCCGGCCAACGCATCCATGTCAAAGGCCGACAAAATCGCCCTTTACACCAAAATGGCTCGTATCCGCCATTTCGAGCAGCGCTGCATCCGCATCTACCAGCAGGGTAAGATCGGCGGATTCCTCCACCTTTACGTGGGCCAGGAGGCCGTTGCCGCTGGTACGATCTCCCTCCTTGGCAAGCACGACCACATCATCACGGGTTACCGCGACCATGGCCACGGCCTGATGGTCGGCATGGGCATGAACGAATGTATGGCCGAACTGACCGGCCGCGTCACTGGCTGCTCCCAAGGTAAGGGCGGCTCGATGCACTACTTCGCCCCCGATAAGAACTACTGGGGTGGCCACGGTATCGTCGGCGGCCAAGCCCCTCTCGGCACCGGACTCGCCTACGCCGTTAAATACATGGGCCTGAAGGGCAGCTGCCTCGTCTACATGGGCGACGGCGCCGTCAACCAGGGCGCAGTCCATGAAGCCTATAACCTGGCCTCCCTATGGGATCTCCCGGTCATCTTCGTCGTCGAAAACAACGGCTACTCGATGGGCACCTCCCAAGAGCGGTCGACCGCCCACCCGGGCTGCCTGGCCAAGCGCGCCGAAGGCTACAACATGGCCTGGGACGTCATCAACGGCCACGACGTCTACGAAGTGCGCGCCAAGACGGCCCTCGCCCTCAAGCGCGCCCACGAGGAATCCAAGCCGACCGTCCTCGAGATCTTCACCTACCGCTACTTCGGCCACTCCATGGCCGACCCGGACAAGACCTACCGCGACAAGGAAGAAATCAAGGAGTACCGCGAGAAGAAGGACCCCGTCCTCGCCTTCGAGCAGGAGCTCCTCCGCGAGAAGGTCCTCACCCCCGAACTCTCCCAGAAGATCAACGAGGAAGCGATGGCCGAGGCCGATAAGGCCGCTATCTTCGCCGATGAATCGCCGGATCCTACCGTCGCCGATATCACCAAGCACATCTACTGGGAAGAGGACAACCGCGGGCCGAAGACCACGAGCCGCGGCACCATCATCTTCGAATAACCCCTCTTCGCACACACTGTCATGGCTGTCATTTCCTACCGCGAAGCGCTCCGCGCCGCGATGCGCGAAGAACTCAAGCGCGACGACAAGGTCGTCATCATGGGCGAAGAAGTCGCCCAGTTCAACGGCGCCTATAAGGTGACCGAGGGCCTCCTCAAGGAGTTCGGCCCGAAGCGCATCGTCGACACCCCGATCTCCGAAGCGGGCTTCATCGGCCTCGGTATCGGCGCCTCGATGCTCGGCATCCGTCCCGTGATGGAGCTGATGTTCTGGTCCTTCTCGTACGTCGCGTTCGACCAAATCGTGAACAACGCTGGCAACATCCGCTACATGTCCGGCGGACTCATCAATTGTCCGATCGTCATCCGCGGTCCGGCCAACGGTGGCACCAATGTCGGCGCCACCCACTCCCACACGCCCGAGGCCATCCTCGCCTCCCACCCTGGCATCAAGGTCGTCTGCCCAGCTACCCCGTATGACGCCAAGGGCCTAATGAAGGCCGCCATCCGCGACAACGACCCGGTCTACGTGATGGAGAACACAATCCTTTATAATGATAAGGGCGAAGTGCCGGATGAAGACTACATCGTCCCGCTCGGCGTCGCCGACGTGAAGCGCGTGGGCACCGATCTCACCATCGTCGCCCACGGCCGCGCCGTGATCACGAGCCTCAAGGCCGCTGAGATCCTCGAAAAGGAGCACGGTGTCAGCG
>Ga0209597_1000940_pt1 | contig 19083 bp, 21 predicted proteins | sample M_140625_MF_Meta_FD_187316 | JGI IMG/M metagenome (GOLD analysis project Ga0209597, IMG submission 187316) | Freshwater microbial communities from Lake Montjoie, Canada to study carbon cycling - M_140625_MF_MetaG (SPAdes) (version 2) | ecosystem: Environmental > Aquatic > Freshwater > Lake... | reverse complement strand
CTTAATGCTGGTGTGCCACTAAAGGCACCAGTAGCTGGTATTGCAATGGGTCTGATCTCAGATGATGTTGATGGAAAAGTTGAGTACGTAGCTTTGACCGATATCTTGGGCGCAGAAGATGCGTTCGGAGATATGGACTTCAAAGTTGCCGGTACTAAAGATTTCATCACAGCCCTTCAACTAGATACCAAGCTCGACGGTATCCCTGCTTCAGTTCTAGCTGGCGCACTTCACCAAGCAAAAGAAGCGCGTCTTGCGATTCTTGATGTGATGAACGAAGCAATCGATGCCCCAGATGAGATGAGCCAATACGCTCCGCGCATCATCTCGGTCAAGATTCCAGTTGATCAAATTGGCGCAGTTATCGGGCCTAAGGGCAAGATCATTAACCAGATTCAAGATGAAACTGGCGCTGAGATCTCAATCGAAGATGACGGCACAATTTATATCGGTGCAACTAACGGTCCAGCTGCTGAAGCTGCTCGTGCACAGATCAATGCAATTGCTAACCCACAGATGCCAGAAGTTGGCGAGCGCTACTTAGGTACGATCGTAAAGCTTGCCGCATTTGGTGCCTTCGTATCATTGATGCCAGGCAAAGATGGTTTGCTACACGTATCGCAGATTCGCAAAATGCATGGCGGAAAGCGCATCGAAAACCTTGAAGAAGTTATGAAGGTTGGCGACAAGATTCAAGTAGAAATCGGTGAGATTGACCCTAAGGGCAAGCTTTCACTAGTTCCAGTACTTGAAGACGGAAGCGTTCCAAGCGCCGAATAATGTCTGTTTACAAAAAATAATGTCAGTACGCAGAACAGTTCTACCTAGCGGTCTGCGTATCGTTACTGAAGAAGTATCTTCGGTACGCAGCGCCGCGGTCGGAATCTGGATCAACATTGGATCACGTGACGAAACCCCAGCAACTGCTGGGGCTTCTCACTTTCTAGAGCATTTACTTTTTAAAGGCACCTCAACGCGTACAGCGATGGAGATTTCTTCTTCCATTGAAGCCGTAGGTGGCGAAATGAATGCTTTTACTAGCAAGGAATACACCTGTTTCTATGCGCGGGTAATTGATAACGATCTACCGATGGCAATTGATGTTCTAGCCGATTTAATTACTTCATCTCTTGTCACCGCTGCCGATGTTGATGCCGAGCGCAAGGTTGTACTCGAAGAAATCGCGATGCGCGATGATGATCCGAGCGACCTCGTTCATGATTTGTTTAGCGATACTTATTACGGCGATATTCCAGTGGGCCGACCAATTTTAGGTACAGTTGAATCAATCAAGGGCATGAGCCGCAACACCGTTTTTAATTACTACAAGAAAAAGTATTTGCCCGAGAACTTAGTTGTTGCCGTTGCTGGCAACATTAAACATAAGAAAGTTGTTGCGGCGATCGAAAAAGCACTTTCCCGCGATGGCTATCTAGATAATCATGCCGCCCCTGTTCTGCGCGAGAACACTTTAGTTAAGCCTCGTAATCAGCAAGCAGTCGGCAGCATTTATCGCAAGACCGAGCAATCCCATATGTTCTATGGCCTCGAAGGTGTTGCTCGCAGCGATGAACGCCGCTTCGCCATGGGTGTTATGGCTTCAGCACTTGGTGGCGGAATGTCATCACGATTATTCCAAGAGATTCGCGAGAAGCGCGGCTTGGCCTATTCGGTTTATGCCTATGCCCAACAATTCGCTGGAACCGGTGTGCTTGGTTTCTATGCCGGCTGTAATCCGGCTAAGTCAGTTGAAGTTATTGAGATCATTCAAGAAGTTCTAGCCGATGTAGTAGCTCATGGCTTAACTCAAGAAGAGATTGATCGCGCTAAAGGCGCTGTCCGCGGTTCATTGGTATTGAGCCAAGAAGATACTGGCTCGCGCATGAGTCGAATCGGCAAGAGCGAGATCGTTTATGGCGAAATTATGAGTTTTGACGAGATTTTGAAATCAATTGCCCGCGTAACTCCTGAGGAAGTACGGGCTGTTGCCAGCGAGTTCCTCATCAAATCGCCTACGCTTGCCGTAGTGGGTCCACATAAGGATTTACGTAAATTTGAAAAAGTACTTCGCAACGGAGGATCGAAATGATCAAAGTTGGTGTTCTTGGCGCCAAAGGTCGCATGGGCGCTGAAGTTGTGCGCGCCGTTAATGAAGCCGATGGTCTCGACCTAGTTGCCGCCCTTGATCTGGGTGATTCCCTTGATGAACTGATTAAGCACGGCGCCGAAGTAGTTGTTGATTTCACCACGCCTGATTCCGTGATGGCGAATTTAGATTTCTTAATCAAAAATAATATCAGCGCCGTTGTTGGCACCACTGGTTTCGATGATGCCAAGATCGCGAAATTAACTGCGGACTTAAAATCATATCCAGCTGTCGGTGTATTGATTGCCCCCAACTTTGCTATTGGCGCAGTGTTGATGATGGAGTTTGCGGCCAAAGCCGCGCGTTACTTTGAATCAGCTGAAATTGTTGAGCTACACCACCCCGCAAAAGTTGATGCACCAAGTGGCACTGCAGCACGCACTGCGCAATTAATGAGCGATGCTCGCAAAGAAGCGGGTCTAGCAGCGATGCCAGATGCGACTCAGACCGCACTCGATGGTGCGCGCGGAGCAATGGTGGGCGAAGTACCAGTGCATTCTGTACGCGTTCGTGGCTTAGTCGCACATCAAGAAGTTATTTTAGGCGGCCTCGGCGAGACTCTAACTATTCGTCATGATTCGCTTGATCGCGTGGGCTTTATGCCTGGTGTATTACTTGGTATTCGTAGCGTTGTAAAAGTTCCAGGCCTGACACATGGCCTAGAACAATTCATGTAAGGGGATAAGCAAATGTCTAAAGATCAAATTGTTATGTATGGCGCCGACTGGTGTGGCGATTGCCGTCGCTCTGAACGCCTATTAAATGAACTAGGTGTTGAATGGACCAAGATTGATGTTGAAGCTGATTTAACTGCTGCCGATAAAGTTATTGAAATCAATGGTGGCGCTAAGTCAATTCCAGTAATTGTTTTCCAAGATGGTACGCACTTAACTGAGCCATCAGATATCGCACTTACTGAGAAGTTAAAATCACTCTCAATTATTTAAGTTAATTACTGAAGTTGTAAAGCAGCGCTGAACTTATGGCTGCCGAGAGAACAACAACTGGAAATGGCGCTTTTAATAGCAGCGCAATGATGGCAACTGATAAACCAAGCAAGCGGTGGTCGATTATTAACTTAGATTTTTCGGTAAAAGTTTGAGCTGCTACCAATGCGCTTAATAAGGCAATAGGAATTAGGGCATTTACTTTCTGAATCCTGGGGTGCGATAACCACTTTTCCGGAACTGATTGCCCGCTATATTTCAAAGCAAATGCGATGGCGCTAGTGCCGATAATGGCAATCCAATATTGGTTCACTTGCGTAACCCCACAGCAATTGCAATAAAAGCTGTTGCGATAATTGGTAAGCCAGCTGGCAAGATCGGGGTCATGGCTACGGCAAATACTGCGCAACCAATTGCTAACGCTCGATCGCTATTGGTTTTTAGTCGCGGCCAAACTAAACCCAGGAATGCGGCCGGAACTGCTGAATCTAAACCCCATGCGCGAATATCGCCCATTGCTTGTGCGCCAAGTGCGCCAGCCAAGGTAAATAAATTCCAAAAGATAAATACGCCGAAACCAGTTAGCCAGAAGCCTTGACGCATTGCCTCTTCACTGCGAACTTCTTGGCCTAAGGCAACGCCAGTTGATTCATCGATAGTTACTTGTGCGGCAATAATTCGTTTAAAACCTTTTACTTTTAATCGTGGCGCCATGATTACGCCATATAAACCATTACGAATTCCGAGTAGGGAAGCAGTCGCTATTCCACTAAGCGCGCTGCCACCTGCGCCTAAGACACCAACTACTGCGAATTGTGATGCGCCAGAGAAGGTCAGTAGTGAGAGTAAGCAACTTTGCAGAACCGTAAAGCCATTTGCCACAGCTGCGGCACCAAAAGCCACGCCATATGCACCAACGGTCAGCGAAACGCTCAGCGAATCGCGAAGGGTGGCACTGATAACTTTGGACACGCGGCTATTCTGCCGTAGAAATCCACAACCGCGCGCAAGAGGCTAGATAGGGTCGCCTAATGAGCACCGAATCAACGCGCACAAGCGAGATCATCTTCCGAAGCGACATGACTGTTGAACTGGTCAAGGCCAGCGCCAGCGATGCCGATGTAATTTGGGCTGCGCGCGTATCTACTGCGGGCGAGCAATCCCTCGATGAGATCGGCGAAGACCCAGCGCGCTCGGCCGGGCTAATTAATTATTTAGCACGCGAACGTCATGGTTCACCATTTGAACATACTTCGATGACTTTCTTTATCTCAGCCCCAATTTTTGTATTCCGCGAATTCATGCGCCATCGCATCGCTTCATATAATGAAGAGAGTGGTCGCTATCGCGAACTCTCACCAGTTTTCTATGTTCCAGATGCTGATCGTAAATTAATTCAAATTGGCAAAGCTGGTGCCTACACATTCGTAGATGGCACTAAAGAACAACTAGAAATTACGCAAGCCGCAATGAAAGAGTCATATGTATTGGCTTACAAGCAATACCAAGTGATGCTTGATGCCGGCATTGCTCGCGAAGTTGCCCGGGCTGTTTTACCAGTCGGACTTTATTCATCGATGTATGTAACTATGAATGCCCGCGCCTTAATGAATTTCCTTTCTCTGCGCACCGCCCGCGAAGGGTCACATTTCCCGAGCTACCCACAACGCGAAATTGAGATGGTGGCCGAGAAAATGGAAGTCGAATTTGCCCGATTAATGCCATTAACCCATGCTGCTTTTGAGAAATCCGGACGAGTTACTCCTTAAAAACGGGTAAGGTTACGCGCATGGCAATTGACGCTCCATTCGGCCGCATGATCACGGCGATGGTGACCCCATTTAACCAAGATGGCTCGGTCGATTGGGATGGCGTAGCAAAGTTAGCGCAACATTTAGTTGATAACGGCCATGATGCAATTGCGGTTAATGGCACAACCGGTGAAGCGCCAACAACTAAGTCTTCAGAAAAAATTGAGATTATTAAAGTTGTTAAATCAACGGTTGGCCCAAAGATCAAAGTTATCTCTGGTGCCGGCGATAATGAAACAGAGTATTCAATCAATCAAGCCAAGCGAACTGCTGAAGCAGGTGCTGATGGCTTGCTAGTTGTAACTCCTTATTACAACAAGCCACCACAAGCCGGAATCGAAGCTCACTTTAGGGCAGTTGCCAATGCCACTGATCTACCTTTGATGATGTACGACATTCCAGGTCGCACTGGTGTTGAAATTGAATCTGACACAATCGTGCGCTTGTTTGAACATAAAAATATTGTGGCGCTCAAAGATGCCAAAGGAAATGTCGCGGCAACTTCATGGGTAATTAAACGCTGTGGAATTCCAGTTTATTCTGGCGATGACATTCTAAATTTGCCGTTTCTATCAGTTGGCGCAGTTGGATTCGTTTCAGTATGTGGCCATACTGTTGGAAAAGAGCTCAAAGCAATGCTAGATGCTTGGTTCGCTGGCGATACAGCTCGCGCGCTTGAAATTCATCAGAAGTTGTTACCAGTATTTACTGGCACTTTCCGCACGCAAGGTGCGATCCTCACTAAAGCCGCTCTCAACATGATGGGACTTCCTGGCGGCGTAACTCGACTTCCATTAGTAGATGCAACCGATGCTCAGATTGCGCAATTGCGCGAAGATCTGCGTGCCGGTGGCGTCGCCGTTTAATTTATGAATCATCCGCATCCCGGTTTAGGTACACCTAGCAAATTAGTTGCTGGGGGACTGCGCATCGTTGCTCTCGGCGGTTTAGCTGAAATCGGTCGTAACATGACCGTCTTTGAAACTAACGGAAAACTTTTAATTGTTGACTGCGGCGTTCTCTTTCCAGAAGAAAACCAACCGGGTATTGATTTAATTTTGCCGGACTTTTCCTATATTCGCGATCGCCTAAATGATGTAATTGGCATTGTTCTAACGCATGGCCACGAAGACCATATTGGCGCTGTTCCGTACCTGCTTCGCGAGCGAGGCGATATTGCCATTTACGGATCTGCTTTAACTATTGCTTTGATTTCAGCTAAGTTAAAAGAGCATCGAATTTCACCGCTTACCCGCGAAGTTAAAGAAGGCGATATCGAGGACATTGGTCCGTTCTCAGTTGAATTCGTCGCAGTAAATCATTCGATCCCTGATGCGTTAGCTGTTGCGATTCATACTAAAGCCGGCACTGTTCTGCACACTGGCGATTTCAAAATGGATCAATTGCCACTCGATGGTCGCGTCACAGACTTGCCCGCATTCGCACGATTGGGTGAGGCTGGCGTAGATATTTTCTTAGTTGATTCAACTAACGCCGATGTGCCGGGCTTTATGCCATCAGAGCGCGAGATTATGCCAGCGCTAGATCGAGTTTTCCGCAGCACTAAGCGCCGCGTTATAACTGCCACATTTTCTTCACATATACATCGCGTGCAGCAGATTATTGATACTGCGCACGAACATAAACGTAAAGTTGCTTTCATTGGTCGTTCAATGGTGCGCAATATGAAAATCGCTCAAGATATGGGTTTTCTAAAAGTGCCAGATGGCATCGTCTTTGATGCTAAAGATCTCGATGCCTATGACGACAACGTCGTATTGATTTGTACTGGTTCTCAAGGCGAACCACTCGCAGCCCTTTCTCGAATGGCAAATGGTGATCATCAAATTCGCGTTGGCGAAGGTGATACCGTAATTCTGGCTTCATCGCTGATTCCGGGTAATGAGAATTCGGTGTTTCGAATTATCAATGAACTAACTCGTTTTGGGGCAAAAGTAGTTCATAAGGGAAATGCCATGGTGCACGTTTCAGGACACGCAGCAGCTGGCGAACTTACCTATTGCTACAACATCGTTAAACCAAAGTACGTCATGCCAGTTCATGGTGAATGGCGCCACATGCGAGCAAATGCTGAACTAGCAATCGCAACTGGGGTACCTAGAAAAAATACCATCGTGATTGAAAACGGAATCGTGGTTGATTTAATTGATCACGAAGCCCAAGTTGTTGGCAGCGTTCCGTGCGGCTTTGTTTACGTCGATGGTCAAAGCATTGGCGATATAACGGAAGATTCACTAAAGGACCGACGCATTCTGGGTGAAGAAGGTTTCATTTCAGTGGTGGTTGTAATCGATGCGCAAAGCGGAAAGATCGTGGCTGGTCCAGATATTCATGCGCGCGGATTTAATGAAGATGAGACGCTATTTGATGGTGTGAAATTAGAGATTGAAAAAGCTTTGACCCGGGCAGTTGCAGATGGCATCAATGGCACCCATCAACTTTCCCAAGTTGTTCGTCGCACCATCGGTAGTTGGGTGGGTGGCAAACATCGTCGCCGTCCAATGATCGTGCCGGTGGTCATCGAGGTTTAGCGCGGCGCGCCTGACCTATTGGGTTTTAGTAGACCTTTAGGCTTAGGTAGTTATGGCAAAGAAAAAAACACGCACAAAAAGTAGCGGCATCGGCAGTTCAATCTTGCGCGGGCTAGCTGCAATTTGGCGTGGACTCGCCAAATATTTAGGCAAGTCGATTCGCTTCGTTGCCAAAGGCGCTAAAGATTTAGATCCAGCGCATCAACGCGATGGCTTTGCCTTCCTACTCCTGATTTTGGCGATCATGGCAGCAGCCGGAACTTGGTTTGATGGCGGCAATATTGTTGGTCGCGCACTAGCCAGCTTTTTCTATGGTGGGTTTGGTCGCATTGGAGTCTTTACACCGCTAGTCCTTGGTTACTTTGCTTTTCGGCTTTTCCATTCGCCACAAGAGAAGGCAGCGACCGGACGAATCGTCGTTGGCACAATTGCCCTTCTATTAAGCACCACCGGCATTGCTCATCTGCTAAACGCGGCACCTGGCACTGGCACAACCGCTATGCATGAAGGCGGCGGTTGGTTGGGTTACGGAATTTCGCAACCATTAGTTGCGTTGATGACAGATGTATTGGCTTACCCGGTTCTGATCTTGCTCTTCTGTTTTGGTTTATTAGTTACAACGGCGACGCCAGTTTCTTCAGTAATTACCCGAATTAAAAATACCGCGACCTGGTTAAATTCTAAGCGCCCTGATCGCAGGGAAGAAGAGTTCGAGATTACTGATACCCCACCCTTTGAAACTCCAGTTGTTGCTGAATGGAATAAGCATAAAGATGATGAAGAAGAGTTAGACGAAGAAAGTTTTGACGAAGAGTTTACGGTCGAAGTTCCAGTGGCCACAATTATTCCACCAGCCGCAGTTCCAGTTCCCGCCAGCACAGCTAGACCCGAGCAACTCATGCTCTCAAGTGATGCCATCTATGAACTTCCTTCGCAAGATTTACTACGCACTGGGCCGGCAGCCAAAGCTAAAAGTAAAGCCAATGAAATCGTAGTAGCCGCTCTTACTGAAGTTTTCTTACAATTTGAAATTGATGCCCAAGTAACTGGTTTCATGCGTGGTCCAACTGTTACGCGCTATGAAGTTGAACTGGGAAATGCGGTTAAGGTTGAACGCATAACGGCGCTTTCCAAGAATATTTCATATGCCGTTGCCAGCAGCGACGTGCGTATTCTTTCGCCAATTCCAGGCAAGTCAGCCGTTGGTATTGAAATTCCAAATGCCGATCGTGAAATTGTGGCGCTCGGCGATGTGATGCGCTCAAGTGTGGCTGGCCAGGATCACCACCCAATGTTGGTTGCACTTGGTAAAGATGTTGAAGGTAATTTTGTGTGCGCAAATCTAGCCAAGATGCCGCACTTATTAGTCGCCGGTGCTACTGGTGCGGGCAAGTCTTCAATGATCAATGCGATGATTGTTTCGATCTTGATGAGATCAACCCCCGATGAGGTTCGTCTAGTTTTGATCGATCCAAAGCGAGTTGAATTAACGGCTTATGAGAATATTCCACACTTGATCACCCCAATCATTACTAATCCAAAAAAAGCAGCCGATGCGCTCACTTGGGTTGTTCGCGAGATGGATCTACGTTACGAAGACTTAGCAACATTTGGTTTCCGACATATTGATGATTTCAATAAAGCTGTGCGTGCTGGAAAAGTTGTTCCACCACCAGGCAGTGATCGCAAGATTGAGCCGTATCCGTATTTGCTCGTAATCATCGACGAACTAGCCGACCTCATGATGGTTGCGGCGCGCGAAGTTGAAGAATCTGTTGTTCGTATTACGCAGCTAGCACGTTCAGCTGGTATCCACTTAGTTCTTGCGACCCAAAGACCATCAGTTGATGTGGTTACCGGCTTGATTAAAGCTAACGTGCCGTCACGCTTATCTTTTGCGACAAGTTCACTTGCCGATAGTCGAGTAATTCTTGATACTCCAGGAGCTGAAAAGCTAGTTGGCCAAGGCGACGGACTCTTTATTCCAATGGGTGCCAGCCGGGCAATTCGTATTCAAGGTGCTTATGTTTCTGAGCGCGAGATCGAAGCAGTAGTGGGCCACGTAAAGAAGCAACTGGCTCCTCGTTACCGTTCTGATGTAACTGCGCCACCGGCTGCCACCAAGATGGTTGATAAAGAAATTGGTGATGACTTAGATATTTTGTTACAAGCAATCGAACTAGTGGTAGGTACCCAATTTGGTTCGACTTCGATGCTGCAGCGCAAACTCCGAGTGGGCTTTGCTAAAGCGGGCCGCTTAATGGATCTCATGGAGTCTCGCGGAATAGTCGGTCCCTCAGAAGGTTCTAAGGCACGAACCGTGTTAGTAAAGCCCGATGAACTTGATTCGGTTCTGGCGACTATTCGCGATTACTAAACGTTGTCCAGACTTGTCCCGTATAAGGGGTGAGAAGTAGGGCTATCTCTTTAATTGTTCACCTTATGGCTACCTATTTACTACCGCATGGGGCTAGCCTTATCTTTCTCGGTTTATTCGGCTAATTTAAAGAGGGTTAAAAATGTCCCTTGGTGCGTTGATTGCTAAGTCACGTACTGACGCGCGCCTGTCAATTGAGGATCTTGCAAAAATAACAAATATTCCATCAACTCTGTTGCGCGATATGGAAAATGATAATTTTAAAAAGTGCGGTGGTGAAACTTATGCCCGCGGACATCTACGCAATATCGCAGCCAAACTCGGTGTCGATGAACGAATCTTTTTAGATTTATTTGAAGTCGAAGTAACCGCTCCGACAAAGCCAATTCGCGAGCTTTTAAATGAGAATAATGTGACGATGCCGTATCAAGAACCGAAGCGAATTTCTTGGAAAGTTCTAGCCGTTGGATCTGCCGCCGCCTTAGTTCTTTTCGCCGGTGCTTCAATTTTTTTTTCTAATATAGACACCGGCAACGAACCAGAAATAATCGCAACATCATCAGCTACTCCAACTAATTCAGCCTCTCCAGAGACAACTAGAACATCTACCGTTACCGGTTCTGCGGGAGTAAATGTCGAGATAGTGGCAAGCAGAGCAAACTCTTGGCTCTATGCCACAAATGAAGATGGCAAAGTTTTGTTCTCTGGCCAAGTACGCAAGGGCCTTAGCAAAAACTTCATCCAGCCACAGCAAGTTAATTTACGAGTTGGCAATGCAGGCGGCGTAGATATCTTGGTAAATGGTAAGAATGTTGGGTCAATTGGCGCAAATGGTGAAGTGGTAAACCTTACATACAACGCTGACTAGCTAAATAAAGTAAGATCAGCGCAATGAAGCGCACGGTAGCAGTCGTAACTTTGGGGTGTACCCGTAACGAAGTCGACTCCGAAGAACTAGCCGGCCGCCTTTTAGCCGATGGTTGGACTCTGGTTGATGATGTCGAATCTGCCGAAGTTGCCCTGGTAAATACTTGTGGGTTTATTGAATCAGCTAAGAAAGATTCAGTTGATGCGTTACTTGAAGCTAATTCGCTCAAAGGCCACGGCGTCACTCGAGCAGTTGTAGCAGTCGGGTGCATGGCTGAGCGTTATGGCGCCGAACTTGCTGCCGCTCTGCCTGAGGCCGATGCAATTCTTGGTTTTGATGACTATCAAGATATTTCAGCCCGCCTGCAATCAATTGTGGCCGGTAACTCGCACACTTCGCACACACCACGTGATCGCCGCGCATTGTTGCCTATCTCGCCAGTTGATCGTGCGGCCCAACGAGATGAAACTTTAGAAATCGCACCACGCAAACGTTTAACAGATACGCCTTGGGCGCCGCTAAAGATTGCAACTGGTTGCGATCGTCGCTGTTCCTTCTGTGCGATCCCATATTTCCGCGGGGCATTTGTTTCGCGACGTCCAACTGAAGTAATCGATGAAGGTCATTGGTTAGCCGAAAGCGGAGCTACCGAGCTTTTCTTGGTTAGCGAGAACACGACTTCATACGGAAAAGACCTTGGTGATTTAACTTTGATGGAAAAGGTCTTGCCTGAACTCGTTGCGATTCCAGGTGTGCAGCGAGTTCGCTTGTCTTACTTACAACCTGCTGAAATGCGCCCATCTCTACTGCAGGCCATGATCGCTACTGAGAAAGTTTCACATTACTTTGATTTGAGTTTCCAACACAGTAGCGCCACCGTACTTCGCCGCATGCGTCGCTTCGGTGATAACGAGAAATTCTTACATCTGATTTCTCAAATTCGCGCACTCTCACCAACGGCTGGTATTCGCTCTAACTTTATTGTTGGCTTTCCCGGTGAAACTGAAGCTGATTTCAATGAGCTAGTTGAATTCTTGAGCAAAGCTAAACTAGATGCCATTGGTGTATTTGGTTATAGCGATGAGGACAACACTGAAGCCCTTAATTTGTCAGATAAATTGCCTGAAGAAGTTATTAAGCAACGTGTTGAAACCCTTTCTTCGCTTGCTGATAACTGGGTTTCCGATAGAGCAACTGCGCGCATTGGTGAAGAAGTCACAGTTTTGATCGAAGATGCTGAACTGCAGGAAGGTCGCGCAGATCATCAAGGCCCCGAAGTAGACGGCACGACGTCATTTATCGGAACGAATTTTAAAGTCGGCCAGTACGTTAAGGGCGTGGTTGTAGATTCTTTGGGCGCTGATCTAGTCGCCGAGGCAATTGGTTAATTTCATGGCCAAAGAATTAAATCTGCCTAACTCGTTGACGATTGCGCGCATAGCTTTCTTGCCACTTGGCGCATATGCGATCTTTAAAAATGGTGGCGATGATCAAACTTGGCAATGGATTGCTTGGGTTATTTTCTTTCTGATCGGCATGACCGATGTCTTAGATGGCAAATTAGCGCGTAGTCGTAACTCAGTTACTGAATTGGGTAAATTCTTAGATCCAGTTGCCGATAAGGCCATGATTGCCACAGCCATGATCTCACTTTCGATTCTAGATCGAATGCCTTGGTGGATCACCATCGTAATTCTTGCTCGCGAAATATTTATTACTTTTTTCCGATTAGCGGTGATTAATCGCGGCGTGATACCGGCAAATCGCGGCGGAAAACTAAAAGCTATGTTCCAAGGATTCGGGGTTGGCTTTTATGTCATGCCGCTTTCATCTTCACTTTACTGGTTCCGCGATGGATTCATGTACATCGCAATCGCGTTAACTATTGGCACCGGAATTTATTATGTGCGATCGGCGCTAAAGTGAAGGAAGATTTTGCCGGCGTTGCCGAGATTTTAGAAACCTTAATTGCTCGTGGTGAAAGTATCTCGGTTGCCGAATCACTAACTGGTGGGGGATTAGCACAAGCTTTGACTTCGCTACCTGGCTCATCACAGATTTTTCGTGGTTCAGTTACTGCCTATCAAAACGAAATTAAAGACTCACTATTAAAAGTCCCAAACGAACTACTTTCCGAGTTCGGCGCAGTCAGTGAAGAAGTCGCGGTTTCAATGGCAGCCGGCATAAAGGATTTAATGGGCTCAACTTGGTCAATTTCAACGACTGGGGTGGCCGGTCCTGGCCCTTCTGAGGGGGTAGCAGCCGGAACAGTATGGGTTGCCATTGACGGACCAATTTCACAAACTTTGCAGTTAGAACTATCGGGCACGCGTGAAATTGTTCGAAACGCAACAATTGCAGGTGCAATTGCGGCATTTGCCCGTATCCTTAAGACACTGTAATTTTAAGAGAAGCAAACTGAGAAGACGAAGGGGGCATCAAATGGTCGTTCTACTACGCACCAGTGTTGGTCAATCCCTTCGTGCTGCTCGCACTACGCAAGGTCGCACTCTTCGCGATGTTGCTCGCGATGCTCGAGTTTCACTCGGTTATTTATCTGAAGTAGAACGCGGTCAAAAAGAAGCTTCATCAGAACTCCTAAATGCAATCTGCACCGCACTTGGCCTAACTCTTTCGAGTGTTATCTCCGATGTTTCACGCGATATTTCTTCACGCGAAGCAATCAAGTTGACCGTTGTTGACGCCGCTTAATAACGCCCCCAAATATCAACGGCAGGGCGCGATTCATAGTCGTACTGAATCTGCAATTTTAGAAACTACTAAAAATTTAATTGCCCAAAAGGGTTTAACCGCTACAACCATGATTGATATTTCAGTTGAATCACAAGTGTCTCGCGCTACTTTATATAACCACTATCGCGATAAGAACGCAGTTGTTCTAGCACTGCTAACAAGTGAATTACAACGGTTACGCGATTTGATGCAATCAATCGGAACCCCAGCTGCTGTTCTCGAAAAACTTTCCTTAGAAATTTCCGGATCCCCAGCTCTTGCGATGATGCGCTTAAGTGATCCAACAGCTTTGGCATTTGCGTTAACTGAAAACAAACATCCACTCTGGCTTGAATTCCATGCCGCAATTCTGGAAATAACAAAACTTGAAGTCTGTACTTCTTTGGCTGTTGCTTGGTTAAAGTCGCAAGTTCTTGCGCCAATCGCGCCGCAACAATCAGCTGATGAAGCTGCGTTATTAGTTGAGGGCACGCTTTTCTAAGTGAGGCTAAATGCGCATTTCTGATCTTCGCGAGCGAATCGAGCTTTCTTTTGGCACTGAATGGGCGCCATCTTTTAGTAAAGATATTGCGATCTCTGAACTTGGTTCACGCTCAGTCGATGAGGCTCTACGCGATGGCTATGAGCCCCACGAGATCTGGAAAGCGCTTTGCCGCGCGCACCCAAAAGAAACGGCTAAACAGCAGTAATTTGCCGCTCTGCGGCCCGCTTAAACCCCGCGACACGCGAGTCGCTTTGTCAGCCCCTTAAAGTATCTTTCGAACAGATGTTCGGATACTATTTCCCTGCACAGCCAGAGCGGTTCCACTCTCCGCACACAGCACGCCTATAAGGCTTCTGTGGCCGTCAGTGGGTCTCCGTACCTTCTGGGACAGACCTCAACGTCAGACGACGTTTAACCGAAAGGAAAGTAAGTGGCTAAAGAAACTCCTGCTGAAAAGGCAGTCGATAAAGCTAATAGCGATCGCTCAAAGGCGCTCGATACCGCCCTCGCTCAGATTGAACGTCAGTTTGGCAAAGGTGCTGTTATGAAGATGTCCGAGCGCCAAGCGCAGGCCATCGAAGTTATTCCAACCGGATCAATCGCACTTGATATCGCTCTCGGTATCGGCGGTTTGCCACGTGGTCGAATCGTAGAAATCTACGGACCAGAATCTTCCGGTAAAACAACTCTTACTCTGCACGCTATTGCTAATGCTCAAAAAGCTGGCGGTATCTGCGCATTCATCGACGCAGAACATGCATTTGATTCTGAGTATGCCAAGAAGCTTGGCGTTGATATTGATGCACTCCTTGTTTCACAACCAGATACTGGCGAGCAAGCACTCGAGATCATGGATATGTTAATTCGCTCCGGTGCACTTGATCTAGTTGTTGTTGACTCGGTTGCCGCCCTTGTTCCTCGCGCAGAAATTGAAGGCGAGATGGGCGATTCACATATGGGTCTACAAGCTCGCTTGATGTCGCAAGCACTTCGTAAAGTCACTGGTGCGCTACATCAATCTAAGACAACTGCAATCTTTATTAACCAGTTGCGCGAAAAGATCGGTGTTTTCTTCGGCTCACCTGAAACCACAACTGGTGGTAAGGCGCTTAAGTTCTATGCATCAGTTCGACTTGATATTCGTCGTATCGAAACTCTTAAAGATGGCCAAGACGCAGTCGGTAACCGTACTCGCGTTAAGGTTGTTAAGAACAAGATGGCGCCACCATTTAAGCAAGCAGAGTTCGACATTATTTATGGCACTGGTATCTCACGCGAAGGTTCACTCATTGATATGGGTGTTGAAATTGGCGTAGTTAAGAAAGCCGGCGCTTGGTATACCTACGAAGCAGATCAACTTGGTCAAGGTAAAGAAAATGCCCGTACTTTCTTACTTGATAACCCTGATCTTGCTAATGAAATCGAAACCAAGATTCGCGCACACTTTGTGCCAGTAGAAGTTGATCCAGAGCTAGTAGCTGCGATCGATGAAGCTGCCGCAGACGTTGATTTCTAAGGGATAACCAACTTCCCAATGCTCGACTATGTAAAAGTTGATCACGAGGCCGACCCTTACTCTGTTGCCTACACAATTGCGCTCAATGCTTTAGTTGCTCGGGCCAAGAGTAAGGGCGAGCTCGTGGCTCACCTTAAAAAGCGAGGTATCGAAGATGAAGTAGCTGCGGCGACCATCTTTCGCCTACAAGAGGCTGGCCTCATCAACGATGAGGAATTTGCGCGCGCCTGGACCCAATCTCGTCATAATTCAAAGAAGTTATCAAAGCGAATTATTGCCGGCGAACTTCGCACTCGCGGTGTCGATCAAAATTCTATTGATACCGCCCTCGATGAGATTAATGATGAAGATGAATATCGAATGGCTTTTGAACTTGCGATGAAAAAATACAACACCATGTCGCGCCTTGCCCCAGATGTACAAGTGCGCCGAATTCAAAGTTTGCTTCAACGTAAAGGATTTAGCTTCGGAGTTATTGGTCGAGTACTGCGCGAACTAGGTATTGAAGTTAAATTTTAATTGGTTTTTTCAAGGTGCTCGGTTAATCGGGCAGCAGTAGCAACAACGGCCGCGGCATGAACGCGGCCAGGTTGGCGACCCAGACGTTCAATTGGTCCACTGATACTTACGGCAGCAATAACTTTTCCGTTTGGGCCGCGCACTGGGGCTGAAACAGATGCCACACCAACTTCGCGTTCACCAACTGATTGCGCCCAACCACGACGACGATCGGCAGATAAGTGCGCTGCGGTAAAGCGAGCACCTTTTAGTCCACGACTGATACGTTCGGAATCTTCCCAAGCCAACAAGATTTGCGCCGCAGATCCTGCCTGCATAGTTAAGTTCGAACCAACCGGAACTGAATCACGTAGACCAGATAAGCGTTCGGCAACGGCAACACAGATGCGCACATCGCCTTGGCGACGATAAAGCTGCGCGCTTTCGCCGGTGGCATCGCGCAGAGCGGCTAGTGCCGGGGCAGCAGCGGCTAATAAACGATCTTCACCGGCAGCTGCTGCTAATTCGGCGCTACGTGGCCCCAAAATGAAGCGGCCAGTTAAATCGCGGGTAACTAATCGATGATGCTCGAGAGCTACAGCTAACCGGTGCGCCGTAGGGCGCGCGATTCCAGTTGCTGCGACTAATTCGGCCAATGAATGTGGTCCAGATTCCAGACAAGCCAGGATTCCTACGGCTTTATCTAATACGCCGACTCCGCTATTCTTCTTGTCCACGAACTGATATTAGCATCCCATCTGATGAGATGCCAGTTTTTAGGATATTTAGGAGCTGTTATGGGAAAGACGCTAGCTGAGAAGATCTGGCAAGAACATGTGGTGCGCGCAAAAGCGGGCGAACCAGACCTGATCTATATCGACCTACATTTAATTCATGAGGTAACTAGCCCGCAGGCATTCGATGGTTTGCGTTTAAGTAATCGCAAAGTTCGCCGGCCTGATCTAACTATTGCTACCGAAGATCACAATGTGCCTACTCAAAATATTAATCTGCCAATTGCTGACCCGGTATCAAAGCTGCAGGTGGATACGTTGCGTGCTAACTGCGCTGAATTTGGCGTTCGCATTCACTCACTGGGCGATGCCGAACAAGGAATCGTGCACGTAGTTGGTCCACAATTAGGTTTAACTCAACCTGGCCTAACAATTGTTTGCGGCGATTCGCATACTTCAACTCATGGTGCTTTTGGCGCACTTGCTTTTGGTATTGGTACCAGCGAAGTAGAGCATGTACTTGCTACGCAAACTTTGCCACTGCAGCGTCCGAAGACAATGGCAATTAATGTCAACGGAAAGCTAAAGCCTGGCGTAACTAGCAAGGACATTATTTTGGCAATCATCGCCAAGATCGGTACCGGTGGCGGTCAAGGTTATGTAATTGAATATCGCGGCGAAGCTATTCGCGAAATTTCAATGGAAGCTCGTATGACAGTTTGCAACATGTCAATCGAAGCTGGCGCTCGTGCTGGTTTGATCGCTCCAGATGAGACTACGTTTGCTTACATCAAGGGCAAGCCACATGCGCCTGAAGACTTCGATGCAGCAGTTCAATATTGGAAAACACTCTTTACTGATGTCGATGCTAAGTTCGATGTTGAAGTAGATCTAGACGCAGATGAATTAGAGCCGTTTGTAACTTGGGGTACTAACCCGGGTCAAGGAATTTTCTTAAATGGCAATGTTCCAAACCCGGCCGATATTGCAGATGCCGAAGAACGTGGGGCAGCTGAGCGAGCCCTGGTTTATATGGGTTTAACAGCTGGTCAGCCAATGAAGAGCGTGGCTATCGACACGGTGTTCTTGGGATCTTGTACAAATGGTCGCATTGAAGATTTGCGGGCAGCTGCTGAAATTCTTAAAGGAAAAAAGATTTCAACTTCACTACGCATGTTAGTTGTGCCTGGTAGTGCGCGCGTTCGCTTACAAGCTGAAGCTGAAGGCTTGGATAAAGTATTTATTGATTCCGGTGCTGAATGGCGTAACGCTGGTTGCTCAATGTGCCTCGGTATGAATCCAGATCAATTGAAACCAGAAGAGCGTTCAGCATCTACTTCAAATCGTAACTTTGAAGGCCGTCAAGGAAAAGGTGGTCGCACCCACTTGGTTAGTCCATTAGTTGCAGCGGCAACCGCACTTCGCGGAACTCTTTCATCGCCTGCGGATCTGTAAGGAGAATAGAAATGGAAAAATTCGTAACTCATGTAGGCACTGGTGTTCCACTGCGTCGAAGCAATGTTGATACTGACCAGATCATTCCGGCTGTTTACCTAAAGCGCGTTACCCGTAGCGGTTTCGAAGATGGTCTATTTGCCGCTTGGCGTAGCGATCCAGATTTCGTTTTGAACCAACCAGAATTTAAGAACGGCACAATCTTGGTAGCCGGTGCTGATTTCGGAACTGGTTCATCTCGCGAGCACGCTGTCTGGGCGCTACAGAACTATGGTTTCAAAGTTGTTATCTCTTCACGTTTTGCCGATATTTTCCGTGGTAATTCGCAAAAAGGTGGCCTACTAACAATTCTGCTTAGTCAAAGTGAGGTCGAAGATCTTTGGGCAGCAATTGAAGCAAACCCAGCTTTAGCGATAACAGTTAACTTAGAAGCCAAGACGGTTTCCTATGGTGATCAAATAATCGCATTTGAGATTGATGATTATGTGCGTTGGCGCTTAATGGAAGGTCTCGATGACATCGGTTTAACGCTGGGAAATAGCGATTCCATCGATAATTTTGAAAGTTTGCGTGCTGCTCATAAACCAAAGACACTTCCAATTCGCGCTTAAAAGGGGCGATTTACGCTGGTTTTGACGCTCACTTGGCAAAGGGTGAGAGAGATAGCGCTAAACTCTAAAGTTCTAATACAGAGTTTTTTACGCGTAATTAATGAGGTTTTTGCGATTTTTATGAAAAATAATTTTCGCGACACGCCCTCATTGATGTTGGACTCACCCCATTGTTCTGCGTAACTTTGCGAGTGCGTTAAGCGATTGCTTAACTTTTAGCGTAAATAAGGGGATTTTAAATGAATAAGGCACAATTCATTGCCGCGTTGGCCCCACACTTCAACGGCAGCAAGAAAGAAGCTTCACACGCAGTAGACATTATTTTTGACA
>Ga0209597_1000938_pt1 | contig 19108 bp, 20 predicted proteins | sample M_140625_MF_Meta_FD_187316 | JGI IMG/M metagenome (GOLD analysis project Ga0209597, IMG submission 187316) | Freshwater microbial communities from Lake Montjoie, Canada to study carbon cycling - M_140625_MF_MetaG (SPAdes) (version 2) | ecosystem: Environmental > Aquatic > Freshwater > Lake... | reverse complement strand
AGGAATTTCGGTGGTCAGCATGACTCGCTTGGCATCCAGTGAATCGGTTTTTCTTACATCCCCTCTTTTCTCTCGAACCATGGAGACTAGGTCTCCGATATTCTCATTTGGGCAAAGGAGAAAGACGGTCACCATGGGTTCACGTATCTCCTCGATCACGCTGGGATCGGGAAGTTGCACCGGGTTCTCAACTGAAAGGATTTTGCCGCTAGTCAAACGGACTTCGTAAATAACGCTGGGATAGGTGGACAAAACCTCCATGGAAAACTCACGCGAAAGCCTCTCCTGGACAATTTCCATATGCAAAAGCCCAAGAAAACCGCATCGAAACCCAAACCCAAGTGCAGGCGAGCTTTCGGGAATAAAAACTAAGGAGGAATCATTGACCTGAAGCTTGCCTAAGGCCGTCTTAAGCTTTTCGAAATCCTCCGTATTGATGGGATAGAGGCCTGAAAAAACCATCGGCTGAACCTTGCGAAATCCAGTCAACGGTTCCTTAGCGGGGTGGATTGAGCTGGTAATGGTGTCTCCGATATCAATCTCTGCGGTGGTTTTCAGATTAGCCACTAAATATCCCGAGTCTCCTGGTCCTAGTTTCTTTCCCACAGTCATTTTGGGAGTAAATGTCCCTACCTCCTTAGTCTCGTATTTTCGCCCACTCTGCATGAGTTGAATATGAGTACCTGCCGTGATTTCTCCGCTGATCACTCGCACATAAGCGATCACGCCACGAAACGTGTCGAAAACACTGTCAAATACCAGAGCTTTGAGTTCCTTCCCGTCTGCGTTCTTGGGGGGCGGCAGGCGAGCAATAATTGCCTCCAAGACGTCACTGATCCCCTGCCCTGTTTTTGCGCTGACGAGAATCGCTTCGTCCCCTGGGATGGCCAAAATTTCCTCCAGCTGTTTTTTGACTCCTGGAATATCTGAGCTTGGCAGATCGATCTTATTGATAATTGGAATAAGAGTCAGGCCCTCGCGATTGGCTAAATGCACATTCGCTACGGTCTGGGCTTCCACGCCTTGCGCCGCATCCACTACAAGCAGAGCACCCTCACAAGCGGCCAGAGATCGTGATACCTCGTAGGAAAAATCTACATGACCTGGAGTATCGATTAAATTGAGTCGATAGTTTTGGCCGTCCTTCGCCTTGTAATTCAACGTCACCGGGTGAGCTTTAATCGTGATGCCGCGTTCCCGCTCCAGGTCCATGGAATCGAGTAGTTGAGCCTGCATGTCCCGTTCAGCGATCAGGCCCGTAGCCTGCAGCAAGCGGTCGGATAGAGTGGTCTTGCCGTGGTCGACGTGAGCAATGATACAAAAGTTGCGAGTAAGGATAGGATCCATAGAAAAAGGAAGAGTTTAACCCTACCCTGAAACATTCGCCGAACCAGCAGCCGCGCGGAGATTGGCAACCGCTTGAGTTAGGTCGGATTGGCTAAAAAGATGGGAGCCGGCCACCATGATGTTGGCTCCGGCAGCGGAGCAACTTGCCGCGGTTGCATCACTGACTCCGCCATCGACTGTAATATCCACGTTATAGTTCTGCAGAACAATCACATCTCTTGCTTCCCGAATCTTTGGAAGAACTTCCGGAATGAACGCCTGCCCACCAAAACCTGGGTTGACCGTCATGCAGATGAGCTGATCACAAAGTGGTAAAAGCGGGATCGCATGTTTTAAAAGGGTGGCAGGATTAATCGCCAAGCCCGCACGGCAACCCCTTTCTCGAATACTCGCCAAGGTTCGCGCCACCTGGTGTCGTGCCTCTAGATGAACATTTATGCAATCGGCTCCTGCTTCAATAAAGTCGCCCGCATAACGATCGGGTTGCTCGATCATTAGATGCACATCAAGGGTAGCCTCGCCCATCACGCGGCGCAAAGTACGAACCATATTTGCTCCAAATGAAATATTAGGAACAAAATGACCGTCCATAATATCGATGTGCACCCACTCTGCTCCGCTGGCGCGGATTCGCTCCGCCTCTTCCTCAATTCGACCTAGATTGGCACCCAATATCGAGGGAGCGATCACGATTGGGCGATTCGTCATGTGCTCTTCGCTTTCTGCATGATTTCAATCTCATACCCCTCGGGCGCATCAAGAAAGGCAAAATGCTCTCCGTCTTGAGTTTGAGTTGGACCGTCGGACCATGGATAACCCTTGGCCGTAGCATGGCGCCCAAAGGCCTCTAGATCCTCCACCTCGAACGCCAGGTGCATCAGATCCGCAGGTACTTTTACCGGGCCTGCTTTTGGGTAGTGACAAAGTTCCAAGCATTCACCCCCTGCCTCAGACTGCAGAAAAACCAAGGTACTTCCGCGAGGAGAGGTGCTTCTGGATACCTGTTTCAGCCCAAGGACAGCCCTGTAAAAATCAACAGACTTCTCAAGATTTTCAACGCGCAATCGAGTATGGAGCCATCGGCCAACATTCATCAGGGGAGCTATCATTCCTCCCCTGCCCCTTTTCGTCGAACATGTAATCTCGACTATTCCGCCTCCGCTTTCGAATCACGATCGAGTAGCGAAGTTAAACCCTCTTTGGGCGACTTTCCCTCAAAGAGAACTTGGTAAAGTTGGTGAGCTACAGGAGCCTCCACATGTTTTCGCGCCAGCATTTTATGGAGGGCCTGCGTTGTCCAAACTCCCTCACAAACTCCTTCGACTGAGGCGATAGCTTTCTCAAGGGAATCCCCTTTTCCGATCCGTTGACCGACTCTGCGATTCCGACTCGCCTGGCTGTAGGAGGTTAAAAGAAGATCCCCGATTCCGCTCAGGCCCTGCAGGGTCTCCTCTCGTGCCCCGAACTGCACCGCGACCCGCGTCATCTCTCGAAGACTCCTCGTCGTCAGTCCTGCTAAACTATTTTCACCGAGGCCGAGGCCTACACACATTCCTGCCGCCAAAGCGTAAACATTCTTCAAGGCACCACCCCACTCCACCCCAGCAAGATCGGTACTGCGATAGACTCGTAAAGCCGTGCCGTGCAGCGCCGCCTGCACGCTGGTGGCGAGAGATTCTTCTTGAGCAGCGGCCACTAGGGCGGTGGGGACCCTTTGTACCAGTTCGGCAGCTAAACTCGGCCCCGAGACAACCGCGACGGGAGTTCCAGGCCAAACGTGACCCACAATTTCACTTACCCGTTGGCCTGTAGAAATCTCAATCCCTTTGGATAAATTAACCACCGGGCACATACCTGCAAACGAATGCAGGCTTTGCAGAACTTCACGAACCACTTGAGTAGGTAAGGCAATCCAGATTAAGTCGGTTCCCTTGGGAATTTCTCGCCCGCCTTTTTCAACCCAGTGCACGTCATGTCCACGGGTTTGCAGAATTTCTCCCAGAGCTTTTCCCCAGGCTCCTTTGCCCAGAACGGTAATCTTCATGCCTTTCACTTCTTTACCAGCTTGCTCTCCCGCCCTTGAAAGAGTCGAACGAGATTATCCCGATGGCGAATCCAGACCAATCCGGCCATAGCCACTGCAGCCCACTGTAAAAGGAGTCGCCCTGGATCGAGGCCCAAAACTAAAAAGGGAAAAGCCAAAGCCGCCACTAAAGAAGCGACCGAAACAATTCGGCTAATGAGAAAAACAACACCCCAAACTCCAATAACCGATATTCCTACCCAAGGGGTAAGGGCTAGCAGAGCCCCCGCGGAGGTGGCCACCCCTTTTCCGCCCCGAAATCCAAGCCAAGGAGAAAAAACGTGGCCAAGAACGGCCATCACTGCTGCCCCCACCGCCGTCGAATCTCCTGCATGACCCACTTTTGTTGCTAAGGCCACCGCGAGCCATCCTTTGCCAAGATCCAAGGCCAAAACTAGGAATCCCCACTTTTTCCCCAACACCCTGCCCACATTGGTGGCGCCAGTGTTTTTACTCCCCTGCCCGCGGACATCGACCCCCCGAAAACGTCCCAGCCAGTAGCCAAAGGGTAGAGATCCAAGAAAAAACGCCAAAAGGATATAGAGACAATCGAAATACACCCCTTGCGAGATGAACCAAGCAACCGACGAGAGCAAGTAAAACCTATGGTTATTTTTCCTTTTGGGTACTTGCCCTTTTAGGGTAGGTTTCCACATTGTGCCTGAGATTTCCGCCACGCAGCTAACAGGGTCCCATGTCGACACCTTCCGCAAGGCGAAGGAAGCCGTGGCCCGCCAAAATCATGACTATGTCTTGATGCTGATGCCACCGGTGCTCGAGGCTCAGCCAGGTTTCCTCGACGGTCGTAAACTTCTTCGCGCCAGCCAATTGGCCAAGGCCAAAGGCGCCTCCAAGATGGATAAAAACATGGCGGCAGTTCGAATCACCCCGATCATCATGCAGGCGAAGATGGCGGCGGGAAAATCTTTGGGCTCGGGCATGGCTAAACTTGAGGAAGCCCTAGCGCTTGACCCTCATAGCCCCCAAGCCAACAGCGCCCTTGCCGAGATGGCCCTCGCCAATGATTTATCCGGAACCGCAATCTTTGCTTACGAAACCATTCGAGCAGGAAAACCCCAAGACACCGCCAATCTCCACGGACTCGCTAAAGCGCTCATCGCGGCCAAAGAAATGGGAAAAGCTCGCGATGTTTATCAATCGATCCTCGAGCTTGTTCCTAATGACGGTGCCGCTCTCAAAGGCATGAAAGACGCCAGCGCGTTGGTTGCCACCCAAGACGGGGGTTGGGAAAAATCTGAAGACTTCCGAGATTCCTTGAAAAATAAAGAAGAGAGCCTGGCCCTCGAAGCCTCCTCAAAGGTTGTTAAAACGGCTGAAGCCATGGCCGAACAGCTGACTCGACTGCATGCCCAATTTGAAAAGGAGCCACAAAACGTCACCTTAGCCCGCCAGATTGCAGAGCTATGCGAACAGCAGGGCTCTCTCGAATACGCCCTTCAGTGGTTTCAGTTTGCCTATGACATGACGCAAAAGACCGATCCCAATCTCGAGAAATCTGTTTTTCGAATACGCCTAGCCCTGCTCGATGCCGAAATGAATCAAGCCCGCACCGATCAGGTGGATCCCTCCCTCCTCACCGGAATCGAGGCCCGCGCCAAGACATTAGTACTAGAGGGAGCGCGAGAACGGGTTGCCCGCTATCCGAACGACCTGCAATACCGTTATGATCTAGGGGAAGCTCTCATCGAGAATGAGCTCTACAAAGAAGCGGTTCCAGAACTACAGCAAGCCTTGCGGCAACCTTCTGTGCGTCACCGCGCTCTCAACCTTCTTGGAGTTTCTTACCAAAAACGAAAAATGCTCGATCTTGCAGCCAAACAGTTCGCCCTAGCGGCTTCTGAGATTGTCGCGATGGACGCAGTAAAAAAAGATGCCATCTATAACCTCGGCGTGATCCTAGAAGAAATGGGCAAAAAAGATGAATCTCTCGAAGAGTTTAAAAAGATTTACGAAGTGGATAGTCAATTTCGAGATATCGCCGATCGAGTCGAAGCGGCCTACCAACAGTCCTAGAAAGGCGAAAGCCGGACGGCCTTTACGCCGCCCGGCTCTCCTCCTGTGGAACCCGTAAGCCGGATTCTGTGACCTTCCGAGTTTCCTCAGTCGGCCGGCAGTCATTTCTCTAGCCCGCCTTGCGGCGGACTCCGGTTCAGCGTTACCGCCGTTCCGATGCAGCACCAACCCGGGGGTGTTCTGCTTGCGCAGAACGGGCGGGCCACCCATTCCCCCTGTTCGGCCTTGCACCATCCGTGGTTTATCTATCTCTCTGGTTACCCAGAAAGCGGTGGGCTCTTACCCCGCCATTTCACCCTTACCTAGCTTGCGCTAGGCGGTATATTTTCTGTGACACTTTCCGTCAACTCCGACTTGCGTCGAAGCTGCCCCCAGCTTTCCCGGGGCGGATTGCCCTGTGGTGTCCGGACTTTCCTCCGCCAAACCTCCGTAGAGGAGTGACGGCGACTGCCCTGGTTCCGTTTGGAAGCATAAAGCCAAAAACCCAACTGACAATCCCCAGGCTTGAGCACCAGAACCAAGACCAAAACCTAAATTATCCCACCCCCTCCCCGAACTCCAACCAGGCTTACTCCATCCAGATCAATGGATTCCAAGTGCACAGAACAATCAACTCCAAAACAAAGGCAATCAATAATGTCGGAACCAAAACGGTTAAACCGAGGCCTATGGCGATGGGAAAGTGGCGGTTATCAGTGCGGTGCTTCGCCAACTGAGCCCCAGCCACCAAAACCACCGCAGCACCTAAGGTCATTGAAGTGATGATCATGAATTTGTTCTACGTAAACCAAGACTGAAGGCAAGTCGCCCTTCTGTGATTGCTATGAGCAAGCTACTCGCTCGCCTTGCCCTGCCCATCGATAAACTTATTCTGGGTCCCTACCCTAACCTGAGCTCGTCCCCCGCGAAAATCGGAGGCCTCATCAAAATTAGCCGGAATGATCATTTCCCCTTTTAGGTTGATATAACCAAACTTTCCCGTGATTCGGTCCTCTGTCTGTACTCGTGCCATTCCTTCGTGAAAGGAGCCAGCCCAAGCAAACTTTTTCTCAAAAGCCTTTTCTCCGTCAGGCTTAATGTAAAACCATGTCTCTTTATCCCCGGGAGCCCCGCCTTTCTGCACCGCGGCTAGCTTCCCAGAAAAGGACTGCACCTGATCGTAGTCTGCCTCCACAACAAGCTTCCCCTTTGGATTTACGAAGCCCCATTTAGCACCATCTTTTACTGCCCCTAGCCCCTCCTGAAAGGGTCTTGCCCAAATATAGTCGCCCTCAATCGCCCACCTTCCTTGCCGATCAATATAACCAAACTTGCCCGTGAGCCGATCCCCCTCGCAAGCGGGTGCAAGATTTTCCGAGAAATCGCCCGCCCATGAAAAACGTGGGGGAATCTTCCAGTTGCCTGTTTTATCAAGGTAGCCCCATGTCGTGCTTTCCCTGGCCGCCGCCAGCTCCTCGTGAAACGGCTTCACCTCGACAAACTTCGGCTCAACTCCCCAAGAACCATCCGACGAACGGAATCCCCACTTTCCATTATCCCCTTTGGCGGGCGCGGGACCCTGCGCGAAGAGTCGCTTCTCATCTTCGCCAGTCCCCTGCGCATAAGCAGGTGCGAGGAATAGCCGACTTCCTAGAAAAAGTAGAAATAGAGCCCGATAAACCATCTCTATCCCTAGGAATGATAAAGCTATGGGTCAAGGCAGGGCTGGCACTTTATCCAGAACCTAGGATAATAAGATGATGCGATTGCTTACCTGTTTCCCTGCTCTTCTCTTTGCCTTCATGGTCTTATCGAAAAGCCTCCAGGCTCAAGACACCGCATTTCAAGGGGGAGCCTCTCCTTACACTCCCCAGCAACTGCACGAACTTCTTGTCGGGCAACAAAGAGAATCAGTTCTACAATTCTTTGGTCGTATGCCTAATCATATCCAAGGGGCGGACTGGGTTTACAATCGGATGCTCATTTATGTCGCCGAAACCGATCAGTACTACACCACCGCAATTGTTTGCTTCTCTCACGGAGATCACCTCGTTTGGCAGGTTGTCTGTTATCCCTAGTACTTTCTCTTGAAGATGGATTATAAATGGACTGGTCTTCGCGCGCTTAGCTCAGGGGTAGAGCGGCTGCTTTACACGCAGTTGGTCGGGGGTTCAAATCCCTCAGCGCGCACTCTCTTGCTGGCTATTTTTATCGTTGGACCGTCCGCCTCTTTCTCTGCGCCCACCTCCCCGATCGGACCTGTCTACGTCCTGCCCATTCAAGGTGAGATTCAAAAAGGAACTGTTTATGTCGTCCGCCGCGGAGTCAAAGCAGCCCTAGCAGCAAACGCCTCCGCTCTCGTCCTCGACATGAACACGCCTGGGGGTGAAGGCGAGGCCATGAAGGAGGTTATGGCGACGATCGCTAAGTTTAAGCCAACCGATAAAACTTATACCTACATCAACAAAGAAGCGTTCTCTGCTGGCGCTTTTATCTCCGCATCTACTCGTCATATCTGGATGGCGCCAGGATCGATTATTGGCGCTGCCTCACCCGTGACTCTTGGCCAAGAGGGGCCCAAAGAACTTCCTCCTAAATTTGTTTCAGGCTATGCCGCCCTGATTCGTGCAGCCGCTGAGCAGAACGGTCACAACCCCGCCATCTTTGATGCCATGGTCAATAAGCAGATTGGCCTTAAAATCGATGGCCAAGAGATCGTCGCTAAGGGAGATATTCTTACCCTAACCACCCAAGAAGCTACTCGACCGACAGGCAATCCCCCTCGTCCGCTCCTTGCCGCTGGAGTGTCCCCCGATCTTCAAACACTAATCGAAAAAACCGTGCAACCCGGAGCTGTCATTGTCCGAATTCAGCCCACCGGCTTTGAAAGCATTAGTCGCTGGATCATTACCATCTCCCCCCTACTCCTCAGTGCTGCTTTTCTCTTTGGATATCTTGAGTTCAAGACCCCCGGTTTTGGTCTCTTTGGCGTGCTCTGTGGGATTTGTGCCTTTCTCTTTCTTTTTGGTCACTACATTGCGGGTCTCTCGGGCTATGAGAACGCCCTCCTTCTGCTCCTTGGCATCTCTCTTCTCATTACTGAGTTTTTTCTTTTTCCTGGAACTTTCATTCCCGGTCTTCTCGGTCTTGCCCTCATTCTTTTTGCTGCTCTCAATACCATGATCGATCGATACCCCACGGATCCCGCGCTCCCCACCCTCCCTCAGCTCCACTTTCCCGCCATCAACTTGGCCTTAGGATTCTTTGGAGGACTCACCGCCATTCTTCTCGCCGCCCGTTATCTGCCTGAAACTATTCTCTTCCGACCTTTCCGCTTGAGTGCCACATCACCCTCTTCCTCCCTTCCTATCGACTCTTCAATCCGGCCGGGGCTCAAAGGCAAAGCTTTAACCGATCTCCGCCCAAGCGGTTCGGCTGAATTCCATGGTCAAAGCTTTGATGTTTTGGCGGAAGGCCATTTTATTGCTCAGGGCACCCCGATTAAAATTCACCAAATCGAAGGTGCTACCCTTTTTGTTCGCCCAAGCGCGACTTCGAAGAAAAATTCTTAGACAACCAACGCCTTCTTATTGTTCTCTAGGATTGGAACTTTTCATTTCCCGCTCCGACCTTTTCCCCTAAGAATTACTCATGCCTATAATCCTTCTTATCGCAGTCTCTGTTGTGGGTTTGGTCTTCGCGGTTGTCCTCATTAATTTCTTTGGACTCTGGTTGCGTGCCCTGACCTCAGGTGCTCCCGTCGGTATTCCCACTTTAATCGCCATGCGACTCCGCGGTATTCCTAACTCTCTCATCGTCAACGCCAGAATCACTGCGGTACGTGCTGGTATCGAGGTCACCACTGCCCAACTCGAAACCCACTATCTAGCTGGGGGTAGCGTCGATCAGGTCATTCGTGCCCTCATCGCCGCAGATAAGGCAGGCATCAAACTCGATTTTAACCGATGCTGCGCCATCGATCTCGCCACATCAGGATCAGGAAAAACCGTTTTCGATGCAGTCCGGACCAGTGTTAATCCGCGGGTCATCGACTGCCCAGGAACTGATTCAGGTAAAGGCACCATCGACGGAGTAGCCAAAGACGGCATCACCGTGCGGGCTCGCGCTCGGGTCACAGTTCGCTCCAATCTGGATCGTTTCGTTGGGGGCGCCACCGAGGAAACTATTATCGCTCGCGTCGGAGAAGGCATCGTGCGGGCCATCGGCTCGAAGGAAACCTACAAAGGAGTCCTTGAAAACCCCCAAGATATTTCGAAAGACGTTCTCAATCGAGGTCTCGATGCTGGAACTGCCTACGAAATTCTTTCTATCGATATCGCCGACGTTGGGGTGGGGGCGAATATCGGAGCGAAGCTTCAAGCCGAACAGGCGGATGCAGATAAGCAGGTCGCTCAAGCTAAAGCTGAAATGCGTCGAGCCGCTGCCGTCGCCGTTGAGCAAGAAATGCGCGCCAAGGTGGTCGAAGCCGAAGCCCAGGTCCCTCTGGCCATGGCAGAGGCATTCCGCAAGGGAAACTTAGGGATTATGGATTATCAGAAAATCCGCAATGTCTCGGCCGACACTGAAATGCGCTCGTCCATCGCCAAGGATTCTGCCAAGCCGAGCTCGAAGTAAAAAAGATATCTCTTGTGGAGTGGCTTGTCCCAGTTCTCTTCGTCGTCGTCAGTCTCGCCCAGTGGTGGCTGAAAAGGCAAAAGCAGTCAACCGAGCCAGTCCTCACACCCCCCTCCCAACAGGAATCGAAAGCAAACCCTGAGCGAGAGGTGGATCCCTTTGGTGAATTCGGTGACTTACTTGAGGCTCTCGGTCGTCGACGCCACGAATCTCCTCCGCCCCCTGCTGCGATTCCTCCGAGGGCAGCTCCTCCTGCCAAACCGTTCATCGACTTTCCTCCGCCCATCATTGCCCATAAGGATTCACCTCCTCGTCTCCACATTCCTGCGCTTCCTCACGTATTTACCGACTCTTTTTCAGGGGAAAGCGCAACGCCACTTCCAGTCTTCGTCCATGACAAGCCCGCCTTTTCATATGCTCAACCCCAGGGAGTGCGCCGACATTCATTCCAGGAAAGGCTGAGTGAATCAGGTTCTCTGCGCCAAGCGATAATTCTATCCGAAATTCTCGCTCCGCCGCTCGCTTTACGCTGAAATCTTTTATGGCTACCTCGAAATCCTCCCCAGTCCGCGCCGCCCTTATTCAGATGAGCTGCTCGGCAGATCCCAGCAAGAATCTGCGTGTAGCTCTTCAGCGAATCGCTACCGCCGCTAAGTCAGGAGCCAAACTAGTTTGTCTCCCTGAACTTTTCCGCTCTCTTTATTTTTGCCAGAAAGAAGATTACGCCTGCTTTAAACTCGCCGAACCCATTCCCGGACCCACCACTCAGGCACTTGCGCTAGCTGCCAAGAAAAATAAGGTGACTCTTGTTGCCAGTCTTTTTGAAAGAAGAACTGAAGGTCTTTACCATAATACTACGGTTGTCTTTGGCCCGAATGGAAAGATCTTGGGAAAGTATCGAAAAATGCATATCCCCGATGACCCAGGCTTTAGTGAGAAGTTTTACTTTTCTCCTGGAGATACCGGATTTCATCCCATCGATACTCCTGTGGGCAAATTAGGAATTCTCGTCTGCTGGGATCAGTGGTATCCCGAGGCCGCCCGTTTAATGGCCCTCCGTGGTGCACAAATTCTCATCTACCCTACCGCGATCGGCTGGGCCGCTGGGGAAAAGCAGTCGGTTTGCCATGCGCAGCAAAACGCATGGCAGACGATTCAACGTAGTCATGCCATCGCAAACGGTCTCTATGTTCTTTCGATTAACCGGACAGGTCGTGAAAATAATCTTACATTCTGGGGCTCTAGTTTTGCCGTCGCCCCATTCGGCGAAGTACTTATTCAAGGCTCTTCCAACAAGGAAGAGATTCTTCAGGCTCAGCTCGATCTTTCTAAAATTGCCACGACACGCCAGCACTGGCCTTTTCTTCGGGATCGCCGCATCGACGCTTACGCTGGGCTGGATCAGCGATTTCTTAAGTCTTGAAAAGCCCCCTACCCTCATCCCTTGGGATTGATTGGTCGGCCTACCGTCTTCCTGCGGAGTGGGAATCTCACGAAGCTACCTGGCTCGCTTGGCCCCATAACGCCGAGACCTGGCCCGGACTCCTAGAGGCTGTCCAAGAAACCTACTTGGAGATGATCCGCGCCCTTATCCCGGGTGAGAGGGTTTATCTGATTGCCAAAGATTGTGCGGCCGCGGATGAAATCCATGAGCGACTTCGCAAGGCTAACCTGATCTCCCCAAATCTTAAAGTCGTGACCATCCCCAATGATGACGCTTGGCTTCGTGATAGCGGACCGATCTTCATGCTTCGTCGAGTCCCTGGGGCTCCGCCTCGTGTCGCCCATGACTTCACCTTCAATAGTTGGGGTAAGAAATATGGTCCTTGGGATAAAGATGATGTCATTCCTGCGGCCGCCTGTCGTCTTTCCGATACCCCATTCGAAACTCACGAATTTGTCCTTGAGGGTGGTTCTCTCGATACCGACGGGCAGGACACCCTTCTCACTACTGAACAATGCCTTCTTAATCCCAACCGCAACGCCTCTCTGTCTCGACCTGAGATAGAAGCGCGACTCTCTCAGTGGTTGGGGGTCCGAAAGATTATCTGGTTAGGCGAGGGTCTCGAGGGTGACGATACCGACGGGCACGTGGATGATCTTACCCGATTTCTTTCACCAGGTGTCGTCGCGACGGTTGTCGAATCCGATTCCCAAGACCCTAATCATGCCCCCCTAGCAGACAACCTCCACCGGCTTTCTCTGGCCAAAGACTCTGGCGGACGAACCCTCCAGGTGATTCAGCTTCCCATGCCCCCGCGCGCCGATGGCCCGCACCATCGCAATCCAGCCAGCCACGCTAATTTCTATATCGGAAACTCCGCCGTTCTCGTCCCTATCTTTGCTTCCCCCACGGACAAAGTGGTTCTAGATCTCCTCCGACCCCACTTTCCAGGCCGCAAGGTCCACGGAATCGACTGCCGCGCCCTTGTTGGTGGCTTAGGCGCGATTCACTGTATCACTCAACAGCAGCCCGCAATCGTTCCACTGGGTTGAACTGCACCCCATCTTGCGTCTAGGATTTTCCTATGGCCAAGCCCCTCCGAATCGGTCTTCCTTCAGGAAGCCTTCAAGAAGCCACCCTCGATCTATTTAGAAAGGCAGGCTACTCGATCGCCCGCGGCTCGCGGACCTATCGTCCATCTATCGATGATCCTAATTTTGAAGTCCGCCTCCTCCGCGCTCAAGAAATTGCCCCTTACGTCCAAGACGGTTTTCTCGATCTTGGCCTCACAGGAAGCGACTGGATTCAGGAAACCAAGGCCAAGATTCATGTTGTTTCCACCCTCCGATTTAGCAAAGCCACAGCACAACCCGCACGATGGGTCGTCGCCGTTCCTAACCGGTCTCCCATCCGTCGTCCTTCCCAACTTCGTGGGAAAAGAATCGCCACCGAGGCCGTCGGTCTTGTTCGCCAGTACCTCGCGAAAAACAAGATCAAGGCCAAGGTCGAGTTTTCCTGGGGTGCTACCGAAGTCAAAGTGCCTGAACTTGCCGATGCGGTCGTTGATATCACTGAAACTGGCTCCTCTCTTGCAGCCAACGGCCTTCGCATCCTCGATACTATTCTCGAATCCTATCCCCAGCTCATCGCGAATCGTAAAGTCTGGATTCGTCCAGCGCAGCAAACACTTATTACAAACCTAGCCATGCTACTCGAGGGGGCCTTACGGGCTCGTGACCTTGTTGGACTTAAGATGAATGTCTCTCGTCGTTATCTAGGGTCTGTCAACTCAGCCCTCTCTTCCCTACGGGATCCGACTGTATCTCCCCTTGCCCGCGATGGCTGGGTTGCCGTGGAAACGGTTATGGAAGAGAAAATTGTTCGATCCCTTATTCCTCGTCTTAAGAAACTCGGCGCCGAAGGTATTATTGAGTACCCGCTAAATAAGGTTGTCACCTAGGCCTTCTAGCCCCACGATGTCCCTATGGGTTCAGTTAAGAAGAAGCGGAAGTCTAAAATCGCGAAGCACAAGCGCCGCAAGCGCAGTCGCGCGAACCGCCATAAGAAGCGTCTCCGCTACAAGACGTAAGGTTGGGGCGCTCGGCGCCTCCTTACTCCTTGGCACATCCTTTTTCGGATTGTGCGCTCCTCAGCGTGCTGACCGCGTCGATTCCGCTCTATTCTTTACCGAAGGACGACGCGCCGACTCATTAGGATTAAGTCAGCAAGCCTTCGAGGCCTACAGCAAAGCGCTCGATGCCGATCCCACGTCTCGCGCCGCTACCCTCGCTAAAGCCGGTACTCTGCTCGATCTCAACCGTTCAGCAGAATCGCTAGAGCTCCTCCAAGCCCTCCCCGCCTCTTCAGTCGATGAGCCCGAACGTGCCACCCTTCTCTGCCTGGCTCTCATCGGCCAGAAAAGGGGCGAAGCGGCCACCATCGCCCAACGCGATGCCCTCACCGCTTTAGCTGGATGGGGTAACCAAGATCCCACTCGCTTGGCTCGCGTGGCCGAAGGCCTTCTTCGATCTGGCACCGCACTCTCGCGGAAATCTCAACGGGAAATCGCCGCCGCTGTTCTCCCCGCTTTTATCCGCGCCATCGAGATGAACACCTCTTTAAGCGGTTTAATTCTGCGCGCAGCCGATATTGCCATAACTGCCGATGACCTCCCCACCGCTGTTCGTTACCTTCGCGAATATACCAATGAGCGACCACAAGAACTACCCATCCTCGAGCAGATTGCCGCCACTTTCATTCTAGCAGGCCAACCCACTGAGGCAGACGCCTACCTTCAACTCGTCGCCATGGAGAAACCGGAGCGAACAAATCTCTATCCCGTCCTTGGTAATCTCTACGATGAATTAGGTATTCCCGCTCGCGCCGAGATGTACCGAGTTCTCGCCTTGCACGTTGCTAAGAATCCACCTCTATCCGATTACCTTCGGCTTGCGTTACTTCAACTTAAACTGAATCAACCTCGTCGCGCTGGGCTCACCCTTGAATCTGCTTCTCGGATCTACTCCGATTCAGTTCAACTCCTTCTTATCCGTGGTCTCACCGAGAAAGCCCAAGATCGTATGGCTGAGGCGGCCGCGACCTTCGCTCAAGTCGAGCGCCTCTCCCAAAAACGCCCCGAGATACTTGATGCTAGCTTTTACTATGAGTACGGCTCGGCCTGCGAGCAGTCAGGCCAATCGACCCGCTCAGAAGTCGCCTTACGCAGAGCTCTCCAACTAAACCCATCTCATCACCAGTCCCTCAACTATCTCGGCTATATGTGGGCCGAACGGGGTCGAAATCTCGACGAAGCCCTCATTATGATTGAAAAAGCAGTACAACTCAGTCCTGGGAACCCAGCTTATCTTGATAGCCAAGGATGGGCCCTTTACCGACTCGGAAACCCCGCAGCGGCCAAACCCCTCGTGGAGGAGGCTCTGCGCATGGTTCCCGATGACCCCACCCTCTTGGAGCACTATGGCGATATTAATTTCCGACTTGGCCAGAAAAGCGAAGCTAAAAGTGCTTACGAGAAAGCCTTACTCGCGGGTGGTCCCGCCATCACCTTGCGCGACAAGATTCGGCTCAGACAGAATAAGTAAAGACTAGCTACGCTGGATTACCGATTTTCCCTGGGTCACCACCCCAGGCTGCTACCTTGGCTTTCGCTGCCATTTCCTCAGCTTCCGAAATTTTTCCCGCTCGACCAAGAGCCAATGACAGACTGGTGTAGGCCAATTGATCCCTCGGCTTCAACTGCACCAACTTCCCTAGTGCAACAATCGCCTCATCCAACTTTTCTAACTTTACCAACGCCATTCCTAAACACTGCCACGCATCCGCATGCCCAGAATCAAGGGTAGTCGCCTTTTGATAATGGATGGCCGCCTCAGCCATCTCCCCCATAGCTAGAGCCAAATGCCCCTCCTCCATTGAATCATCTGCAGGGCTCATAACCCTATCCTGAGCGTTCAAAGCATCGTACGCAAACATCCTTCTACCGATGCTTCATTCGATTGCACAATTCTCTTCCAACCTGAACTCCGAGCGGCTTTTGCGGTGGCCGGACCAATCACCACGACTCGCGGTTCACCTTTCCTCCAGAATGGAAATAATTGCCGAAACCGCACTGCCGCCGACCCACTAGCAAAGATCACCCAGTCTGCTCCTTCCTGATTGAGAGCACTCTTCACAGGAACTGGAACTGAGGAAGTTACCGAGTTCTTATAGATAACAATCCTCCGAACACTCCGTCCACTAGCCTTTAAGAGTGAAGCAAACTTCCCGTCGCCTAAAGATCCCGTAAGATGAAGAACGGAACCACAGGCCTTTCGCGGCCAACTGCGAGCTAAAGCTTCCCCGCCTGGTCCAGGACCGACCCAATCAGGTTGGAACCCAATCGACCGAAGAACCTCAGCCGTTGCTTGACCCACTACGGCAAACTTAGCCCGAGCCACCTTTCGCAGATCCCCAACCGCGCTTGGAAAAGCACGTACCGCTGCAGAACTTGTAAAAACAAGCCAGTGGGAGCGCTGGATAGTAGAAACCCAGCTTTTTTTGGGCTGAATCAAGTCGATCTTCGACATCGGCAACTCCCAAACCTCCGCCCCCAAACCTTCCAACTTCTCGCGCCATCCACTTCCAAGAGATCGACTCATAGTCAAAATAACTCGTTTACCCGCCAAGGGACGCTTCTCCCACCATGCGAGTTCCCTTCTTAGGTCGACCACCGGACCCACGACCACGATTGCAGGCGCAGCTACCCCTGACTTCTTTGCTTTTTCAGCGAGATCATTGATCGTGCCGAAGACTGTCTTCTGGTTGTGGCAGGATCCGCTTCCAATCAATCCTGCAGGGGTTGTCCGAGAAAAGCCTAGGTTTTGCGCTCGTAAAAGAAACTCCCCCAGTCCCTCTACCGTCATATATCCAACTAAGGTTTTCCCTGTGGCCGATCCCTCCGCCTGAGCCCCAATCCGAAAAGTAACCTCAGAACTGATCCCTCTTTGAGTAATCGGAATACCTGCAAAAGCTGGGGCAGCGATGCCTGAGGTAATGCCTGGCACAACCTCAAAGGGAATTCTTGCTTGGCTCAAAACCTGCGCCTCTTCCCCTCCTCTGCCAAAAACAAATGGATCTCCCCCCTTCAGTCGAACAACTCTTTTGCCTTTTTTTGCATGCCGTAAAAGAAGTCGATGAATCTCATTCTGTTCCATTCGCCTTCCTCTAGGTGTTTTCCCCGCATCGATCCATTTTGCGGTTTCGGGAGCCCAAGTGAATAGAGCTGGATTGACTAGCCGATCATAAAGAACCACCTCAGCCTGAGATAAAACATCCCGTGCTCGTATCGTCAGTAGTCCTGGACTCCCTGGTCCAGCACCCACCAACCAGACTTTTACCTGCTTACTCACTTCGAACTTTCTCCGCTAGTTTTGAACCCACACTCGCAGCCTGAGTGACCTTACCCGCGGCTTCACCTCGAACCACCTGGCCCCTCTTTCCCTTTACCGCAACTCGCAAAGCGAGATCACCCCGCCCAGTTAACTGAGCGTAAGCCCCGAGCGACTCGGAGCATCCTCCACCCCACTCCTTCAGAAAGGCTTTCTCAGCATCCACACAAGCCTGAACATTGGTAGAATTGATCTTTTCAAGGATCATTCGTAAGTTGAGATCCACTTCGCGGCACTCGATCGCTAAGGCTCCTTGGCCAGGGGCTGGCACCATCCAATCAGGACTTAGCCTTTCCATAACTAATCCTTCAGGGCATCCACCCAGTCGATCGATTCCCGCACAGGCAAGGATTACTCCCCACCAGTTCTTTTCATTCTGCAATCTTAACATTCGTCGATCCACGTTACCCCGAATCCCATGGATCTCGGTCTGTGGCCACTTCTCGGACCAAAGAAGAGAGCGTCGAGGGCTTCCCGTACCTAAGCGAGATCCTGCGGGAGGTGCCGCTGGGCTGTCTTTTCGACGTATCACCGCATCTCTGGCATCTGCACGCTCTGGAAATGCCGCCAAAATTAAACCTTCTGGGAGAGAGGTCGGCACATCCTTGGCACTGTGCACCGCCAGATCAATACCCCCCGAAAGTAACTCTTTCTCAAGCGCCGAACTAAACTCCCCAACCCCTTCAGGAAGCTCATCGCCAAACTCCGATCGCACATCGCCAGATGTTTTTATCTCACAGATTTCCCACTGCGAAGAAGAGTCCGCGCTTTGAAGTAGTTCAATTATCCGTCGAGCTTGCCAAATAGCTAAGGGACTACCGCGTGTCCCAATCCGGTAGTTCATCCACTCCAAACTTGGGTCCTGCTCGGCTCCCTCTTTTTACCTAAAGCAAAAAGAATCTCATGGGCGCGAAGAACTTCTTCTGCTCGATGAATTGATCCTAAGGCCTCAGGGCGTATTTCGGTTTTGCTCGATAGCTCTTCCAGATCCACCCAGAGCGCCTCTGGAAATGATTTTCGCACTGCCGTCATCGTGCGAGGTACTCCAAGGTCAATCATTAGTTCAGGTCCACTCGAGCAGGGCTCTACACTCCAAGGAAGCTCTCCACCCGCTAAAGCCGAGACCACTACCGACGAAGCCTCCACCGCATTTGACCAGCGAACCCAAGGAACTACCTCACCCTCCACTTCATTAGCTAAAAGCCTTGCCCGATCCTCCGATCGTGAGGAAATCCATATCGGCCTCGCACATCTTTTGTGCTCAACCAGAGCGAAACTACGTGCCGTGTGACCTGAACCCAAAAGAAGTAAAGGCCTGGATGCCTTTCCCTGCATCACTTCCTGGAGAGCTTCCGCCGCCAATCGGCCCACAGAAGCATCTCCGCGTCCAAAACCAGCCGCTGCCCGAGCTGCACGCGCTGCCCTTAATCCAGACTGAAACAAAGCATGCATTCCTCTGTTCGCTCCCCCGACCTCACCCGCACAGGCGTAGGCCAGTCGTACCTGCCTAAGAATCTCGTTCTCACCAATGACCATCGACCGCAACCCCGTGGCAACTTCGGCTAGATGCCGCCAGCACGAGATTCCCTCATGCAAATATAAACCGCGAGCCTCCCTCCATGATTGCCTAAGATTGGGAGGCATTGCTCGAAATAGGGACTCCATCATTCTCGGGCCACGCTGTTTGGAGCATCCGTAAATTTCCACCCGATTGCAGGTACTCAGAAAAACTCCCTCGGAAGCCCCTTGGTGCTCCATTAAATAAGGAATCAGGCGATCCCCAACCCCTGCTGTCAGAGACTCCCTCACAGTCAAAGGAGTGGCATGCTGATCCACACCCACACAAAATTTTCCTTCGTCGAAACTCATGATCTTAATTTGAGGATTCTGCTTTTCCTTGGCTCAGCATTCTTTGGTTTCGCAATGGGTGGACCAAGTAGTTTTTGAACTTCTTTGAGCATCGGAGCGGGAGATTGGGCGTTAGTTGAATCCCATATTTTCTCCCCATCCTTGCCAAAGATAGTTACTTTCATTTTGTTTTCATCATTTCCCCATCCTAGCGCATCAGTCACCTTTCCATCAAAGTCGGCAATCGCACAAAGATCAGCCCGAGGATTCCCAAGGTTTCCGTTCGCTCGA
>Ga0209597_1000936_pt1 | contig 19136 bp, 1 predicted proteins | sample M_140625_MF_Meta_FD_187316 | JGI IMG/M metagenome (GOLD analysis project Ga0209597, IMG submission 187316) | Freshwater microbial communities from Lake Montjoie, Canada to study carbon cycling - M_140625_MF_MetaG (SPAdes) (version 2) | ecosystem: Environmental > Aquatic > Freshwater > Lake... | reverse complement strand
CCTTGAGGTGGCGCCTCGCAATCGTTTTTTTTTTTTTTTTCGGCTTCACCGAAAAGAAATGTATGGGGTATGTGTTTCTACTATCATTTCGTGTATAGTGTGTGTGTGTTCTACTATTATTACAGCATTATGTACCTACAGACTACATTACTAGATGTGTGTTTCCTACTTTGTTTGCAGCATTATATACATACAGTCTAAATTGCTAGTTATTACAATATTAATATAGGAGAATGGTTAATATGTAGACGCGTCTACTTGATCTCTAGGCCCTCGGAGTTGATAACCGTGGACCTCCTGCGTTTTCACCCTCACCTTATGCCCCAGTACTTGGAGTAGACCATCCGACACACCCAACCGATGGGCCCAATATCCCCTGAATAGGTTCTCCAACTCATCCAGCAGAGTGCGGCCAAGGTTTTTAATCACCTTGGCTCTATCATCCTTGCCGATGCCAAACTTCGATAGCAGGTTGTGCCATACGCTAGCGGACACCGACTTGTGTCCTGCCACGAAGGATAGCTGTTCCACTGTCCATTGCGTGTCCTTGAACAGGCCCTTGAGGCCCTGTGTTACAGCAATGTGCTGAGTCTCCGCCAGTTTTTGGGTCTCAGCTACATACTGGTCACCCGCGTCCGAGACTCTCTTGAATTCCAAAACATAAATTACATGCTCTTTTTCATTGACTGCAAATCCGTCCGGTCTGCGCCTCCAAAATCGGGCTTGTACATCTTCATCATCTGCCTCCTGCTCCTCCACTCTACTCTCGTCCATCTTGAGTGCATTCCATCGCTCCTCCCACGGTCTAGCCGCCTCCCACATCATATCCTCTAGCTCTTCATTCGTCATTTCCCGTGCTTGGGCCTCAGTAAGAGTGGTTCGTCGATACAGTTCCCGACACGTCTCCTTCCAAAAGGTTTGAAACGATTGCTCTCCCACAAGCGTTGGAAAGGTCCATCCCGTTGACTCTGGAGACGCTGCCGCTATCTCCCGTTGTACCTGCTGCCAGCAACGGTGATGCGCCGACGTAGCCGCTTTCGCTTGGAGCGCACAACGTGCACTCTGGATGTGGCCCAATGTCTCAGGATCGGTCCGTCTCCACCCTTCCCGCTGATCGTTTTCCCCTTGCTGTTGGGCCCTCTGACACAGAGTGCAGCCGTTGCTTCCTCGAAGACCCATCCGGTATAGGTGAGCTCCACACGGGAAGGAGTTCGTCACGGCCTGCATAAGTCTGCGTTGCACTTGCCACGGGACCGTTTTGTCCTTTAGTCGCTCTCCTATGACTTCCCTCCCTTCGCCCTCCCGGGAGAGGAAGTCGCTCGTCCATGTATCCGTGAGTGGCTCCGAATGAGGTACTGCTCTGAGTTTTTCCAGTATTTCTCGGGCCCAACTCTTCGGGTTAAGCCACCGACCCGTTCGAAGGACCTCAGCTCTGGATATCACCCGATCCACTCCACTCGGTAATGCTCTCCACCCCTGCAGCCAGTTGCGCACTCCCTGTTGTAGCCGTGCTTCGAGTCTGTGTCGTCCGGCTCCCAACCGCATTCCATTCCTCACCCCTTGATTCCAGGTCGAAGTGCGTTCATTTCCTTGTCCATCTATCCAGGAAAACACCATCCTGTTTGATCGTGTAGTCCACACAGCCTGTTCAGGGTCAATTGCACGACCCAGATCGGCTAAGTCGTCCGCAGCTTCATTTAGAGGCTCACCCCTATGACTCTTGACCTTACACAGAAAGGTGGCCGTCCCCTGTGTAATCCTCATTCGCAGCCGCTCGATGATCATCCGCAAGATGTCTGGGTTTGCCGACAAGGCCAGAAATGTTCTGCCCCCTTCACCAACCCATCTGCTAATCTCCCGTAATATTGACTGATTGTCTACCATCACTATCAGATTCTCCTTGACGTTCGCTCCTACTAAAACCTCTAGTAGAGCTGCCATTTCCGCCCTCGTTGAGTCCGTGCCCTCTTCCGTGCGGCCCACCCGAACAGAACCTGTAGCTCCCGGGTTCCCCATTACAATAAAGCCCGCTCCCATGGTTCCCTGACCCTCCGATCCGTCACTCGCCGCAATTTGTCCTGGGAAGTCGTAACCACCCATTCTACTGAATTCTGTCCCCAACCAGTACGCAGCTTCAGGCCCCACTCCAGTACGGATGCATTCATCTTTCCCCGATTCTCCCATCCACGCTTCTCGCACTGCTTCTGCTACATCTTGCTTCGGTGCTGTCCACCCCGATACCCAGCACTCCATTGTGGAACGACTTCGCGCCAATTTCACCTGGCCAGAGCGCCACCAGTTCTTGTGTCTGACACTCCCTCCCGTCCAACCTTCACCCTGTGTTTCTCCCCTAGACCTCTTGCTTGAGGTTTTGTTGGCTCCCGAATCTGTTTTCCGTTGGTGCTTGCTGGGCCCCTTCTCGGGTTTTTCCTCCTCGCCCCTCAGGGACCACCCACCATCCTCTAAAAGTGATTGCAACTTCCTTTCTTCTTCGTCTGCTTTACTCCCCATATTCGATAAGGAGTCATGTTGCCTCCAGAGCACCCAGGACTTTGACGTCGCCATCCAGTTCATTGCCCCCTCTCTCTCTTCCACGTTCAACCCATCCCACACAATGACCACTGGCCTATCTGCTTTCGCATCAGCGTCCTTGCTCATCGGGGAACCTATCCGACTAAAGAACGGCGGGGCTGTGACACATGTACAGCCCCAGATTTCCTCCGCTCCATGTATGCTCTGGAGAGCACGGAGAGTACGCCATGTCGCCGATCGGTATCCTTTACTTTCCAAAACCATCTGCCGTTCGCAGTCCAATTTTATTCTTCGGATTAGCTCCTCAGGTGCTCCCCTCCATCCCGCTCTGAGATATTCCCACGTCATGCTGGTGATGGTCCATGCAAGGTCTAGATCGGCACAGGTTGCTAGGCCCTCACCGATCTCGATGGAGACTCCGCCATACTGTTCCACCGTGTGCACTGATTCTGATATCACACGCACAAATCCTCGCGCCGGAATTACTGTCTTGAATTTGTCTACCCTGCCTGGAGATACTAGTACATCCGTATCCGGTAGTGGATCCGGACTGTCCTTCCACCTTGAGACCGACGTCTGTTCCCAGTCTCTTTGGCGCAATTTCTTGACCTCTGTACGTTCAGATGCACTAAGATCAGCCGCATGTGGTATGAACGACACCCCCATCAAGCATCGCTTACGACCACGATGATTGCTTGGCTGCCGGTCATTTTGGCTCCATTCCCCTTCTAGCTCCTCCAGTTCAGGAAGGAGCCTATGGGGGCTCTTTCCGCTTGCCCCTTTGTCTTGCATCTCTCGAATATACTCTGTGATCGCTGGTGCGAGAAAACGTGCTACCGGTCTCTTTTCCATGATGTCCCGCCAGCACTGAACTTCTCCACTCTCTTGGGTCACTGGGAACCCCATTTCACTCGTCGTCATCCATGCATAGACTTCCTGTTCTGTTCTGTTATGCGCATGCCTAATGTATCTCCGCAGTAGATCCTCATCAAGATACAAAGGCCCGTGAGCTCCATTGCTCCCACCCACAAATCTTGGATCTGCCGATTGAATGCCCAGCACTGCCACGTGCCGGTCCTTGTACTTGCGAATGGGCCATCGAATACTCTGTTTCCGCTCACTACAGTTAATACAGGCAGCTACATTCGCTTCTGTGTCTACTGGTGCTTTCCAAATGCAATGGTCCCACTCCTCTCTCGGAAGCCAGCATGCACACCTATTGCAGTACCGTCCCACCGTCTTCGAGACCACTCGATACCACCAGCCCAGCTCCTCAGGTACCTGACGGATCTGTCGCTCACGCAACTCCAGCTCCTCTGCATCCTCCTCCGTTTCTCGCACTCGCCATGTACGCTCGCATTTGTCTGTGCACTCCCCGTTGCATGATGCTGAATGTTGTACACCACCCTGTTTGACAACTTGACATCGACACCAAGATGACGTCGATTCACGCCATCCCAAATACACTGCGCCCAACTCAATCGACCTCACTGGAGGGCCATTCCATTCCTCTTCCTCCCATTCACATGGGAACAAGAGTGTGCACTTGTCTTTCACTTGCCACACTGCACTAATCAAATCCTCCTTTTTGCACTTTACAAGCGGACCCGTCCATCGCCGTCTTTCTACCAGCCCTTGCCAGCCCCTTATCTGCGCCTTGAACTGCACCCTATCTTGAACTGCCTGGCTGAGTGGTTCTGGGTGGAGTCGCGCATCTACTACCTTCTCAATAAGATTTATCCCTATTTTATGCAGGCTACAGCTTAGAGTATCCTCCAAAATCTTCTTCTCCGGGTCGGTGCTGGTTGCTCGGCTCACAAGGTCAGCACACAACCAACACTGAAACTCTTCTCTGTCTGCATAACAGTGCCAACAGCCAGGCGCAGCGCACTTCCGGCATACCGTAGACAGTCTATGCCCATTTCCACATCTACTTATACGCGTTAAGATCATTTGCTTAACACGCGTTAGTGCCTCCAAGGATGGTCGACTATCTACTAATCGCCACCCCGAGTCCGCATCCCCCTCCTGCATCCGTGTGTCTGCTTCCTTCAGAGCACCCTCAACCCTCCAGAGTATACCCATCACTGCCGTAGTTGGGCTTACCGGCCTTGGGGCATCATCCGCCATCGCCTCGTCCGGCTCCCCACTAGCCCCTGGTTCCACATTCTCGGCGTCCACCGCCATCCCGTCAATGTCCAAATACGCGTGCCTCGCTAGGCTCTCCAGCTCCACTCTCTCCCTAATACTATCGCCCTTCACTATCTCAGAAAGTAACCGTTCCTCACAGTCAGGCAAGTATGGGACTTCCTCAGTCCCATTACCCCACTGTCCTGTCCCTATCCCTTCATCGAGCCATAATGCTAGTCCACGGAGGAAGCTATCTGTGTCAGCTGTAATTGCCCGAGCCAAGCTCCTCGAGCACAGTCCCAGAGCCCCCTCTGATGTCCTCAGACCCGCGAGACTCTTGCGTTTACTACACTCGCACTTTACTGGATCGCAAGTCATCTTTTGCAAGATGCAGCTATCGGCTTGCACGCACATATACCAGTCTCGCAAGCTCCTCTGAGTGCCTTCCTCGGGTGTGTCCGTCCCTTCGTCGGAGTTTTCTCGTGCTGCCCCCGATCGCTGCTGCCTTAGTCCTCGGCCACCAGGGATGAGATGCCACATCATATTCTCTTGTGGTCTGAATTCTGCTGGGAAGACATCTAGGCTATACCAGTCTACTAGATCCAGGTACCTCTGTAACATCGTGCTGTCCTCAAGCGATATACCTGCAATACGGGGCAGAAAAACTCTTGCTGCCTGATTTCTACCCTTCCCCGCTACGCTCAGGTTCTCATTCTGGTCAGTAGAAGACACTCGCTTGCACAGCAGCCAAGGAAGCTTTTGCTCTCCCCCTCTCTTCTCTCGACTGAACTTCCGGACGTCCCTCAACTCTGCTTTCCACAGTGTTTTTCTATGCTTCTGCAATATCTTCTCGCCTTGGCACAGCGTCCTCCAATGAGCCACTGTGAGGAAATTGCTTCTCTCCTCCTCTGCTACCGCCTCGCCATGATTTCCATGGTTCCACATTGCCCACGTCGGCTCTCCACCATCGACCTCCCGTAGCCTCCGAGTAACGTACCTGAGATGGCGAGTCGTTCTGGACCAACTAAGTTCCCCCACTTCCCGCAGGTTTTTCAGGTCTGGTGAAAGACTCATCTGCACGTTGCAAAACTGTAGACCTTTCGCCAGGCGTAGCCACATGTTATGTGCCGCCTGGTTCCATGGGCGTAGACTAGCTTCGTCCACTATATCATCCCACGTGGTGCACAACCAGTCCTCTTTGGCCTGTTGCAGTTCCAGTAGTAGTATGTCTCGCATCACATCGTCGTGGAGCAGCCCCTTCTGGATGTGTTGAAGGATGGCCTCCGTCATGACCTCCACCGGCTGGAGGTATCCCATACCTCCTTGCTCGCTCGGGAACGTAAAGAGGTCATGTGCAGTACCCGCCGGGAGATCCCAAGCTGCGCTGAAGCCTTGGCACCATAAATGTCCCAGTTTGTCAAGCTGGGCTGGGAGTGTATCTACACCTAGGTCATGTCGGCCCCACGGGATGAGTGCTGCTGAGTATCGGAACACTGACACTGCAAGGGAGTTGAACAAGGTCACTCCCGCTGGCGGGCTGACAACCTTAGCTGAATGGTGGACTATGTTAATTGCTTCCAGTGTGGATGCATATACCCTGTCCACCATTCCCTCCCAATTGCCATTCGGAGTCGCCCAAAAACCCAAGTGTCGAACATCCTCGTCATCATCCACCACCCTAAGTGGCCACCCTCGGTATTGGATCTGCGGCCTTTTACACTCGTTACTGTGCTGACCGCCCACTCGCATAATGCAACATTTTTTCAGTTTTACAGGCAAGCCGCTCCAGTCCTCAAAGACACTAACTGCCTCTAGTAGTGTCTGCATACCCGCCTCCGATTGGGCAAACAGGGTAAGATCGTCACAAAATAGAGTATGGTTCCACCCCCGGATTCCTTGAATGCCGTGTTCAATCCCATGCTTACCCCCAACTGCCGTAAGGTAGCGCGAGAGAGCGTTCACAAATAGAATGAATAGAAACGGTGATAGAACATGTCCCTGGGCCACCCCAGTGTTCAGCACTATACTGCTGCCTACATCCGCCTCTCCTTTCAGCCTCACTGTTAGTTTGGCGTACAGTTGCTTTAGCCAGTCCACATCTGGCACCCCAAACCCTTCCAAGACCGCCCACAACGCCCCATGGGAGACGCTGTTGAAGGCATTAGCAAAATCAACGTCTGCCCGTAGTAGCACTCGGCGCTGCTCCCGTGCTTGGCGCGCCAGATGGTCAATTTTATGCATATTGAGATCCCCCCCTCGGCCCTCCCGATAGCCTCCTTGGCCCGCTTCCAAAACATTAGAGCCCTCTGCCAGTCTCGTCAGTCTCTCCAGGACAATGTACCCAATCAGCTGGTTCATGCCATCCATGAGCACTACTGGGCGCCAATCACTTGGGTGTATCGTCGTTCCGCCACCCTTGTGAAGCAGAGAGATGACACCATGGACATCTTCTTCACGCAAAATGTCTGGCGTCATCTGGTCTGCCGTCAGGATCTGGTTAGCCCACGCCCGTAATATTCTCATTTCAATACCCGATGCCTTCTTGATTAGCTCATTCGGGACCTTGGACGGTCCCGGAGCCTTTCCCGGCTTCAAATAGTGTTTTATGAATTTACTCCACTCAACCTCGGTGACTTCTCCCCTAAGACTGCCCCCCACTATACATCTGTCCTTGAACACTCCCGCTTCAAACAGAAAGCCCATGTCTCTCACCTCTTCGTTGTTACTTCGAAAGTCAGACCACTTCCAGCAATTCTGACAAAAGGATCCAAGCCTCCGCTTGCCCCCAGTTTCCTCTACTGGTGCAATGCACTCCCTTGAATTCTCTTCGACCGCACTACTAACCACTTCTGCGCTTGATCTTCCCCTCAGGCCCTCATCAGCCAGTTCGTGCTCTGCATCTGATGCCAGAACAGCAAGGAATGGCTTGCTGCACGTGCATCCTTGATTCTTGCACTTTGCATGCGGTGAAAAGCCCCCTTGTTCAAAGAACAATTCCCACGCCAGCGGCAGCGCATCTTGCTTCCATGATCCTCCGTGGACTACTACCTTCCGTGTCACGCTTCCATTTTCCGTGATGACCGGTGTACTCAGAATTCCAGCCACTGACGTCAGATCTTCTGTATACACGAGGGTGACTGTGACGTCCCCAGACGTTGCAGGCAGACCCACTCCACCCTCTACCGACTCTTGCTCTGATTGACCCCACCCCAGCGTGGGCTGCTGGAACAGAAACCCCATTTCCATAGACTCTGCCGTGCTCTGGACTACCTCCATCCATTCACGGAGACACTCCGCTGCCCCCATGCCCTCTGACACCCACCACCATTCAGAGTCTATTCGAATCCCCATAGAGCCTACATTGCCCCACGGCGCCTCCTCTTGCTTCTGACAGCCCTCTCGCTTTGGGGAAGCTATCTCATCCGGTTCCATTAGCCCTCCATCACCCTTAGGCCTTCTGCTATTCATCCAAGTTTGTGCTGCTTGCTGGATTACTTTGGCCGTAGTCTCGATCGCATCCGCTTGGACGCCTACCCGCAGTAGTGTAGCCCGCCTCCAAGTGACCGCACTTACCTTCCCGGTTCCGCCCACAAAGTCTTGGGTATTTATTTCCGAGCGGCTTACGTAGATCGCTCCCACTGGCGTTTCCCACTTCAGATCTGTCTGGGTAGTCTGTTTTCCAACCCGACCTGTGAATTTACCCGGACCCTTGTGGTCTTCCAAGAATTTACGACCCGCTTGCTGGTCTAGAGTCCAGCGACTCTGGCGTTCCTGCCGGTCCGTCATGTCAGTTAGCTGTAGGCGCCTCCAGTGTAGTCTGCAGCCCACCGCCTGGTGAATCAGGTGGCGACTCTTGGGAGAGTATGTCTGCAGACCCTCCACCTCCTCATCCGAGAACTCCATGAGCGTGAGGCTGTGAGCCACTGCATGAGAGACATGCTGCAACGTCATAACCTCCATGCCCGCTTTCGTGAGCAATGCAATTTCTCGCAGTAGCGTGATTTGGAGATGATTCCGATGTGGAAGACGGCCCGTGCGTCGTTTTTGCTTACCTTCCCGGTACGCTGCTATGAGCGCACTCGCCTTGCGAAGTTTACTGGCTAGGAACATTTTAGCTGCAACTCTGTGCGTGACCGATCCCTCGGTTGCTAGTTTCCAGACCCTTTCCCCTTCCCGAGTGCTCCACTCATCTAGGTCCCCTTGCACTTCTCTTAAAAGTCTCAGCTGCAGGCGTTCACCCGCATCCATGGCCATGCGCACTCCCTGCCGGCACTCCCCCAAGAACTCCTGGCCAATGCGAAAGCCACACCTTGCATGGTCGTGTTGGAGATCCCCAACCCACTCGGCATGTGCCTCAGTACCTTCTGACTGTATTCCCCAGTATAGGACCCCATCTAGAGCCGCTGCGTGAGAGCAATCTGCGCTGCGCCATGTAGGAGTAGACAGCATGATGCGCTTACCTCCAGTTTGAGCTAGAAAGTCCTGTACAGCTTCATCGACTTTGCTAATGTTTTTAGCGTTACAGACTGAGTAGCCGAACCGACCCCCGGGGGGTGCAGCATTTAGGTCTCCCCCTAGAATAGTCGGTATGCTCCCCCCGCACAGAAGCGCCTTTGCTATCCCCTCCAAAATTATGTCCTGTCGTCTTCTATCATTTGACGTTGCCTGGTGGAGATTGATTACTTGAAGTGCTTGCCCTTCCACCGTCTCCGTCTCCAGCCACAATACCCGACCGTGGGCTAAATGAGACAAATTCTTCTGCGCTTGACCTGAGAGCCAACTCCTGCTCCTTGTTTTCGACGTATTGAACACCTCTCGATGCAGGCACGTTAGTACCGCTGTATTCAGATCCGATCCCCATCTCGACGATTGCTGACTTCGTTGAGTACGTGACTCCCGACCAGCTGCAATGTAGAATGCATACTCTGGATGACGCGTCCCCAATTCCATCTTGATCCTTCGCTGCGAATTCGTCGGTATTCGGATTTCTTGGAAGAGCACCACCGGGGCCCCCAGTTTTAGCGTTTGCGACATCTTGTGCAATGAGAGCATGTAACCCAGTGGTCCTACATTCCAGCTTATAACTGTTGGTTGCTGCGGCTTTGGCCTCGACATATTATATGCCGCCTCCAGTTGGCCGAGCCACATTCTATTGTCCAAGGGATCAATCTCCGTAGTTAGTGACTGAACGCCATTCGCTTGCAGGAAGAGCATCTCTCCCCCTAGTGCTACTTCCGCATGTCCATCTTGCCGTACCCTATCTAAGAACTCAAGTATCTCCCCTGCTTCTATCGCCTGCCACCATTCAGTGACAGCTTGTGCCCCCGGAGTGACCCAGCCTGATTCACGGTTCTGACACGGTGTCCAATCTCCTGTTACCGCCTTGGCCGCTGCCCAGTCACCTCGATATAGCAGGGAAGCTGTTTTCCACTGACACAGTCGAGGCGCTATCGATTTCGTGAACCCCGCTCCAATCCCCTTGGGCACAGTCCATCGGTTGAGACACCATCTCGCGTGATACCGTAGTACTGCACTCGTGACAGTTGGTATATTGGCACCAACCGTCCCAGACCAGGGGGTGCATTTGGTTGCCCAAGTGCTCCCTTGTGTAGACCACCCCCGACCCGATAATCCCCTTAGATGCTTGGAGGACACATCATCTAGTTCACACCTCGGACTCCCCCCCTTATCATCCTGCGGATATTTCCTCACAATGTCCCGGAGAAGAACTTTTCGTAGTGTACCTTCAGTGTCCCGCCGGAATTCCGACGCTGTATCGTGGGAGTTGATATCACTAATACTGACCAGGTGTGGTTCCCCTTTGTCTTCCTCTATTATCTTGCGCAGGACCGGTGCCCAGTCTTCCTTGAAGGTTGACACTAGGCAATCCGGAATCGGTTCCATCCACCACTCCCCTTCCTCCAATGATGGGCCGACTCCTTCCGCAGTAGTTTTCCTCCGAGTCTGGTCTCGCTCTTGCTTCCACACTAGTTCCCGCCACTGCACCCGCTGCTGCTCTCTTATAAGCAGGTCATCACAGCGTTTTTGAGCTCGTGCCCGTCCAAAACAGACCCACACTCCGGACTCAGGACTCCTGAACTTCCGTTTCTGTCCACTCCCCGATTCTGCTGTGCTGCTCGGTGCCTGGACCACAATGCCCAGCTCTCCCCTACGTGCTGTCCCATCCGCGAGATTACTTTTTGAGAATACTACACTGCCCAATACATAACCACCAGGAAGACGATGACTATCTTTCGAATCAGTTCTTACTGGTAACTCCGCTTGACGCCGTCGTGCCGTTCTTCGAGCCGTCGGGTGCGCGTCCTTGCCCTGCACTGAAGGATCTCCGGTCGAAGTCACTTCCAAGGACTCCGGTTCCGCCATACAGGTCTGATACCAAGGGCTATTCAGATCAGGAGTCCACCTCTGAATTTGCTCTCTCGTCATTTTACTCGTTGGGGTCAGTGCTTCCGGATACTGCTCCACCACGTCCATATCTTTTGATCCTGCATCTGTAGTCTGCGTTTGGTGTCGAATACCATCTTCCGCTCCTTCTGAGACACAGTCTAGAGCCTCAGCTCGCTGCGAGTAACGCATCCAGGCTTTGGCCCTCTGTGTGATAGACCAGTCTTTCCCATTTTTAGCACTCAGCCGTTCAAAGAGTTTTGTGCTTTCATCGGACTTCTGCACTAATACTCGAGCCATTTGTCTGAGCGTCGAATCTCGACCATTCGAGAGATCCCATCCTCTGACTCCTTTCCTTTGATGCCCAAACCGGATTTGCTTCCTGGTCGGTAGCCGATTACCTCGTCGGGCTGTGATTTGAGTGACCTTACATGAGGAAACACCCAATTCAGAGAGCACGGGGCACCAGCGCAGGAACTCTCCCTGACCATGGGACATACTATTGCCCATGAAGAAGGCTAGTAGCGTGCCAACCAGGATATCTTCATGTAGTTGCACATCAGGGCGCATTTTTAAGGTGAGAGCACCCTCCGCTCCCCCATCTGGGCGGACCGCCCACGCTACATGCACCTCTTCTTCAGTAAACGGTCTCTTCCCCGCCCAACATCTATCTTGGATCTGATTTGCCATTACCCTCACCGACGCACACATGTCTTCCACACTCCGCACATCCCTTCCCAAGCCCTGACTCTCGAGCTCTCGCCTGGTGCTGCCAGTCTGCTCAAAGGATACACACACTGAGCTATCTCGTACCTTCATGTCTAGACCTAATACTGGTGCCCATACCGACTCCACTTGCAATCTTGCCATCCAATCTGGTGCTGCTTCAAACATTTCAGAGGTCCATTGGAGCCACTCCTCTCCCTCCTGCTGACCCACCAAGTCAGCCTCATCCATGTTGATCGCTCGATGCCATTGACGAAGCTGCTTCGTATTAGGAACTCCCATATGGACTACCCTACTCACTGCCTGTTCCTCACTGCCGCATTCCACCGCTGGGCATGCTAATCTGCCTTCTAGGTAAACCCTTCCGCTACCTGTTCGACAGTACTCCCTCCCCCACATTGTGGCTAAACAGTGAGGTCGAGCATCATTTCCAACCACCCTGGCACTGACGCATTGCCACTCCGGAAGCGTTCCGTTTGTACACATACGAACGAGGTGTAAGGCATCCTGTTCGGATCCCCCCATCAGGCCCCACACCATCCTCCAACTCGCCATCTGCTGTCTCTGTCGGTTGTTCCTCGGGCATAACTCGATCGTTCTCGAGACAGTGCTGAATTCTGCTGCCTTATTATTCCTCCACTCTTCCTCTGACATTAGTGGTCGCCCATTTTGCTCCGTTCCAACCGATACTTCTATCGATGCATCTCCGTCAATGCCCGGTACCGTGCTTGCACCTTCAAGCAGCTTTTGAAGGACACTTGTCGGTCTCGCAAGGAATACAAGCTCTGAAGTCAGGACTCTGCGACCTGTCGTGCACCTGTTGCTGAAGTGTATCACCTCCACGAAGCCTGACGTACTATCCAGCCCCGCCTTGGCTAGGAGGTGGATTGCCATCTGCTCAGATGCCGCCGGTAGGTGGCGAATCTCCACTACAACAGTCTTCAGTCTCTCCACGCGATGCCATAATCGCTGTCCCCAAAACTTCTTATGTACTTGCATCCATGGCTTAAAGCGGTTACTCATCCATGCAGAGCCTCGGTCAAAGTAACACTGCGCTTGGTCATCAGTGAGTCCCTCGAGACCCCATTTTGACAGGCACATTTGCAGCTTCCGCACTTGGGCCATCCTACGTTTCCCATGGTTCGTCTGTAGGCCCGAAATGCCCCCTGACGCCTCACTTGCTGTTATTGAGCTTGCCCCGCTTAGGTGTTCCTCCAGCTCCAGTCTAGAGCGCACTGTTTCCTCCTCAGCTTTCCGGAGCAGGCTACACGTCTCATCCTCAAATTCTTGCCGCCGCCTCGCGAGTACCCTCCGCTGGCATCGAGGTGTTACCTTAGGTGGTTCCACAATCCTTGATGTCTTGACCCACTCCTGCTCCATTGTCTGGTGCGGACTCCCTACTCTTTCCACCTGGACATCCCCCTCGTCACCACTGTCTACCATGATCGTACGTCTCGCGTTGTTCCCGCGACATCGAGCTGCCGCCATCTTCGCTGAGACTGGAAGCACATCATCCGGATCAGTCGCCACACTGGTTCGACTCAAGTCAATTTCATCAGTACCCAAAGCCTTTGTCCCTTCCGTTTTTTCAAGTTCTGTGACATACCCGACTGTCTCGGCCACCTGCACTTTGCCTTGGCCCGCTCTCATGCGCCTTATGTTCTCCAAAAACCCATCTAGGGATAAGTCCTCCTCCTTCCGTCCTTCAAACAGTAGAGCAGAGTATTTCTTGCTCCGAGTCCCCACCTTACCCGTATGCTGCTCCTTGCCACACTGCACCAGCCGTGTCCGGCTGGGTTTGGTATTTGTGTGCTTCGGCGTTTGCACGTCTCCAGGATGCTCCTTGTCGCTCAGGTACTGCTCCGTAATTGCATGAGCCATCCATCTCCGGAATAGTGGCATGTCTGCTTGCGAAAAATCAATTTCTGCGTCAGTCATGGACGCCCACGCCGCATACATACACGTGAACACCCCACAGTCGTAGTCATTGCGTTGCTGGGGAAAAGAGGAATCCGCTGGAGGACTCCATGCCGTCCACTCTGATGGAAGAGTGCTGCCTTTCCTAGTCATGTGTTCCTCCCGCAGCCACTGAAGCAGGTTCTTCTTGAGGGGCATGTTGCCCCCACCCAGTGAGTCGAAGATTTCAATTCGCTTCGTTGCATTGTTAACGACTGCTACCACCCAATGGGCGTTGTCCAAGTTAATTGGGACTATAATCTTGTCGGTGTCAAACACATCAACTTGGTTCGTCCATCTCTTCACCCTGGCATAACTGAAGCGACTCTTTTCCATGAGTTTCGCATAGAAGTACGAATTCAGGAAGTGGCATTTCAGGAAGCCTTGTTTCCTAACATATGCTTTACGGTTAACTGATCCTCCAGATCTCTCACCCCACCACTCCATGAACCAGTTCAGAATGTCACTTCTGAGCCATCTCGTATCCCTGAGCGACTCCAGCGTCCTCCTGCTGATATCAAAGCTCAACGTCGATGGTATCGTATCCGATGGTCGTAGAGCCCTGCATACTTTGCCCAAGGCATCATAGTCGATGCCCTCTAGCGCTACTTGTAATGGTGTTAGTGGCTTCCCGACCTTCTTGGCAGCTGAGGCACTGTAGCACTCGAGACCCCCAGGACCATTATGGGACGCCAGGGTGTATTCGTTCTGCCTACTGTGTCCCTCCGGCCACACAGATTCCGTAGTCCACATCATGTCATGCTTATCGTTTTCCACTACAACTTGGAATTCCACCCGGAGGAGCCCAGCCAAGGCTTGCAAAGTCATCACGTCCCCAGCCGCATCCTCCTGCATCGTGGCCAGGTATTGAGATAGAGACAGTCTCGGGTGCAGGTCCTGGATGTGTGTCTCAAAACAGACACTATGTGTTCGAATAAACTCGCACGCAAGGGCCCGGAGCATCTTATGCACGGACTGATCCTCGAAGATCTGTTGAGCCACTGCTCTAAACTGTGAATTGCCATCTTGTATTATGGGTACTAGAACCAGGCCTCTTTGCCCAAGTCTTTTCGTTACAGCATGGCGCGGGTCATCCGACTTGGTCCTTGAGTCTTTGTCCATATTGCCCCGGTGTTGGCCCCGCCGGGTATCTGCTGCTGGTATCACTCTGTGTCCACTGCCCCTCGTCACTTTCGGCACTGTCTCTTGGATACGCTCCTGGAGCATGTGCCTCAACGTGATCCCCAAGTCCCCTTTCCCCACATCCAATCCCTTTACGCAGCTGTCACGACAGAACCCCAATTTCTGGAGATGGCGGATTCCCTGTTCTCTCTTTGAGACAGTCTCAGTGCTTGTCCTCGTCTTGAGTGTTTTCCTTGCGTCAGAATGCTGATCAATGTCACCCTCGTCCCGTTCCCCCAGGCTTCTACTGTCGTCCCGAGACCCCCTCATCGACTCTCCCACACGTTCCTGCTTCTGCCAGCCCTTGAGTGACTGCATTCCCTCCTTGCGCCCCCGATATCCAGGGCGATTAGTGCCACACTCTGCTCGCCCCTCTCCTTCCACGGGCCAGGTCTTCAAGATGTGTTCTGGGAACAGCACCGCTGCTCCAGTACCATGAGTAGGTGCACTGTTATGTACCTTCATCTTCGTTTCAGGGTAACACAATCTCCTCTCACTCCCACTAACTTGGGAGGGCACACAGGCACAGCACTTGCATTCGAACACTCTGTCCCAACCTGCCTCCTCTATCGTAGTACCCCCCGTATAGGACACCGTGATGCGTTCTCCAGCCCTGATATACTTGTCAGCTATTACCGCCGCTCCACAGCAAACGTCCCCCCCTCCTCCAGGCCTTTGCTGGAGAATTAGTTCAATTTTTGCATTTCGATGGATTCCACAGCAACTATGTTCCGCTAGAAAGCCCCCCCCTCCCAACGTACTTCGTCTGCTCAGACTCTGCCGCAAGGCTGCACTCGGGTGGCACTGGGATAGGATAAAGTCAATGTCTGGTGGGGGAACAATCCAAACTCCTTCATTCTCCGAGTATCTTGCCTTATAGGTGTACTGAAACCGCTTGCCACTATCGGATTGCCACGCTTGCCTTTGCAAAGTCGCCAGCTCATGCCCCTCCTCGGACATCGTCGAGACTATTGCAGTGCTACCAAAGCCTGTTATGATCTCTCCCTGCTGGACATCACGTGTAGCTACCAAGTACCTCCCTACTCCCGCATCGCCCTCTACCGCCCAGGGTCCTCCGTCACAATTTTGAGGCATGTCTCTGAGAGTGGCTCCATCTCCCGTAGCCACGCACTTCCTTCCATTTTGTTGAAGGATTGGATGCATTTGGTTGCAGCATGCGAGTGGAGCATGTCCTCTACAGGAGCTAGCGCAGAAAGTTCGTGGCTGTGCCGTCGCTAATTGCCCACACTCTGTCATTGGCTGCAGAACTCGCACTAGCTCATCACGAATACTCTCCAAAGGCATTACCACCCCTGTGCCCCTCATCCGCTCCTCCAGTAATTTCACAGCAGCCAAGTGAGCGCTACTGCTACTCTCCATCACCCGTCGCAACTTAGTCACTCGACTTCGGACAGTTCCCATGAGATTCTGCAGCAGTTCCTCCTGAATGTGCTCCCCCGCCGGAAGTTCTTGAAGTATATTGACCAGCATTGTCCGTTCCTCATCCACCTGTCCAAGCCTCTGAACTCTCCGGCGGGAGCGTTGTGGCCTGCTAGCCCCCGGTATTGGCTCCATGGGTACCAGCCCGTCATAATGTCCCTCCCCAGATGAATTGTAGTTCACTGAGATGGGACTCTGGTTCCCTAAGTACTCCGAGCCAAAGGTCTCGAACGGTCTATAGCGACTTCCCTGCCATCTATGCACGATGATACAGCGCTCCAGTATATGAGACAACGCTATTAGCTCCGCCTCTCCCGCCGGTGTAGTTACCTTCTTCAGTTCCTGACAGTAGGCCTCAAAGTCACCCCGTATAAGCCCCTGCTGCACAAACCACTCTCGTCTGTACACTGTGATTTCTTGATGGCTCTTCGCACGCAAATCATCTGCCTGACGGGTCTCTTCTTCCTGCGACAGCAAACCCCCTTGCATTCTTGCTACGGTCGCTATAATCGCCCTGAACAAGCATCGTCCATCCTTATGCACTGGTATTAATGAGAACGCAGGTGGGTGACTCTGCCTTCCCAGCTGGTCGGCTGCTTCCCCAGAGACAGCATCCGTCTGTCCGCCCCCTCGGAGTCTCATGCCCGACCATTTCCAGCCTCGAGTGTGCTTTTCTATTGACAACCATGCCGTTCTTACTATTGACAACCATACCAGGATGTCGCTAATGTCTCTGACGGATGTGACTGTACTCGGTGCAGGTATTTCGCCGACACCCCCGTTCCTACCCACACCACCGTTCCGGGCCCACTTGCACCAATTCGTATCCCCCGCCAACGGTAGGATCCGGCGGAACCATGTGGCTGACATTCGAGCTTGAGCATCCGTATTTATCTGCTGCATACGTACACCCGCACGCAATACCTCCTCCAGAGGTTGTAGCAGGCACCGCTGTACCCCCCATGGGAGTCTCTTCTGCCGAAGGCAATAAAGAGACAGCCGACTTCTCTCCCGGATCGAGCTATTCCGGTCCTCCATAAACATCTGAAGAGCGCTCTGGAAGGCCCTAGATAGCTGATGCCGTTTCGACGCTCGCGGCGCCCCAGCTATAGGAGTGGCATCCACTAAGGACTTGATCCATGGATGAGCCTGAAGCCACCACTCTAACATGCCATCATTCTGCCGGAAGCGCTTCTCCAGCGTTTTGGACACTGCCCTGCCCATCCACAGCGAGCATGAGCTCCAACTACTGCCACTACCGTGCTTTGAGCTCTTTGCCTGACAGACTCCTGCCACCATGGTACTCCGCCATTGACGTAGCATAATGTGTGTCCTGCTTTTCAGGAGCTGCTTTCTTGTCATCCCTTGACGCTCCATCCCCCCCCTGCCCGTATCATCGCGCGCTCTGATGCACCACTCTCCTCGCTGGTCCATGTACACCAAGAGCCCACGCTCTGTTTGCAAGAACTTCCGCAAAGAGCCATATTTGCCCCTAACGCGTTCCAACGCCTGCCTCGATCTTGCACTCCCAAACCACGAGCCCATCACCCGCATGCGAACTCGATCAGTCTGCCCTACCTTCCACGTAACTACCCTTCTAATGTCGTTCTCCGCTTCGCTATCATCGGTGAGCTTGTGCGCCTCTCTCCTTGCTACACTATCCAACGAGGCATAACCCTTGTGCTCCCGAACTTCTTGCTGGACCCTCGTATCGCCACCTCTATTATTCCCACTATAATCCCTATTAGTATTAGTCTTATCATTACTGCATTCATCCTGCTCTATATACTGCTCTGCTGCTTTACACACATCTAAATTGTACATATTATTTCCTCTACTAGATCTGCTGTGACTCTGCTTATCTGTTTCTACAAATTGATTCACTACCCGACACCCCTCTATCTTATCTCCAGTAGCTCTTTCTACTGCACACCCCTCTACTACAGCTTCCTCAATGTCCCCACCAACTACATCTCCGCTGCCAAAAAAAAGACCTCGCTCATTCGCGAGTGTTGTCTCCCATACTCCAGCCTTCTGGCTTTCACTCATGGGCATTCTCGCTCCTCGAACAGGTCTGGTGGGGCTGCGCAGTGCTTCTATGGAGCCCTGCCGCCAGAGACATCTCCGGCGGCTCCTGCTTTCTTCCCCACTTGTTTTCCCCGCTTACCCCCTCCAGTAGGGCCTTTCTCATTTCCCACATCCAAGTTCGACGACTCTGATGTCAACGCCGCCACCGGCGACCTCATGCTCTTGTTCCCCCCCTGTTTTCCCCTCTTACTCCCTACAGTAAGGCCTTTCTCATCTCCCAATGCAGAGTTCGACGGCACTGATGTTGACGCCGCTCTCGCCTTCTTGTCCTCCACCACTTGCGCAGTAATTGGGGTGGATCTGCTGGTCTTGGCAACCCGCGGGCTCCTTGCTCCACCAGACGAAGGGGCACCGGGGTCCGGTGCCCACGCAATGCTTGAGATGTGCTGGTCTGCATGTGCGATAATTGTATTGTCAAGAGAGTGATGCATGAGCATGCATGTGTCCCTGATGTAAATGTCTACATGACCCCGGAAGTGTACATGTAGGTTGTTCTGATCCAGGGCAGACCCCGGAGTGCAATCCTGCGAAGGCAGCGGCATCCACCGCCAAAATAGAGCTCCCGTTTTCACGGCCAAGCCATCACTAACTACCATATTGGCCTGTACTTGCCACCCAGCAAGTGCTCCCATACATATGATCAGGATAGTAGATGCACGGCAGTGCCACCAAAAGTC
>Ga0209597_1000932_pt1 | contig 19148 bp, 15 predicted proteins | sample M_140625_MF_Meta_FD_187316 | JGI IMG/M metagenome (GOLD analysis project Ga0209597, IMG submission 187316) | Freshwater microbial communities from Lake Montjoie, Canada to study carbon cycling - M_140625_MF_MetaG (SPAdes) (version 2) | ecosystem: Environmental > Aquatic > Freshwater > Lake... | reverse complement strand
AACCGTCTTCAACTGTCAAAAAGCGGGAGAGGGGTTGTGCCCCTCGCGGACGGTCTAACAACACCAACCCTGCAAAGTTGCATCTACCTAGGTTATAAAAACTGCGGTAATTTATAACTAGGTAACCGCCTTGGCTCAGTTAGCCGCTTCAGCGTTACGCTTCCTCGCCCTCTTCTTCGCCCTTCGCCTTTCCGGCGTTAGCCTTCTTCACCTTTTCCTCAAGGACTCCGTGTAAAGTGTAGTCTCCTTCTCCTTTGCTGGGGGCAAGGTCACGCAGGGCCTCTTCGGGCGAGATCCCTTTATGATTTGATTCAAGCCAGTCCCGGAACTGGGCGATACCCGCCTTAATTAGCCTTCTTTCGACATCTGCGTCGAAGTAGATGCCGTAGTTGTGCTGAACGACATAGTCGATGACGGCCAGTACCTTCTTGCTGCCGGCGCTGCTAGGATCGCTGAATGTCTCCAGGAACACGTATAGCTCCGGGAACAGGTGGACGGGCGCCTCCGAGTCTAGGCCACGCTTTGAAGCCATGGCTCCCTCTAAGGCGCGATTGTAGTGGCGCGCGGCTTCCCGAGCTTCGGTGATGTTCTTTCGGCCTTTGCTGCTTGCCTGGTATTGCCAAGCAACCCGGGCCTTGAACATTTCGGCGACCTTTGGCCTATGGAGATCCTCTTTTACGTATGCTTTGATGAGTTCGTTCTGGGCTCGCATCACATAGCCTGACCGGAAGTACCGAGGGTTCGTAGCGTATCCGGCTGCGAAGCGGAGGCAGAACGTTCGCTTCTCCTTGTCGTCCTTAAAGTGCTGTGCCGCACTTTCCAAGAGCTTGAGGGTCAGCGTGCTCGCCCTTGCTTCCAGGACACCTACTGCTTCGTGCTTGGCGTAAGTCATCCGCGCCAACCAGTAGGCCCGGCCGCACGCCAGTTCTCCGAAATTTTCAGGCCTGCCTGCTTCGAGAGCCAACAGCGCTTCGACGTCGGCTAACGCGCCCTTCGGGTTCGTTGTCAGTAGGTGCCGGAAGTTCGCCAGCTCTGGCAGATGGGCGCCGCTTAGTAATCTTAGCGGCCCTCTAAGGAACGCGGAGTTATTCGGCGATCTGCGGTGTGCCATGGCCACGACTCTAGCCCTTTCTGTTCCGTGGTCGGACGCTCCGTAGTGCCGCATGAGCAGGTCGGATATCCGGTCGCCTGGGTCCTTGCAGCTTTGCTCAAACTGTTGCAGGACCTCTAGTCTGAACGCCCTAATTGGCTCGGACTTCAGCGCCCACTGCGCCCTTTTTTGCAGGAGGATATTAACCCACGCGTGAAGTAGTCTTAAATATGGAATCTCGGCTGACGACTCGACCTCTCCTCTGATCGCGAGTTTTGCCGGGTCGACCGAGTTATCGGGCGGATTCATGATCGACAGCTTGATGGCCTCGATGGCTTGCGGCCTGATTTCTTCCGCCGACGTTCGCATCTGACACCACAGGCCCCAAGCGAGGGCAGGGGCCACGGCATCCGCCAGGCTGGATTGCACATGGTGTTCGAAAGGTTCATCGGGTGATTCCGAGTGAAGTCCTATCGCGGTTCCAACGAATCGTTCCACCGTGAGCCCGATCGGAACAAGCGGTGGCCAAATTGTCGCCCGCCCCACTTCATACCTGGATTGATTCTGCGTCCAGGCGCTTAGATGGCGAAGCCGTACTACCTCCGATTCCTTGATCGCCTGGGACGTGACCCCCAGGCTTTTCCCGATGACTTTGCTTCCTCCGGCTATCTTGCTTGTGGCGAAGGAAAGAAGGCCGCCGACCGTTCCCTTGAACCAAGCGTTGGTTCGTGTGAGGCTCGCTCCTGGATCGGTGGGGTCTTTGCCCGCAAGCTGAGCCACTTCCTTTTCCAACTCCCGGAGGACGGAGAGGTAAGTGAAGTCGGTGTTGCTCTCTGGCATGGATTACTTCTCGGAAGTTTACGCGGCGCGAGGTACGCCCGTGATCGAGTTGTACACACGCACCAGTTTGTTGAGGCTGGCCGTCCAGGAGGAGCCTCCCTTCGAGAAGTAGCACGTATTGATACAGACCTTCGAAGGCTGACACGTCTTGGCGATAGGGAGGCTCACGCTCCAGCCGGTCACCTTGTTGTGAGAAAGGACGGTTTCCTTTGGATCCAGATGATCCAAATGAGAGGGCGTGCGTTGGTAGAGGGGTTTTACGGACATGGGAATATCATTGATTACCAACGACTTAACTGTCTTACTACTAATATTTCACGCATAACTTGACAGCAGGGCAGGAAGAACCATCGTGTCTGAATACCACTCCGAGCCATGTCCAATCTCTCCCGCGCAGCCCAACTAGTCCACGACAACCTCCTCAACCTCGGCAAGGCCGTGCAGAGCGGCTCGCTGCTGGCCGAGGCCAAGTCGATCACGCCTATCCACGCCAAGGCCCTCAAGGTGCTCAAGGTCGCCATCGTGCGTAACGAGTCGGAGGAGACTTCTAGCCCCGAGGCCGTCCACACCGTATACACCCGCCGCCCTGCTTTCGTCGCGGCCTTCGTGTATGGCTTCTTCGACAGCATCGCCCCGATGGGGCCCGAGTTCATGAGCCAGACCGTCAACTCCACGATGGAACTCCTCAAGAAGGCCGGCACGGGCAAGGGTGAGGCCGCTTCCGAGGAGAAGGTCATGGGTGAAGTCATCTCACGGACGCTCGGACAGGTCAAGAACTGGAAGCCCTCGCCGAGCCAGAAGGAAGTACAAGAAAAGCAGAAAAGCCCCCTTGATGAGCCGGTCAACGGCATGGGCTTCCCGGATCACATTCGACGTGCCCTGAACAAGAGCGCCCGCGACCTCGAGAAGCTCACCGAAGGGATGCTGAAGGACATCCAGAAAGAAGTAGAGTCCTCCGGCTCCGTCGAACTGATGGTCGAGGGCGTCCCAGGCGAGATCATCGCCGGCGAGTGGATTCCACTACCCGTTTCTGGCGTGCGCATCAATAGCACGCGCATCAGCCGTATCGTCGCGAAGCTATCCCGACGCGGCGTCGGCTACACCAAGGCGATGGTGATTCTCAATGCGATCGTCACCGCCTCCAACAAGAACGCCTAAATTTATGCCCCAGAAGTTCCCACATGTTAAGCTGGAGGACGTGGCCAACGTCCGAGCCGGCATCCCGTCTCGCGAAATTGACCGTCCTAGCGAAGACGGCGTCATCCCGGTCAAGATGATTGGCCCCGCCGCGTTGATCGGCACTTACCTGAGCAAGGTAGAAGGAGAGGACGTCTCTCTCCCTGGTCCGGTGGCTACCCGCCACGGCCTTAAGGAAGGCGATATCCTTACGTCTTCCCGCGGAATCTTCAGAGCCTCGCTCCTTGAAAAAGAACCCGAGCAGCTCTCCGGCGGATTCCAGCTCGTGGCCGGGCCCCTTTGTCACGTCGTCCGTGTCGACACCGAGAAAGCGGACCCGGCCTATGTCGCTTGGCTTCTTTCAACGCCGGCCGCCCAGGCGAAGATGACTGCATCCGCGCGTGGTACCGCGGTCCGCCTTTTCTCTCGAGACGCTCTTGCCGAGATCGAACTCCCACTGCCCCCCCTCGAAATGCAGCGAAAGCTCGCCCGCGCCGCACATGACGCGCAGGCGCTGATGATTACCCGCCGAGACGAAGCCCGCCTCGAACTTACGATCACCACGCAGGAACTCTCCGAAATTCTCGGCCTCAACGCCTAACCCTATGCCCGAACCTCTCTCACCCGCCGCGCGCACGCGCCTGGCGTCCATCAGTAAGCAGCTGAAGTCTAAGATTCAGTTTCCGCAGTCAGATAGCCGGTTGGCTGCGGTCGCCTATGCGATCTACGCTTGCCAGGCCGCCCGTCAGTCCGGCGAAAATATGCCACGACTGATGTCGGCCGCTCAGGTGGTGCTGCCTTCGTATCTCAAAAGCACCTCGGTGCTGGATTACTTCCTCAGCGAAGAAGCCGACACGACGGTGGACCCGCAGCCTCTCGCTTACCGCGCGTCTCGCCTGATCGATGATCTTGCGAAGCTTAACGGTGCCAGCCTGGACCTCGTATCCCATGAAAAGCTCACCGCCAACTGGATGGGGCTTCCCGCTCGTGAGCTGCCTTTCCAGCTGCTTGTCCTGGATAAGATCGCCGACCCCGCTGAACTCATTGAACTGGACCCGAGCCTGCCATCGCTCGTTTTCAGTCAGCTCATCCGCATCGAGGAGAATGACCCGGACCAGCCTGCGGCAAACGCTCCGGGCAGCCTGTCCAAGTTGATTGCCAAGGCCTTTCCTCTTGCCGCTAACCAGGCCGCACTGGATCTGACGTTCGGCCTCGGAGGTATGACCGCTGAATCCATGGGAGAAAACAGTTCTGCCACGTTCTTCGCTCAAGAGGCCGATCCGCTTCAGGCCCTTCTCGGCTGGCTGCGCATTCAGATCATGCCTGGCGCCGAGTCCTCCTTGGTCCAAGTCGGCGACCCTCTTACCCACGCCTTCGCCAACATGGCTAAGACCCGTCAGATCGATCTGGCGTATGTTTACCAGATCGAGCCGACCCCCAAGGGCGAGTTGCTTCGATTCTTGGGTCAGGCATCCGAATCCGGTGAACGTCTCGTCGGCCTTTGGGAAGCCGCGAAGAACCGACTGGCACAGGTGGAGTCAGAACTTGAGCAAATCGACAAAGAGCGCGAAGGCGTCAGCTTCCGCAAGCAAGCGATTCCCCCGCCCGTCGTCCTAGAATCGAACTACGGTGACCGCTCTGATCGCGCGGCCATGGTGCGCGAGCTGGAGCAGCGCCTGAAAGAATTGAGCCATCGTCGCGAAAGTCTCCGCGGTACGAAAGATCACCTGAGGGGCGAGTACGAAGAAATTGAAGCCCGCTTGCGCGCCTCCCGCCGCGAATTTCGTGACGCCGGCCTCTCGCTTCATCGCAGTGAAGGCCGGGACCTCAAACTGGTCCGGCATGCGCTGGAAACCGTCACCTCGGCCGGGACGGTCGTGGCTGTTGTCTCGGGTCGCAATCTCCTGCGACCGCAGAGCGTTCGCACCCTTCGTGCTTACCTGACCGCTGATCAGAACTGGTTGGACACGGTCATCGAGCTTCCGCGTGGACTCGCTGGTGCCGGCGAGCGAGTGGCGCTGCTAGTATTCCGTAAGGGACGTTCCGCGAAAGACGTACTATTCGTCGATGCCTCTCGTATCGACGCCGTGGTGAAAGCCGGCTCAGAGGACTCGGGCATCGACACCGCCGCTCCGGATTCCCTCTTCCTTCGTCGCCAGCGCGTCGAGGAGCTACCCGAAGCTTACATCACTCGCCTCGTGGAAATCATCCGCGACCGCGTGGAGTTCGCTGGTGTCTCCGCCAAGGTCGAGATCACGGTCACGCCTGGGGAGTCGGTCGATCTTCGTCCGCAGCAGTACCTGCGCGTACTCGGGTCTATCCGCGTGACGGTTGAGAAGCTCCGCCAGAAGTTAACCGCTGCCTCCGAGCAGACACGCAAGGCCGCCGCCGCGCTCCAGGCCTCACGCACGGCGCTCGGTCTCGCCCCCCTCAATCCTCAGTCCGGCCCGGCCGCGCCTCGCCCCTCAGGAAACTGATCTGACCCTATTCCTCGACGGTTCTGACGGGCCCTTTTCAGGGCCTAGCGTGAGCTGTCGTCCCAATTTCCCCCCAACCAAACAAAAATAAACCATACGAACATGAAATACGTCCCGACCAATAAAAACGGCCACTCCATCGCTACCATTGGCTTCCATGCAACGAACGCCTTCGAGGCATTTTTTGCCTCGATCCCGCCGCCGCCCACGAAAATGCCCCCCAAGGCCTTCCTTTCGGGGGTCCCGGGCTCCGACAGCTATGGCGCCCTCGTCCAAGACGGACGCCAGGGAGCCTATAAGTGTATGAATGCTCCTCAAAATACCTCCTCCACCGACATCCGTTCCATCCTCGGCCCGCTGCTCGACGACCCGACCTTCGCCGCGGAGCCCGTCGCGCCGAAGCCGGAGTTCCGCGCCCTCGTGACGCCGATCGCCAGCCCGCAGGGTGCCAGCGACTCGCCTCTGTTCTACAAGCCCTACGGCGCTTGTGGTACGGTGACGGGTTCTGTCCACTTCCTCTACGTCGCCTCGCACGACCAGTACGTGGTCGTCGACTGCGGCGCGCTGCAGGGCGAAACCGAAGGGCAGGGGCTCTACGATCCGTGGGCCTTCCCGGTGGCCCCTGCCAAGGTCTTCGCCTTGGTCATCACGCACGCTCACCACGACCACATCGGCCAGCTTCAGAAGTGGCTCGAGGCCGGCTTCGTCGGTAAGATCTACTGCACGCAGGCCACCGCCAAGCTGATGGCCGCGCGCATGGACCTCGTGCTCGACGAGCCTCTTGCCGTCGATGCCGATGAGGAAGACCGCCTCGCCAACCTGCACGGCCGCATGGTCTGCCCTGACGCCGACGCCTCTTACGCCTTCGGCGATTACTTCACGATGGAGGGCCTCGACGGCATCACGATGAGCTTCATGCCGACCGCTCACCTCCTCGGTGCTGTCTCTGTCCAGATCCGTGCCGACGTCCCGGGTCGCCCGAAGGCCGAGATTCACTTCTCCGGTGACGTGGGCCCTCTCACCGACGCCGCTACCCACCTGGGTCTCGCCGCCGCCCGTCAGCCCTGGGCCGCGATGTCCCCGACGGTCGTCCTCGAGTCGACCTACGGTGACCGCCCTGACCGTGACGCCTCCTGCCTCAACGGCCGCGAGCGTTTCAAGGCCTTGGCCGCCGTGATCAGTAACGCAAACGCCCTCGGAGCGGGGGCTTCTCTCGTGATCCCCGCCTTCACGCTGGGTCGCACCACGGATGTCCTCTCCGATATCCTGTACGTGCTGCTGACGATGTGGGACGAGCTCTGCATCCTGCCCGAGGACGGCGTACCGCAGATCTCGATCTGCTCAAACCAGGCCGGCAGCTTCGCCCGCATCGTGGGCAAGTCCCTCCTGATCACCGGTCCGGATGGGCAGCCTCGCTGGCGTAACCCGCACTCGGCCCTTGCCGGACTGATCGGTCCTGAGGCCATCGCCGCGATCTTCGACCCCGAAGCTGAATACGACGGTCGCTTCGATGCGTTCTTCCGCATCCACTACTCCAAGAAGCCAGTGCTCGACGGCGGACTTGCCATCATCATCGCGGGCTCGGGCACGACTACCGAAGGCACTATCGTGCGCACCATCTCGGACTTCGCTACCGACGAGCTCTCGACGATCCTGCTCACGGGTTACTGCCCGGACGAGTCCCCGGCCGCCAAGCTGCGTGAGCTGGCCACCAAGACCCTCGAGGAGCGCGCCGAGATGAAGCTGAGCTTCCCGAAGAAAAAGTCCGGCAAGCCGATGTTCGCCGACATCCCGGGCGACGAGGTCCGTATGCACGTCGAAAACCTCTCCCTGTTCTACTCCGGCCACGCCGACGGCAAGGCCCTGGTCGAGTACGTGCACGGCTCCAAGCCCAAGGATAGCGACATCGATGTCATCCTCGTCCACGGTTCCGACCCCGCCCGCGAGGCCCTCGCCCTCCGCCTCAAGCAGCCCAACGCCGTCGGCGCCCGCCCGGTCCGTAATGTCTACTGCCCGTCACCGGTCTCGCCTTGGTACGACCTCGCCTACCGTTGCTGGGTTCGCCCGGACTGCGGTGAGCTGCGCTCCTCCGAGTGCCTGCGCTCTTACAAGAAGGAAGGCGGTCTGCGTAACGCCCAGTCGGTAATCATGTCGCTAGCCCACTCGCTCTACAAGTTCTCCAACTTCACCTGCACTGACGCCACTCCGGACGCCGAGAATGTCTGGTGCATCGTGGCAACGGACGTCGGTATTCACCATGAGGTGAAGGCCCGTCCGATGGGTGATGGGTGCGTCCAGATCGAGGTCTCGTCGAGCGTCGGCGTCTGCGACAGCCGTATGGACATCGCTCAGCGCCTCTTCCCTTGGGCCTCCGTGATGGGCTACCTTACCCGAGCCAAGGCGTCTGGCTACGCGCCGGTGACTTACGCTGATGAGGTCGATGCCCTCCTGGCACGTATCAAGGATACGTCCCGTAAGGCCCCGATTTTCCTCATCGGCAAGCCTCGCGACGACAAGTCGCACGCCGAGTTCTTCGCGAAGCGTTGGGTTCTGGGCTCGGGCGCGGTCTACGTGGTCACCCGAGATGGCCGCAAGCACCTAGCCGAGCGCGGTGTGGAGATGGGGGCCTCGATCGGGCTCATGTACGGCTGCGATCCCCTAAAGGAGCCGACCATGCTCTTCGCCACCCAGCCCCAGGACCAAGCCCACGAGATCATCGCAGAGCTCAACAAGGCCGACGACCTCAACCGTCGCACCTGCGCCACCCCGGCCGCCCAATCCTGGGCGGCCTGAGGGTCGATAATAAAACTGGCCACGAAAGCCCAATGCCTTGCAACTTCCGGCTACACATCTAACAACAGAGATATGTCTTCCCTAAAGCTATGAAGGAAGAATTGCGCATCCACAAGTCTCCGGCGGCGATGAAACCTAGGCCGGAAGAAGCAGACGCATCCAGTAGACGTGAAGAGGCAAATAGGCCGATGGGCTGCGGTATGAAGCTGTTCCTCTTCTGGCTAGGGGCCTGCGGGCTGGTCTTGTTGGCTTCGTTGGTGGGGAATCTGCTGAAGCGCTAAACGATTATAATAAAGGACCCTAGTTCTAATGGATAAAGGGAAGTCCTTGGGCTCTACGGTCTTGTGGACACGATTGCCAGGTAGGTATGGCGTATGTCCGGCCATCTGGCGCCGCCGCGGTTGACTCAGTGGGCGTGCTCACATAGTTTAATCGCCTACGCCCCTCAAAAGGCCGTTCTCATACATACACATGGACAAACCAGCGCCTCGCGAAGAGGGCGGGTTATCGGAAGCAGCCTTCGAGCAATGGCTGGAAGCCCAGACACTGGGCCTCTGGCCAGAAACCGAAGGTTACGAAGATGCCCCACCTTCTGAGGACTAAAGATACAAGCTGATCTAAAATTGTTCCAAAAGCGCACGAAGTGCGTGCTGATCATTAAAAAGAGGTCCGAAGCCGCTCACGCGGTCAGGCAAGCTTCTCCGGCCCGGGCACGTAGTGCTCGGGCCGGTTCTGTTTGGGAGGTCGGCGCCTCAGCATCTGTAACCGAAACTTCTATCCCATGAGCCATAACGTGCGAAGACCAAGGCTGCCGGGCCTGATTCATGAAACGTGTTTTGATGCGGTATTTATTGGGCTAAAATAGTTCATGGTCGGTTCATGAAATCGTAGAGAAGGGGTGGAAATCGCATACGACTTGCGGCGCCAATCGCCGCAGGCACGGTCCGCTCTGCCATGACGAAACCTATCAATAACTCCGCTAACCAGCAGAACGCCAACAAGGGAAGCAACGGGACCAACAAAGCCTACGACAAGGCCCAGGGGAACCGCGGCTACCAGATGAACCCGCAGAACCCAGCCAACCAGGGCCGCGGCAAGAACTCCAAGTAATCTCACCCACATGAAGATTCACGAGAAACTCAAGAAGCTCGGCGAACACCTCGAAGGTGGACTCGTCGGCCGCCGCGATCACGCCCGCATGCTCCTCCTCGCAGCGATGGCCGGCGAGAACGCCATCCTCTTCGGGCCGCCCGGCACCGCCAAGAGCCTCCTCGCCCGCCGGTTGAAGGACTGCTTCGCCGACGACGTCCGCTACTTCGAGTGCTTGCTGACCAAGTTCAGCATGCCCGAGGAGGTCTTCGGCCCGGTCTCACTCAAGGGACTGGAGAAGGATATCTTCCGCCGCATCTACGACCGCTACATGCCTGGGGCCGGCATCGCTTTCATCGACGAGACCTTCAAGGCCAACAGCGCCATCCTGAACTCGATGCTCACGATCCTCAACGAGCGTGAGTTCGACACCGGCAACGAGCGCGTGAAGGTGCCGCTCCGCTGCGTCGTCGGCGCCAGCAACGAGATGCCCAAGGAGGCCGAGCTCGAAGCCCTATACGACCGCTTCATCATTCGCATGCGCGTAGACCGCCTGCAGGACGAAGAGCAGCTCACCCAGTTCCTGACGACCAACTTCGAGTACGAGGCCCCAAAGGCTGAGCTACGCCTGACCAAGGCCGACCTTGAAGAGGCGGCAAAGCTCGCCAAGACCTTGCCGGTCGAGGAGCCGGTCATCGAGCTCTTGGTCGACCTCCGTGAGTGGTGCCACGGGAAGGGCATCAAGATCTCGGATCGCCGTCTCGGGAAGATCAAGCGAATGCTTCAGGTCGCCGCCGCCACCTCTGGCCGCGAGACGACAAGCCTCTCCGACGCCTGGGTAGTCCGCCACTGCGCCTGGGACGATTTCACCACCGATCAGGCCGAGAAGCTGGCCGAGTGGCTCGACAGCCGGGTCGACAAGCAGCAACACAACTTGGCTGGCCTGCGCGCTCTCGTCGACGCCGAGAAGAAGGCGTACCAGAGCAAGGCTCAGGTTCAGGAAAAGGATAGCCAAGGCAACCTACTCTACGTGAATAGCCGAGGGGTGAAGACTAAGGCTTCCCACGTCGATGGGTACGCCTACAGCTCGTCCGATGACAACGGCGGGGAGCTCTACAGTGAGGCTGAAATCAAGAAGAAGCTGATGGAAGGCCACCAGAACCAGAACCACTATAACCAAGGCGAGATGATCATGGTCGCCAACAACTGGGTAAAGCTGAGCGATCATTTTAGTAATAACTACTCGGGCAAGTTCACCAAAATTACTCATAAGCCTAAGCTCGAAGATGGGGTTTACACCGTAGACCAGCGCGAGCGGTTCAAGGCAAGCACCTCGACGCTGCTTGAACGACTCAAGGCCAAGGGTGGGGAGATTTCCGGTCAGGTAGAGAAGCTGAACGAGTCGCTGGAGCTGTCGCCTTGGACTCCCAAGGAGTACCAGGAGAGCCATGTCGCTGGCCTCAAGGCTAACCTTCAGGAGCTGGAGAAATTCCAGAGTGCGTTGCAGGAGGTGATCACGGGGTACGACAAGATGCTGACCACCAGCGACGTTGAAAAGCTCACCGACCCGAAGGCATGAGCACCTCGCTTCAGACCCTCGACTTGGACAGCTCAAACCTGCTGGGGCGTCTGCCCGCAGGTCTTATCCTAGCGGCTGCTTCCTGTCGCATCGACGGTCTTCGCCAGACCATCGAAGGGGCTGCCGCCTGGAGAGACGCACTCCTCAAGGGGCTGTTGCCTTCTGATGTGAATACCTGGCCGGCAGGCCCTATCGGTGTCGCCATCCGCGACTCGTTCCCCCGCGGGCTTCTCCGGTTCACCAAGGGCAATAAGGATGTCGCCGATGCCGTCGTGGAGAATCTTCTCCAGATCGCAGACGGGCTTAGAAACGAGTGGGAGAACAGGATCGCCGATGAGCTCGAGGCTTGGCTTAGGGACGAGGAGGAGAGGCGTAAGCTCGCAGCCAAAGCGGAAGAGGAAGCTACGAAGACCGAAGACGAAACGGTCGAGCAGAAGAAGGTGACGCCGATTCCCGTGAGCGTCCAAGAGTCTCAGGCCAGGGCGGCTGAAATCCGGGCCAGCCTAGAGCAAGAGCTGGGCGCGTGGGCCTCCGTAAGGATGGAGAAGGCATGGGGCGAGCAGCTCTCCGGATGGTCCTCCGTGTCGGAAGTGTTCGGTCAGTTACAGGCTGAAGCCTCGTTCGGGTGGGACCTTTCCAGGGGCCTGCTTAAGCACGTGGGCTGGGCGAAGGTCGAGCAGATGAACAAGCTCCTTAAGTCTCTCCCGCAGATCGCCGAGATCGCTAAGGCTCTGGGACGAGCTAAGTCCTCCGACAACGATCTCGGCCCGGAGGAGCGCATCATGGCAAAGGTCTCGCGCGTCCGGGAGGAGCTACACTGGGTCGACGCGCCCGACGCACGTACCCACACCGATGGTATCCATAAGTCGGACGATATCCCTCGGATGTTGCCGATGGAGGGCTCGCTCTACCTTCACCCGGTCTTCCGCAAGCTCTGGAAGGCCAAGTTCATCGAGCGCTCCCTCGCCTGCTATCAGGTCAAAGGGATTGCTCAGCGCCGCAAACTCACTGAGGAGTGGGTGGAAGAGGAGCAGGTCGTCCGCAGGAAGCTCGAGCGCGGCCCGATCATCGTCTGCCTGGATACCTCCGGCTCCATGCACGGGATTCCCGAAACGGTGGCCAAGGCAATCACCCTAGAGGCCATGCGCCTCGCCCATGCCGAGAGTCGCGACTGCTTGCTGTATGCCTTCAGTGGGATGGGCGATGTCACCGAGCATGACCTAGACCTGAGTCCGGCCGGCATCGAAAGCCTGTGCGCGTTTCTCTGCATGTCGTTCCATGGTGGTACTGACGTCTCTGGACCAATCAGCGCCGCGACCCGGAAACTCGACGGCGCCAAGTGGAAGCGCGCGGATATCATCATGGTATCCGATGGAGAGTTCGACGTACCTGGCGAAACCCAGCATACCCTCGAGGAAGCAAAGAAGAAGCACGGTCTGCGCGTCCACGGTCTCCTGGTCTCAAACAGCTACCACGGCTCGTACGGTCTATCATCCATGCGTAGTCTCTGCGACCCGGTATATGTCTTCAGGGATTGGGCTGAGGTCCGGGGGCTGTGAGGCTGGGGCTTCAACTAAGAGGAAAGGCACCCCCTTTATAATAAAACACACAATATTGACGATGCCAGGCTCCGCCTTATGAAAGAGCTTACCCCCACCCCGTGAAAGCTCTGTACCAGACATGTTTCTACCTAGGTAAGAAAGAGGGGGAGCGCCCCAAGTTAGAGGACGCTGTCGACCTTTGCGTCGAATGGGTCTTTGCACCTGGCGCAAAGACCCGCCCTGGCCTAACGGAAAATGTCCGGCCTGCAGGACCGCTTCCGGTCTTTCCAACTAAAGAGCTAGGCGGATCCTGGGCCTATGAGGCTAAGTTATTCTCCTCAGGCACTCGGAGAGCGTGGGGACTTCGGCTAATCAATCGCGACAACGAGGATGCCAGCATCCAGTGGGTCACCGAAATCGTCTTCGACGAGACCCCCGAGGGGCTGAGGGTGAGTTGCGTGAATGGGGTTAACCGAGTGGACGATAGCCCTATCCCGTTCCGCCGCCGTGCCACAGCCCCAAGAATCATCGCCATGCTCGTCGAGGCATTTGGAGCTTACGACGGCATCCCAATCATCACGAAGCCAGCATGGGCGAGGGGACGCAGCGTGGACGCGCTGGCTGCCTACCTGGCATACGAAAAGCGCCGGCACGCCGTCGTGGTCGTTTCCGGTGATGAAGAAGGCAAATGCCTTTTCAACCCAACGTTACTTTCCCCGAAGCTCACTGCGCTTGCGCACGTCTTCGTATTGCATGGCGATGCCTGCCATAGGCGATTTGCCGAGCTCATCCCTAATCCTAAGCTCTTGGTCTGGGATGGCGCCGCGCGTATCTACTACCCTGGGTTCAGTCCCGAGGCTAGCCCCTTCGCCCATCCCCTCATCGGGCCGCGCAGCATCCGGGAAAGCCTCGAGGAGCGAGGGCAGTCCGAGTTCTGCGAAGGGATCCTTGGCCAGATCGCTATTGCCGCCACACAACGTGGCTTCCCGGGCGCTGTCTTTTGGGACGGGCTGGATGACCTCATCGCTGGCGAGGAAATTCGTAAGCATAAGGAAAGCGCGAGTTTCTCCCACGAAGTCGTTGAAGTATACGAGGAGGAGAAGAAGAAGCTCCTCAAGAAGATCGAAGATCTCGAGGACAGTCACGCTACGCTCGCAGACGAAAAGCGTGAGGCTGACGGCTTGGTGAAGAAGTATTTTGAGGCTACGCGTCTCATCCGCCAGAATGTGCCGTGGCGCGAGGCGCTGAAGAATATTCCCGAGGTCGAGTCTGTCCGCGAAGCAATCGAGGTCGCCGAGAAAGAGCTTAAGGGCCGCGTGGTCTTCCGTCTGAACAGTAAGTCCGAGCAGGAGTCCCCCTTCCAAGAGCCGACAGACCTACTGCTAGCGCTTCGATGGATCGGCGGAGACTATTACCAGGCAAAGTCCGGCAAGAAGCTAATCCGAGATCTCAATGCATCGCTTAGGGTGGTGCTCAGCAGGTGGGACTATTCTGCAAACCAATCGGACAGCACGATGAGCGCGAACGAATCCTGGTACCGCGTGGACTATAAGCTCAAAGGCGGGAAGGTGGCGTATGCGGATGCGCATATCGGCTGCGGTACCTCGCGCCGGCCACAAGAGACGATCAGAGTGGCCTTCTTCTGGGATGATGACGCGCAGGTCGCTGTCGTCGGATATGTGGGCCAGCACCAGAAAAATACCCACTCCTGACCTGGTGTACTGCCTGTTCAGCGACTGAGTGTTTGCCCTAGGGCTATTCTTCGGGCTTTCTAGAGTCATACCCCCGATGTCTTCCCCCTATACGATCCGGATCTTTGTTCCCGAGGGCGACCCTAACGGTCTCCGCATCATCGAGAACATGAACTGGACGGGGACGGGTGTTGCCTTCCCTCGCGATAAGTGGGCATCCGCCTTGAAGCACGGCGACATCAAGAAGCCTGGCATCTACATTCTCTGGGGTTACAGCAATAGCGCCGAAGACCCACGCCCCCGTGTCTATATCGGCGAAGGGGACTACGTGCCGGACCGCATCGACTCACACCTCGAGAGCAAAGACTTCTGGGGCAGCGCCATTGTCTTTACCTCCAATAACCTGAACAAGGCCTACATCCGCTACATCGAGAGCATGCTCATCTCGAGGGCCAAGAAGTATAAGCGCTGTATCGTCGAGAACGGCACCGAGCCCAGTAAGCCGCCGATGACGGCGAGTGACTGTGCCGACGCCGATGGCTTCCTCGCCCAGATGCTGCGTATCCTGCCGCTGGTTGACCTGAACGTCTTTGAGGAGCCTAAGGCCCACGTTGTTGCAAAATCCGAGACGGTGACCCCCGCCACAGTGGCTGCGGCATTGTCGCCTGTCGTGGGTGCTGCGAGTCAGGCTGCGCCGCAGGATGACGAACTCGTTATCGTGGTTCCTTGCCGCGAAGAGGGGTTCCAGAATGTCTTCCTAGGAGATAACTGTTGGTACTACGTGAGCATCGCGCCAGGTAAGGTGGAGCAGATCAAGTGGTGCGCCTCTTACCAGGTGGCCCCCGTTTCCGCGGTCACTTACGTGGCGCCGGTCTCTCGCATCGAGCTCTTTGGAGAGCACGGTGAGTACAAGATTCTCTTCGCCAGTCCGGCGGTGAAGCTCAGGGAGCCCATCATCTACGGAAGCACCAAGCCTGGCAGCATGCAGAGGCCGCGCTACACCACCCTCGGCAAGCTCAAGGCCGCCAAAGAAGTCGGCGATCTGACGGTTTAAACGTGCGGCGAATCTGCACGGTATTCTGGCCCGACGAGCGGTGAATTTTTATACATAAAAGGAGTGGAATAGACTTGCATCTCCGGCAGATGCTGACAGTATACTGTTATGACTAACGAAGAGGCTAAGTCTCGTACTGATAAGGGGATGCAATTGGTACTCGGTAAGGAAGTTCCGCAGAATATCCCTCTGGGGCTGGCAATGATCCAATCCGCCGCCGAGGCCGATTATCACGACGCCCAGACTTTGCTCTTTCTCTGGTACTCGAAGAAGGACGGCAAGCTGGCCGAGCACTGGTTCCGCAGGTCCGAAAAGACCAAACCCCGCCCGCCCGGGGTGACCTACACCGAGCCTAGGTCCGGCGGCTGTGCCGGCGTACTAGTCCTCGGCCTGGCGCTTCTCACCTGGGCGGCTCTTTGAGTTAAAAATCCAAGCTTAGACCTAGCATGTCAGGAATGAAGTATAGGTGGGAAAGGCTTCTGGCAGACCCGGAGTGCAAGGCTGCTCTGGAGAAGATCCTGGGGTGCAAACCAGATGAGGCAGATACGGACGAACTGAACGAGCTCACATGCTGTGGCTACGACGACCTGAAAGGCGCCAAAACGTTGTTCTACACGGACTATGAGGGCGGCGGCTGTTATGGAGGATACTGGGCGGTGTTCACGTGGCACGGCAGGTACTTTTTTTATGACGGGTTCTTTGACGCCCATGACTATGAAGACGCCGGACCGTTCGATGACATCGAGAGCGCTTTCGCCTGCGCCTCCTTTCCGATGGGAGACGACTATGATCATTACGTAAACGTCAGCGTTTCCAGCTCATTGCCACTGGATGAGGTGTTATCAAGGTCTGTAGTATTTGTTAAGCAGGGGTATAGGATTATGGTGAACGATGTAAACTACGTGCGCCAAGGGGATCAGCTCAAAGAGATGAAAAGCGCAAAACTAGGGGCCACTCAGAATGGGTTGGCCTGCGTAGGGGCCATCACGAAGAAGGCGGGCGAAACTGCGACCACGCTCTTGCCTTGGGTAGAGGGAGCAATTTCTCAGATCGGCGAACTAAAGAAATTCGAAGATATCACCGGCCACTGCTTCTCAAATTTTGAATGGGACGGCGGTGCCAGGGGATTCCCGTTTGGGTCCAAGGACTTGGATGTTGAGGCATATCTCGGCCTTCTGATGGTAGAGCACAAGTTCACCACCAACTATTGGGCGACGGACTTGGACGGAGGACCCGGACTTAAGGAGTGGCAACGGTTTTACCTGCATGCGCTGTCGTGTATTAAGTCGCGCATCCCCGTTTCGGCAGATGCAGGACTGGTTGCCGCTGCAGGAAACGACCCGGTCAAGCTGGCCGAGCTTCTCGTTGATCTAGGAATCTTTAAGCGGAGAGAGCCAAAGAAGTGAACATTGCATAATAGACCATGAGCAAAGAGCAAGTTGACGTGGGAGGCCGAACACGGGGTCAGGCCGTACCTTGGTTTAGGGTGTAACTAAAAACGCCTTAAATACGCGAATCTAGTTACGCTCACTTTAGGGTACGGCCTGACCCCATGGCGTATGACTGACCCCATACGGTTATGACGCAGGTCCGGGTGGACGCAGTGGGGCTTTATGGGAGCATGCAACATGAACGAATCATTCGACTATCTCCCCGCCCCCGCGATCCAGGCCTTCACTCAGCTCTATCCGGTGGAGCGAGCGTCCCAACGTCACGACAAACACAATCTCCGGCTCGCTGATCTTGATCAGGCGACCACGGCCCTGGAGGTATTGAGCGGCGAGGTGGTCCTGCGCCTAGGGCGAGATTGCCCCTTCGGTGAGATCTCCCCGGCCTACCTAGCGATCTTCGTGCATCGGCTTTCCGAGTTATGTCCCGAGGTCGGAGTGGCTTACCTGCCGGGATACGGGCATCCCATCGTGGCCACGTTGAATCTGGGGGTACCCGCCGACGCCTCGGTGGACGTCTGGACGGCCGCTATTCAGTCGATCAGCGCGCGCCTTGAGGAGGCATTAGACAAGCAAGATGAGGCCGCGCTTGTTATCACGGAGGACCGCCCGACCCGATGGACGAACGAGTGGCCAGAAGTCGAAGTCAGCCCTGAACAGCTCAGCTTGATTGCTAGTTACGCTGATGGGTTTGCGGCGGCCTCTCAGACCGGCGAGCTGCTACAGCTCTGGGGGGTGGAGGAAGACTTTCACCGCTACCTCCGACGTTTGTCCGTCCTGAAGCTCGAGCAATCCTGGGTGCACTGCCTGCGGCTTGATGAACTTCGGTCGGGATTCTTTGATGGCATCTTTCTCGAACGCTTCACGGCCAGCCAGCTCGTCGTGACCCTCAACGCCATCTACCATGGCAATCACTACAACACGACCTTGATCAACCGGGCCTGCCGCTCGGGTCTCCTGACTAAGATCACCGCCCGCGCCCGGGAGTTGGTGGACGGGCAAGGGTAGGGGCGCGACGGCGTCGCGACCGGATGCGACTAGGGCAGCACGCGGTGCTGCCCCTACCTATGTCAGGTGGAAGCGGTTAGCGGTAAGCGGTTGGGAGTGGGCAAACTTGAAGTCGCAATTTGCGACTTCAAAAGGGCGGGTAGGGCTGACCGGCCCGGTCAGCCGCGGTCGAGCAGGCTGTTTCGCCCATCTGCGCATGATACATTCCCCTTAGGGGTGTCGCATTGGGCCACAGGCCAGGCGTGACATCTTCGCGGCGTGGTCGCTTTCCGCTTACGTGAAAAATCTTGCCGTACGGCTTTCCTGGAACCTTAACTTCAATCTTCCTCCCTGTGGGTATGCTGGACTTAGTGCCACGCCCCCACAGCTCCCCGCGGGTTACGATCCGCGGGGTTTTTCTTTTGCGGGGCTTGCGGCCCCCTATGTCGTGACGCGGTCCCGACCCTACCCATGTCAGGTGGAAGCGGTTAGCGGTTGGCAGGCGTCGAATCATTAGCGGGGGCAAATGGCCACAGCATACATTCCGGCTTCCGGTCTCCCCTTGAGTGGCTGGATCTGCTCTATCTAGTCCTCGATTCAGCCCTCGGCGCTTTCAACAGGTTTTCCTAACCGCCAACCGCCAACCGCTAACCGCTACCACCTAGGCTTTAGTATGCCACTCTATGACAGCCGACCCCCTAGACAGGTTTGGCGGGTATTGTATAATACCTATACTATGAGTTACGACCGCCGCGAATTCCTGAAATCCCTCACCCTGGGCGGGCTCGCCCTGTTCACCGCTGACTGGGTCAAACTGGTCGATGAGACGAAGGTCGCCACGGCCGGAAAGCTCCTGCCGGCCTTACCTGGCCAGAAGGTCAGCGCGAAGGGCGACCAGATCCGCGCCTTCTGGGCGAGCGACCACTTCGAACTCTGCCTCAACGGCACAATCTACGACGAGGTGCCGGACTTCGAGGACGAGGACGCCGAGGAGTTCGATGACTCGGAGTTCGAGCAGGACGAGGAAGAGTCGGAAGAAGAATTCGAGGAGCGCGTCCAGGAGGCCCGCGACGAGTGGGAGAGCGAGCAAAGTTCCGATCGTGAAGGCCGCCTCGCGAATCACGAGTTCGACTGGTATCGTCGCAGCTGTCCGGGTGCGCAGGCGGTTCCGTATTTGCGCGATGTCTTCGATGCGCTGGAGGCGAACAGCGACGGGGTCGACCCGGGTGATTATAGTAATATCGGTGGCATCGAATTCCACGATGGAGCCCACCCCGGCGATGACACTTATGTGGCCGCCACGGCGCAGGACTATGAGACCCTCGCCGCGCTGCAAAGCGCCCTCGTCGCCCTTGGCCGGAAATGCCGCGTGGTCATCGTGGA
>Ga0209597_1000931_pt1 | contig 19158 bp, 12 predicted proteins | sample M_140625_MF_Meta_FD_187316 | JGI IMG/M metagenome (GOLD analysis project Ga0209597, IMG submission 187316) | Freshwater microbial communities from Lake Montjoie, Canada to study carbon cycling - M_140625_MF_MetaG (SPAdes) (version 2) | ecosystem: Environmental > Aquatic > Freshwater > Lake... | reverse complement strand
ACCGCCGAGAAAAGCGAGAAGGTCTACATTATTCCACCAAACAGAACGCGCTACCTCTCTGAAATTGCTGAAACCAATCGCGCCTACGACGCTTGGGTGAACAAGCAATCGGAAATCGCAGAAAAATTATACGGACTAAACATCGCGCTGAATGCGCTTCGCGAAGGAGAGAACAACGAGAACAATGAAATTTCCATTAAACATTTGGAAGCTTCGTTCGATCGTATAAAAATGGATTTCGATCCACACTTATGGAGCCTCCTTCAAAACTGGGAAGCGAAGAAAGCTTCCTACAGCGGAGACATCTTTACTTTTAAAGTACGCGACAAAGAAATTCAAATGGAAGCTTCTACCCGATCGCTTTCACATTCACGCATTCCGAAAGTAGCTCTTCCGAAATACAAATCGTGGGGAGACATTGTCAAATGGTCACTTCAAGAAAATGTACCAGGAGAGTTTCCTTATACTGCGGGTCTCTTCCCGTTCAAACGAGAAGGAGAAGATCCAACGCGTATGTTCGCTGGTGAGGGCGGACCGGAAAGAACCAACCGTCGCTTCCACTACGTGAGTTTGGGCATGCCTGCAAAACGCTTGTCTACAGCTTTTGACAGCGTTACTTTATATGGAAACGATCCGGGATATCGTCCAGATATTTTCGGTAAAGTAGGAAACGCCGGCGTGAGCATTTGCTGCCTAGACGACGCGAAAAAATTATACAGCGGATTCGATTTATCGGATCCGAAGACTTCGGTTTCTATGACCATCAATGGTCCCGCGCCCATGCTCCTCGCCTTCTTCATGAATGCAGCCATTGATCAAGCGTGCGAAAAATACATTCGTGAGAATAAATTAGAATCGAAAGTTGAAAAGGTTCTCAAAGCAAAGTGGGAAGCAAATGGACTAACCCGTCCAGGCTACCAAGGTCCTCTTCCAGAAGGAAACAGCGGTCTTGGATTAATGTTGCTCGGTTGCACTGGCGACGAAGTTTTAGAAGCTTCCGTTTACGAAAAAATTAAAGTTGAAACGTTAAGCGTTGTTCGCGGTACTGTTCAAGCAGATATTTTGAAAGAAGATCAAGCACAGAACACGTGCATCTTCTCGACAGAGTTCGCATTGCGCTTAATGGGCGACGTGCAGTCGTATTTCATTCAACATAAAGTAAGAAATTTTTACAGTGTCTCCATCTCTGGATACCACATTGCAGAAGCGGGTGCGAATCCGATTACGCAATTGGCGTTCACGCTAGCCAATGGATTTACTTATGTTGAATATTACCTCAGCAGAGGAATGGACATTAACGAGTTCGGACCGAACTTGTCGTTCTTCTTCAGCAACGGAATTGATCCGGAGTATGCCGTAATTGGACGTGTGGCTCGTCGCATTTGGGCGAAGGCCATGGCGAAGAAATACGGCGCGAACCCACGCGCTCAGATGTTGAAATACCACATTCAAACTTCCGGAAGAAGTTTGCACGCGCAAGAAATTGACTTCAATGATATTCGAACTACGCTTCAAGCCTTGTATGCTGTCTACGACAACTGCAACAGTTTACACACGAACGCTTACGACGAAGCTATAACCACTCCGACCGAAGAAAGCGTTCGCAGAGCAATGGCTATTCAGTTGATCATTAACCGCGAATTGGGCTTAACGAAAAACGAAAATCCGATTCAAGGTTCATTCATTATTGAAGAACTTACTGAGTTGGTTGAAGATGCCGTGTTGGTCGAATTCGACAGAATCACAGAACGTGGTGGAGTTCTTGGAGCCATGGAAACAATGTATCAACGCGGAAAGATTCAAGAAGAAAGTTTGTACTACGAGACATTGAAGCACACAGGTGAATTCCCTATTATTGGAGTGAACACGTTTTTGTCTTCAAAAGGCTCCCCGACTATTCTTCCGAAAGAAATTATTCGCGCAACCGAGGAAGAAAAAGAATTTCAAATTCAAACGGTTTCGAGTCTACAAAAAGCATTCGAAGCAAAAGCTCAAAAAGAATTAAGTGAGCTAAAAAAAATTGCAATCACTCAAGGCAACTTGTTTGAGCGATTAATGGAATCGGTGAAGTATTGTTCGCTAGGGCAAATCACTTCCACCCTTTTCAACGTGGGCGGACAGTATAGAAGAAACATGTAATTATTATGAAACTTATTTCATTCAACGTAAACGGCGTTCGTGCGACCACGAAGAAAACCTTCTTCGAAGATTTTCAAATTATGAATCCAGATGTGCTTTGCTTGCAGGAAACGAAAGCAAACGACGCGCAGGTGCAAGAAGCGTTGCAAAACATTTCAGGATATCACATCTACTCGAGTTCTGCAGTTCGTCCCGGTTACAGCGGCACTGCACTTATCTCGAGAGAAAAACCTTTGAGCGTTTCTTTCGGATTGGGTATTGAAGAACACGATCAGGAAGGAAGAATTATTACTGCAGAGTATGACAAATTTTTCTTGGTGAATACCTACGTTCCGAATAGCGGTTCTGAATTGGCTCGCTTGGATTACAGAGAAACGTGGGATGTGGCTTTGTTAAAGCACCTTCAAAATTTAGAAAAGACGAAACCTGTTGTTTTGTGCGGAGACTTGAACGTGGCGCACCAAGCCATTGACTTGGCCAATCCGAAAAGCAATTACAACAAGAGCGCAGGATATACGCAAAGAGAAATAGACGGGCTTTCAACTTTTATCTCTTCAGGATACAAAGATTCTTTCAGACATTTTTATCCGGAAGTGGTGAAATACAGTTGGTGGAGCGCGCGATTCAACTCGCGTGCGAAAAATGTGGGATGGAGAATTGATTACTTTTTAGTGAGTGAAAATTTCCTTCCACAAATAAAAGACGCATTCATCTTAAATGAAATTATGGGATCGGATCATTGTCCGGTTGGAATTATTATCGAATAAATTATGGCATTTGGAAAATGGGTAGGTGGTGCAATTGGTTGGGCTTTAGGTGGACCAATTGGCGGATTAATTGGATTTGCAGTGGGCTACATGGCCCAAGATAAAACGCTCAGCACGCAAGAGCAACAGGCTGGCGCGCGTCCTCGAAATTATGCGAGACACACCCAGCGCGGAGACTTCTCATCTGCTCTGTTGGTCTTGTCGGCAGCTGTTATGAAAGCAGATGGTAAACTCATGAAGAGTGAGCTTCAATATATACGCGATTTTTTCGACAAACAATTTGGCCCAGCTTCAGCAGCCGAGCAAATTGGCATCTTGAAAGAGTTGTTAGACAAAGACATTCCTGTTAGAGAAGTGTGTCATCAGATTCGCGATTTCATGGAGCATCCGATGCGCTTGCAATTGCTTCATTATTTATTTGGAATTGCAAAGTCAGATGGACAAGTTGCAAAAGCGGAAGCCGAATTGATAAAGCAGATTGCAACTGACTTGAACATTAGTCAGAAAGACTACGAAAGTATTCAAGCGATGTTCTACAAAGATGCAGCTTCTGCTTATAAAATCTTAGAAATCGAAGCCACTGCAACGGATGATGAAGTGAAAAAAGCTTTCAGAAAAATGGCTATGAAATACCATCCAGATAAAGTGAAAGATTTGGGAGACGACTATATGAAAGCAGCGCAGGAGAAGTTCATTAAGGTTCAAGAGTCCTATGACCAGCTTCGAAAGGAGCGTGGAATGAAGTAATTGCGTACCTTTACTTCACTCATTTCTACTATGAAAAAAATATTCTTTTCAATTTTCACATTCTTCAGTTTTAGCGCAGTTTTAGGTCAAGCTTATTTCTTAAACGGAGCGGCTATTGCTACGGGTAACGATTGTTACCAGCTCACTCCAGCTATATCCACTCAAAACGGAACTGTTTGGTATGCAGATCAGATTGATTTGAATCAACCGTTCGATTTGTCCTTTGAAATGTTGCTCGGTTATACCGACGTGAACGGTGCAGACGGAATATGTTTCGTGTTGCATACGCAAGGAACGACGGCCATTGGCGCAACTGGGGGAGGAATGGGATATTTGAATTTCGGAACGAGTCTCGCTGTTGAGTTTGACACATACCAAAATTTTGCTGATTATTCAGACCCAACGTACGATCACATTGCGATTCAATCTAACGGTAACGTAAACCACAACCTTGCAGGAAACCTAGCTGGACCTGTTCAAATGAATGCGACCAATGCAAACACGGAAGATGGACAGAACCATCCGGTGCGCATCGTTTGGGAACCTTCAACCCAATTGTTCTCTGTCTACTTTGAATGTGTATTGCGTCTTCAAACAACCATAGATATTTCGAACGCTATTTTCGGTGGACAAAACATGGTGAACTGGGGATTCACTGCCGGAACTGGTGGACTTTCAAATATCCAGACGGTGTGTTTAACTCCCGACATTTTGAATACATCAAATGACGTTACAATATGTCCGGGAGCGGCTGCAGTTCTAACAATAAGCGGAGCAGATGTAAACGGAACGTTTAACTGGTCTCCAACCACAGCATTAAGCACTTCAACAGGAGCAAGCCCCGTTGCCAATCCAGATACTTCCACAACCTATCATGTTATATACACTGATTTATGTGGAATTATTTCGGAACAAGATTTCATTGTTACGGTTGAGCCTCTGACCATTGAAGCTACTGCCCTATCTGATATCAATTGCGCAAATCCTCAGACAACAATCAATTCAGTAAGCAACATCAATGGTGTTACTTTCATGTGGATTACCTCTGATGGAAATTTCATATCTGGTACTTCCGCATTTTCGGCGACGGTTAACTCACCGGGATTTTATTCGATCCTCACTGACTATCAGGGAATCTGTCAAGCTATGGACACCCTGACGATTGTTGCTGACTATTCCGATTTTCAAATTATTACAGGCGGAACGCAGCAGTTGAATTGTAATAATCCGAATGGAAGTTTATCAGCAATGGTGAATGGCTTTCCCAATGCAGCCTTCAATTGGACAACCACAAATGGCACTATCAATGGCGGATCCACTACTCCAAGTATAAATGTTGCTGATGCTGGAATCTATGTTGTTAATGCAACATTGAACAACAATTGTTTCGATACTGAAACGATAACTGTGCCGGCCAATTTCGATATTCCTACGGTTAATCTTTCTTGTTTTTCCGGTTTGAATTGCATCACTCAGAGCGTATCCATTAGTTCTGCAACAGATGCGACTAGTCCCGCATATACTTGGACAGGGCCAGGAATTCAATCTGGACAAAGCTCTTCCGCAATTACAATTGATGGAGCGGGAACATACGCCTTAACTGTTACTGATAATGTCAACGGATGTGAATCAAGTGCGAATATTTCAGTAGCCGAAAACATCACTATACCTTCAGTAACCATTGGTGTTCAAGACACATTGAATTGTCTTCATCCTGTTATTCCAATTTTGAATGTCGTAGTGAATAATTCAAACGACTATAGTTTAGCTTGGAGCACCCTCGATGGTTTTTTAGTTGATGGGATTAATGGAATCAATCCGAATGTTTCAGCTACGGGTGAATACTTTGTTATTGCAACAGACAATGCTTCTGGATGCACTGATTCACAAATCATATTTATTCCTGAAAGTTCTTCGAGTCAGTTTGCTATTGATTTGGTTCAATATCCAACCATTGTAACCGTTACGGATGGTGATTTATTGAATCCCTGCTGGACTCCTTTCTTGCCCGGCCTTGCCCAAAGCGAGTTGTACTCATTGTTGAATACATTCGATTTGAAAATTTTCAATCGTTGGGGAGAGTTGATTTTTGAAACATCAACTCCTGAAATGTTCTGTCCAAATAAAGAGGAGCTAACACAAGGAACATATTTCTACACACTTGTCCTCTCATCTGTTTGCGGAGGTGTTGAAAACTATCAAGTTTCAGGAACTTTCTCAGTGAAGTAACCATAATTGCCTCCTTTCTCTTATTTTTGAAAACTAACCTTTACTCAAATTTTTAAAAATTAACATGGAACAGTCTAAACAAAACAAACATCCAAAAGGACTTTGGTACCTCTTCGGAACGGAAATGTGGGAGAGATTTGGGTATTACCTCATGCTCGGAATTTTCTCTCTTTACATGATTGAAAATTGGAACAGCGGCGGAATGGGATTTTCTTCAGCCAAAAAATCTGATATCTACGGAACCTACCTTGGACTCGTATACTTAACTCCATTCATCGGTGGTTTGTTGGCTGACCGTCTTTTAGGATATCGCCGATCAATTATTATGGGTGGACTTATGATGTCTGCCGGATATTTCTGCCTTTCCATTCATTCTGAATTAAGCTTTTATGTTGCTTTGTTCTTGATTATTCTTGGAAACGGATTTTTCAAGCCAAACATTTCAACACTTGTAGGAAATCTTTACAGCTCAGATGAATTAAAAGACAAGAAAGACGCTGGATACAACATCTTCTACATGGGAATTAACATCGGTGCATTCATTTGCAACTTCGTTGCAGCATACATGCGTATTAACTACGGCTGGGGGCACGCATTCGCTGCTGCCGGTGTGGGTATGTTAATTGGTGTTGCGGTATTCATTCTTGGAACGAAACACATTAAACATGTAGACGTAGTTAAGCCAGTTCAAGACGGCGACATGTCAACAGGTAAAATCCTTTCGCTTACGGTTGTACCGATGTTCATATTTGGAATTATCGGTTATATGATTCCTGGTAATTTCTTGGGTTCAGATACTAACGACGCATTCATTATAGGATGTCTTCCGGTTATCACATTCTTCATTTATCTAGCATTCAAATCAGAGGCAAAAGAAAGTCGTGCAATCAAAGCTCTTCTTGCTGTGTTTACCTGCGTAATCTTGTTCTTCGCAATATTCCATCAGAACGGAGATGCCCTTACCATTTGGGCTGAAGACCACACTGATAGAAAGATGTCAGAGAGTGTAGCGAATGTCGCGCAAGAAATGAATATGGCTCAGGTTGTCGTGAACAATGACATTGTTGCACTTCCTCAAGCTCAATTCGATTCGACAATTAAAGTATTGCGCGGAGTTGAAGGCGCTATGCCTGATGTTTCCGCTGAAGAGCACAAAGCGAAAGTTGCGAAATCTGATGAGATTACTCAATTAGAAAAATCTCGTAAGTACTTCGAAACATTGCCCAAAAGTGAGGTTCCTGCTGTTGGTTCAGACATGAAACTGTACAGCACAGAATTGTACCAATCCATTAACCCTTTCTGGGTAGTTTTACTTACCCCAATTATCGTTGGCATATTCGGCTTCATGCGAAGCAAAAAGAAAGAGCCAAGTACACCAACAAAGATTGCTATTGGACTAATCATTACTGCACTTTCTGCATTGGTAATGGTTGGTGCGGTGTTCGCAACGAACGACTTAACCATGAAGGCTGGTTCGCTTTGGTTAATTGCATCCTATGGCGTTATTACAATTGGTGAATTGTGCTTATCTCCAATGGGATTATCGCTTGTGTCCAAACTTTCACCTCCTCGAATTACTGCGCTTATGATGGGCGGTTTTTTCTTAGCAATATCTGTGGGAAATAAATTGTCGGGTATGTTATCCAGCATGTGGGAATCCACAGAGCACAAACAAGATTTCTTCTACATGAACTGTGGGCTTGTGCTTATCGCAGCATTTGTCCTAATTGTTATGTTGAAGTGGTTGAATTCTGTAATGAAAGAAAATAACGTTCAATAAAAAAACTTTCGTTTTAGCATTTAAAAACCTCTGCTAGTCAGAGGTTTTTTTTTATCTTTTCGAATTATTAAAATAACACCCATGCAATTAGAGCAAATTCAAAACTTCGAAGGTAAATATCCGAAACAAGTCTGGCACCTGTTTTTAACGGAGATGTGGGAACGTTTTTCATTCTACGGAATGCGCGGTATGCTCACCGTTTTCATGGTAAAAGAGCTCTTCTTCAACGACCAAGAGGCAAACCTCAAGTATGGCGCAATTCAAGCATTCGTATACGCCTTCACTTTTGTCGGAGGTTTGTTTGCAGATAAGATTCTTGGATTTAAGAAATCACTCTTCTGGGGAGGAGCGCTGATGATTGTAGGAAGTTTTATTTTGGCAGCTTCACCGCATGATTTCTTCTTCATTGGAATTAGCGTTACCGTAATCGGAACTGGATTCTTCAAACCAAACATATCTACCATGGTTGGTGCGCTGTACAAAGACAATGACGATCGTCGCGATGCCGGATTCGGTTTGTTTTACACAGGAATTAATGTTGGTGCGCTTTTGGGCGGATTCCTGTGTGTTTGGGTTGGTAAGAGCTATTCTTGGAACTTGGCATTTTCGTTGGCAGGAATCGTAATGATCATTGGACTAATCACATTTTATTTCACAAAAAAACACCTAGGTCCAATTGGCGATTCTCCTTTGAAAGAACTTTCAAATAAAAAAAGAAAGACCCGTGAATTGCTTGTTTTTGCGGGGTCATTAATCTGCATTCCGCTTATTCTTATCATGATAAAAAATACGGCGTACACCGATTTGTTCATGTATATCATTGGTCCCGCAACAATCCTCTACCTCATTTATGAAATGACCAAACTCACCAAGGTGGAGGTTTATAGATTACTAGCCGCTCTGTTTTTCATTTTTTTCTCCATTGTTTTCTGGGCGTTTTTCGAGCAAAGCGGAGGGTCTTTGAGTTTGTTCGCGCTTAACAATTTGCATGGGACTGTCTTGCACATACCTATTGATCCCAATGTATTGAATAACACTGCAAACTCAGTTTTTGTCATTGCATTTTCTGCATTGGTTGGGCTTTTGTGGATTTGGCTTGCTAAAAGAAAAGCGGAACCCAATACCATGATTAAATTCGGATTTGGGTTCCTCTTCTTGGCATTGGCTTTTTACATTTTTTACGCGACTCGTTTCTTCGCCGATGAAAACGGCGTTACATCGCTTGACATTTTCACTGTAGCATATCTGGTGATTACCCTTGGTGAACTTTGCCTATCCCCTATTGGACTTTCCATTATGACGAAACTTGCTCCGAAGCATTTATGGGGTGTAATGATGGGAATGTGGTTCTTAGCTTCTGCATATGGACAATATGCTGCAGGCATTCTTGGAGCTGGCATGGCCAATCCTGATGAAAAAGCAAGCAACACAGAAAAACTAATTTCTTATACTAACGGTTACCAGCAGCTCGCTATATATGCATTAATTGCAGGAGTTGTTGTAATTGCGCTTTCTCCACTGATTAAAAAATTAATGGGAGGAGTCAAATAAAATAGCTCTTTCTTATATTCGCTTTATGAACTCATCTACTAATTCTATGTCATTCCGAGTAATTTTTTCTTCAATTCTATTATCATTCACCTTGAATGCATGCGCACAAAATGTACCTTCAACTGTTGCGAAACCACAAAACGCTGCCGTTGCTCAATACGAAGGAGAAGCATGGGAAACAGACTTGAATAAGGCTATAACCGTTTCTTACGAAACGAAAAAACCTATAATGTTATTCTTTACCGGAAGCGATTGGTGCGGATGGTGCATTCGTTTACAGAACGAAGTTTTCAGAACAGAAACCTTTACTAAATGGGCAAAAGAAAATGTGATTTTGGTTGAATTGGACTACCCAAGAAAAAAGGAACAGCCACAAACCATTAAAGATCAAAATAAGCAACTGCAACAAATGTTTGCGGTTCAAGGTTACCCAACCTGCCACTTCGTAATGCCAACTCCAACCGACGACGGCCGCATTAACCTCGCCTCTCTAGGTCAAAACGGTTACATGGCCGGCGGTCCAGATGCTTGGATTGCGAAGGTGAGTGAGTTTCTTCCGAAAAAATAATTGAAAACCGAAGGTTTTATTGGAACTACGTAATCGGAAATCCTTCGGATTTATTCCTACGAAGTAATTGGAAAATCGAAGATTTTATTCCTCCCGATAGCTATCGGGATTCATAATTGGAAAATCGAGGCATTGATATTACCAATTTGCCTTGAATTGAAAATACTCAGTCGGTAATTTTCGTTTAATGTAAATATCAACTTCCTTGGGAGATACATCACGATTAACATACAATGTATCTCCACTAAAAGTAAATTCACCTGTTAATTTTCCAACCCATCCCCACTGATTTATTGCACTGAAAAAATCATATCGTATGTTATTTTCTTTTAAGTAGTAAACTCCACGTCTGCCATTGTAATCTGGATTCAAGTCATTGAGACTTGAAGGCTCCTCCCTATCCATAAAAAACACATTAAAGCTGCCATCTGAATAAAACCGATAGGAGCTATAAACACTTGTTTCTATATGATTATCCAACCGCTGTAAAACATTGTAACGATTATTAAATTGCTCATAAACAATTGCGGTATCAATAACATTCAGCAATACCTTATCAAAATTTTTCTTATTCTTATAGACAATAGCTTTAGCAGGCACTTTGGTTCTTCCATTTTGTAGCGTAAATGTTTTTATACAGGAAGTCATAGAGCCAAATACCAAAAGAATCAATAGGTAATTGCTTCCATATTTCATTTTAAAAATCATTTCTAAATTTTTGTCCTTCAATTTTATCGCTTTCAGTAAAGTTTTAATATTCCTGTCCTTCAATAATTGTCCAACCGAGCTCTTTTAATTTGTCATCAGTTAGTTGTTCCCTATAATATTCAGTTAAATGCAGATTTCCATATTTGCATAAATGAAACTGAATTTGTTCGTCTTTGTCAAATACGAAAATGTACTCAATTCATTTAATCGCAAAGACATCGATACTCATAAAATTCAAACAATTCAAAATCTCCTCCAGCAGTCAATCTTGTTAGTTTTGACTTATTGAAGTCGATATAGAATGTATATGGCTCATAGGTACCTCTTTCGTTAAGAACCTTCTTGGCAAAAAAGTATGCACCTTCTGTACACTGCGGACCAAACTTATACAACTCTAAATGACTATTCAATTCTTTATAGGTATATGTTTTACTTGCATTCTCAAATGAAATACTGTCTTTAAATTCTTGAACTTTCGTTCCATTATGTGCATTAAAGTTAGAATACGAAGGTGAGTCTTTATAGCTTATTGAAGATTTCGAAATATCTATGTACCCTTTGGAATAGTATTTTTCTTCACCTGAAATAATAAAAGGATAATCCATATTTACATTTCCATTCGGGTAAAAAATTGAACCTTTATAATTACTCACAATTCCTTCTCCTGTCAGTAAAAGTTGAATCCTCTTAATTTCCTCAATTCTGTATTCGTTGTCGATGCGAATCCAAATTAACTCAGCGCCGTAAAAATTTTCATCTTTGGCAAGTATTGAGCTATCAAAATCATAAACAGGTTTATCCGTCGTAAACATTGCACAGAAAAGACTGTCATTACAGCCTTCAATAAAATGAAGCCTCATTTTTCCATTGTATTTGGAATTCAATGAAATAAAAGTCGGTGGAAATTTTCTATTGATTTCATTCAAATCAGAAATATCAAATCTGCAAATAAATCCTTCTAAATTCCCAAAGAGTAAATGACTTGAATCTATACTCGATGCTCCATCCCATTCTGGAGTGTCGTAATACGATATTGGCATTCCGTCCTTGAATTCTATTACTCTCGGTCTTTTGAATTCAGGATCACTGTCACCTTCACTATACTCACATACCGAAAGGTATCTAAAAGATTTCACCTTACAAGATTGTAATACTGAAAAAGCAACGATCGAAAAAAATAAGCCCTTAAGAAGTTTGTTATATTTTATCATTTCCAATCATTATAAATGAAACCAACAAAACTCATGAATTTTATTTTTAAAAGTACTGTATTTCTTCAAGCAATTCTTTACCAAAGTTTGGCAATTTTATCCTTTGTAAAAAATTTAAAAACTGCGTTATTAGCAATCCTTCGGATTTATCCCTCCGATGTAATTGCAACTACGTTATTTCGAATTAACCGTAATTCGCCAAATGAGATAACTGAGCTGTTGGTATTTCGAAATGAAGGGTTGAATGGAAAGTGAGACCTCGATTTTATCGCGAACCAATTCGAGCCAATAAATAGTTTCCTTGCATTCTTTCCTTGCAATGCGAAGTTTATGAATGAAGTCCTTCTTCGATTCGGCACTTTGAGATTCTTGAATGTTCGCAGCTACACTGGTACTGCATCTTTTCAGTTGATTGCTCACTTCAAATTCTCTCCGTACATTTTTCAGTTCATTGCAGAGATCAAAAACGTCATAAGACAGCTCTTTCGATAAATCTTGAATTTTCATTTTGTAATAATTTAGAACTCAAAATTCACCCCCTTCTCAAGAAAGTCCTATGTGCTATTTATTCGTGACTTTGCTAATAGCACATCCCACAACCCCAATAAAATCTACGGTTTTCAAATTATAACGTACGCATAACGAAGTTCCCATTATGAAATAGGCATTACGAAGTAGGAATTACGAAGTAGGAATTACGAAGTAGGAATTACGAAGTAGGAATTACGAAGTAGGAATTACGAAGTAGGAATTACGAAGTAGGAATTATGAAATAGGAATAAATCCGCAGGATTTCCCATTACGAAGTAGGAATAAAACCTCCGGTTTTCCAATTACGTAGTTCGAATAAAACCTCCGGTTTTCCCATTACGTAGTAGGAATAAAATCTTCGATTTTCTTAGATGTTCTGTTTTCTCAAAAGATTCTTTGCAGATGGAAATTCCTAGATTATCTTGCGCACACTTAAAACTGCAATTGCAATGGGAGAGACAGCGAAAATTATTTTAGACGGAAAAGAATACGAAGTACCCGTATTCACAGGGTCTGCGAACGAAAAGGCTATTGACATTACTAAGCTTCGTGACCTTACAGGTTATGTAACTTTAGATAGCGGTTACAAAAATACCGGTGCCACGAAAAGCGCTATCACCTTTTTAGATGGTGAAGAAGGTAAATTATGGTACCGCGGTTACCCCATTGAGCAAATTGCAGAATACGGCACTTTCTTGGAAGTGTCTTATTTATTGGTGTACGGAGACCTTCCTACTGAAAAGGAACTTCGCTACTTCACAGATAGCATCAGCCACCACACGTTGGTGCACGAAGACATGAAGCGTTTCTACGAAGCGTATCCAACCCACGCGCATCCAATGGGAGTATTGTCTTCCATGATCGCGAGCATGTCTACGTTCTACCCAGAATCTCAAAATCCAAATAACTTCAAAGACATTGAATTAACCATTCACCGTCTTATGGCGAAGATGCCAACTTTGGCTGCGCAAGCGTTCAAAGTAAGTATTGGACATCCGATTGTATACCCTCGCAACGCCTACTCATACACGCAAAACTTCTTGCACATGATGTTCGCTTTGCCAACGTTCGAATACGAAATTGATCCAGTGATCGACGATGCTTTGAACAAGTTGTTAATCCTTCACGCAGACCACGAACAAAACTGTTCTACTTCAACCGTTCGTATGGTTGGTTCTTCACAAAGTAACCTCTACTCTTCTATCTCTGCCGGTATTGCTGCATTGTGGGGACCTCTTCACGGTGGTGCTAACCAAGCGGTAATTGAAATGCTTGAGAAGATTAAGAACGATGGCGGAGATGTTTCTAAGTGGGTGGCGAAAGCTAAAGATAAAAACGACCCATTCCGCCTTATGGGATTTGGTCACCGTGTATACAAGAACTTCGATCCACGCGCGCGTATCATTAAGAAAGCATGTGACGATGTGTTAAACAAATTAGGTATTCACGATCCAGTTCTTGACATTGCTAAGCAATTGGAAGAAGTGGCATTGAAAGACGAGTACTTCGTAGAGCGCAAGTTGTATCCAAACGTAGACTTCTACTCTGGAATCATTTACCGCGCTATCGGTATTCCAACAGAGATGTTCACGGTAATGTTCGCATTGGGACGTCTACCAGGTTGGATTGCACAATGGAAAGAAATGATTGAACAAGGAGAGCCAATCGGTCGTCCACGTCAAATCTACACTGGACATGATCTTCGCGATTATGTGCCCATTGCAAAAAGAGGATAATATTACGGGCTGCTTCGGCAGCCCTTTTCATTCAATAGAATTTCAATAAATTTCATCATGGAAAACGGAAAAGTATCTGTCGAAAATGCAAACGGAATTGCAACCATCACCTTCTTTCACCCACAAAGCAATTCGCTTCCTGGAGCCTTACTTCGTGAACTCGCTGCTACTATTGAACAAGTAGGAACAAGAGAAGATGTTCGTGTGGTTGTGTTGAAGAGTGAAGGGGAAAAAGCATTTTGTGCCGGAGCAAGTTTCGACGAATTGGTTGCCATTCAAAGTACCGAAGAAGGAAATGTGTTTTTCTCTGGATTCGCCATGGTCATAAATGCACTTCGTAAAATTCCTCAACTCGTTATTGGACGCGTGCAGAACAAAGCCGTTGGCGGTGGAGTTGGAATTGCCGCTTCTGTAGATTATTGTTTCGCGACATCTGCTGCTTCTGTTAAGCTAAGTGAATTGGTTGTTGGAATTGGACCGTTCGTGGTTGGACCAGCTGTTGAACGCAAAGTAGGATTGTCTGCTATGTCTCAATTAGCCATCAACGCCAGCGAATGGCAAAGCGCACAATGGGCGCGTGAAAAAGGATTGTATGCTGAAGTGTTCGACACCGTTGAAGCTATGGACGCAGCCATTCAAACCTTAGCTGAAAAGCTGAACAACAGCAATCCAGAAGCCATGTCTGAATTGAAGAAAATCTTTTGGAAAAACACCGAGCACTGGGATCAGCTTTTATTCGAACGTGCAGGCATTTCAGGACGTCTTGTCCTCAGCGAATTCACGCGTGCAGCAATCGCAAAATTCAAAGCGAAGTAATATTCCACTTTGTGGATGTATCCCTTCGGGATTGGTCCGCAAAGCGGATGTATCCACAACGTGGATTAGTCCCTAAGGGATTTGTCCCCCTGAGGATTTGTTGGCGTTCCGTTTGAACAACTCTTGTATTCCCTCTGCCAACTGTTTCCAATTATCGAACTCTTCTTGGTAAATAACACCGATACCTTGCGTATATGGGCTTTGAGTGGTTGTGGTCATTCGACGGTCGTTACTTTCGTTGTAGACCATTAAACGAATTTTACCATCTTCTGTGATATTGTATTCCACACGAACATCTCCGATGTAGTTCGTGGTTTGACTGGTATTTGCACTTCCTCTTGCAACGCCAAAGTTTCCGGTTACACTCACACGATCGTTGAACAGCTGAGTACTCAAAGCCAATTCAATTTCTTCGTTACTGATTTTGTCTCCCGGTCTATAGTTGAATCCTAAATCGAAATCATCGCTGATCTGACTAAGCCAATTCGAAATTTGATTCGAAATTAATTCGCTTCCATTACTCGCCAATCCAACACCTGAACTAGCCGTTTGAGTAATGTTGGGCGGACTAATAAACCTTCCCATAACCAACAAAGCAAACGCCTGCCTATTTCTTTCTTGCTCAGTGCTTATAACACTTGCCAATCTTGATTTTGTTAATTGATCCGATTGCGGCAATTCCAAATCGAATCCAATTGTTGGATTCATCATTTTTCCTTGCAAACCCATTATCAAGTTTACCGGAACTCTCTTTCCTGAAGTCTGTGTGGGGTCTGGAATAATATCGCTTAAACTTGCCGAAGCCTTGTATATGGCTTTCATATCCAATTCAGCGGCCATTGGATCGCCGTACCAAGCAATGGACCCGCCTGGTTTCACTTCGAAAGGTTTATTCAATAAATTCTTCAGCGTGAATAAATAACTCCCCTGCGTAAGTTCCAACATTCCGTACATATTGAAGGTGCTTAGGTTATTGATGATCATTGACAAATGCCCCTTCCCTCTGCCCTTCATTACATCGCCAACTGCCTCATCGAAAATAATCTGAAACTCTGCGTCCTCAGTCACATCAAGCTGCATGTTCATGGTAATTCCACTTAAGTCGGCTTTCAATTCCTTCTTCGTTGTGGTATCCAACGGATTTACGAATTGAATGTAAGAGTCGAATTGCAATTCGCTCGAAGAACTCATAGGTAAAATGAACGTTGTTCCCTTTTCACTCTTCAACGTCATATCAAAAATAGTTTGACTTCCGTACCCGGCAATGTTCAAGAACCCTGTTGTATATGCCTTTCCATAAAAATCACTGTTATCACCTTCCTTGGTGTTCATTGTTAGGAAAGGCGTATCCATTTCAACAGAGACGTCGTATTGCCAATCCGCAAAATTGGTATGTAGCACCTGTCCTGTCAGCCTTCCCGGTTTTCCTTCTTCGTCAAATATTTTAATATTATCGAAGGCAAACATATCCGGATCAATGTGCACTTTATCGCTAAATGTATATTTCGTTTGCAAGAAGGGAACAAAAAGTTCAGCGTCTCGAAGAATCAAATCTCCTTCCATTTGGGGCTCTTCCAATGTTCCTGTTAAACTAATCATGGAGGAAGCAAAACCATGAATTCCCAAAACATCTTCACCAATAAACGCATTCAATAAGCTTAGGTCAAAACCATTCATGGTCAATAAAAAGTCCAACGGACTTTCCTTATCCTTTGGAGTATAATTACCTGCAAATCGCAAAGGCTGAACACTGTCTCGCTCAATTTCCCCATCTGCCCGCAGACGTTCTTTCTTACTGTCCCACGTGCTGTTCACACATAAATTTCCAATTTCGTAATCATTGAGCCCCAACGAGAACAAATTCAATTCCGACGTTACAATAGTCTTGTCGTATACATTACTCAATTCAACAACGCCGTTGGCTTCTCCTTGCAACTTCAAATCTTCACCCAATAATCCATTCAACGCGGAAAGATCAACATTGCCTAGCTCGAGGCGAAGCGGAGAAGACGGATGCTCCGATATCATTCCGTTAATACCTAAATATTCAGATTGATTAAACATCCGGAATCCATGAACACCAAGGTCTTTGTGACATAGTGTTATTGAGGCGTTAGGAGCCCAGTCCCAGGTTTCGTTATTCACAATTAACGAACTTCTACCGATTCGATATTCAAAGTCGTCGAAACTATGCAGGAAAAAGACTCCATTCAAATCACCTGTGAGGAATTCTCCAGGATTCCCCCACATGAGAGCGCTGTATACCGTGTCACCCAATGATTGAACATCCCAAGATAGATTGCTAATCAATTTAGAATCCCCATCAATAACTTCATTCACTTGAACGGTAAGAAAAATCGAATTCAATTCGCGTGAAATATCTAAGACCAAATCTTCCGCTTTATAATCCTCGTATTGAATATTCGGCGAACCGAAAGTTCCAGACAGTTCGTTGTTTTTTTCATCGACAAACAAATTCAGAGAAGTGCCTTTCGCAATTTTCAATTCTGGAATGAATGCCGCCGAAATAAAGTCAAAATCGTTAATTCGAACTGTAAGATTAAAGTCTTGATCTTTATGAGGTCGTGACGAATAGGTCATGTTGGGCAAGGCGTCGGCAATAATATCTTGCAGACTTGGCCACAACTGCTCGTAATTGAAATTCCCTTCCAGATTGGCGAATATTACATCTGAATTTAGCGTAATGCTTCGCGTTCCCTCTTGCTCTGTGTCGAGCGTGAAGTAATCGAGCTTACGAATTTTCTCGTCAATAAGATAAACGATATTCGCGCCGACAAACTCACCTTCAATTTCACTCAACGTCAATCCTTTCAAATGGGCGTTGAACTCTCCAGCAATAACTGCTGGAGTTTCATCTTCGATAAGTCCAACAGCAGTTAAATCGAATCTATTGATGTTTAATTCAAAATTTAATAACGGTTGTTTTTGACTGAAATCAATTTCTCCATCGAACTTGGCTTGCGCATTCGCATCTGCGATTTCAAATTTTCCACTGAAAAAATTATTCTTGAATCTTCCACTGGAAGTCATCTTGGTGTAAACATATTGGCCCAGTCCTAATTCACTAATGTCACCTTCGAAATTCAGATCCATGTTACTCACTTCGAGTCCGGTTCCTTCCACATGAATATTTGTGGAAACTACTCCCAGTTGATCGTCTGAATAATATATTCCCAAATTGAATTTTTCCAATTGCAGTTGACCGTTGTAACTCACTAATGAATCGAAATCGCTCATCTTTACAGATGTTGTTAGCGAACCAATATCTGTGGTCGTTTTCCCGTATAGTTCCACTTCAGATAAGTCGCCACGCGCATTTCCTTCAAACTGAATTCTACCCAATGCCGATATGTTTGCTGGAAGTTGCATGAGCTTTCCTTCTGAAAAGGGATAAGCCTTCAGCGATGAGAGGTCGTTGTAATTGCTTGATATGGATTCAGCTGCTAACTCATATTTCAAGCTATCCAAGTTCATGGCATTCATCAAATGAATATTTCCTTTGAAATGCGAATGCCTTCCAAATTGAAGATTCATGTTCCATAAACTTAAGTTGTTCAAGGGACCCGAAATGTCTCCTTCTAATTTCAACACATTGCTGAAACCTTTCAAATCGCTACTAAAAACTGAAAGATCATTCAACACCAACTCTGTTGGCTTCAAATGAATATCCCAATTCACTTTATTGTTGAAATCGCTCCAAGCGTCGTCATTTGGAGCATAAATTCCCAAGTCTCCTGCTAAATGTGTCTCTCCCAAATCTGCATTCAATTCAGTGACTTGAATTGAATTTCCTTGCATTCGAAAATTCGCATGCATATCTTCAATATTCAACCCAGACCGCTCCTTCAATTTCAACGATTCAATGTTGGCTTGAATCACATCTCCATTCATTTCAAAATTCTCAATTTCAGTTGAGAAATTCGAAACAGCAAGTTGCTCTTCATAGAATGCGCCTTCTTCTGCAAGGGGAAGTGTATAATCGAAGTAAACAAATTTCCCATTTTCAATATTCAACTTACCCACCCACATGCTGAAGTTGCTTGTGGTATCTTTCGGCGTATCACTAGAAAAATAGTCCGACAAGAATTGATAATTCCAATCGGTTTCTCCAGCATAACGTTTGAATTCAATGTTGGGATCAATTAATGAAATGCTCTGCGATTCCAATCTCGAATTGCTTGAAGAAAAAGAATAGGTCGCCATATGCAATTCCTTCGCGTAAAGAAGAGTATCGCCTTTGTGATCTTCAATGTATAGACCGTCTAATACCACGCGCGCCCACAAATCAATTCGTATCCGATCTATCTCTACCTTCCTGTTCCATTCTGAAGATAAATAGGACGCCAAACGATGT